>Ga0157361_1000314_pt1 | contig 22016 bp, 19 predicted proteins | sample AttlaeALBM2_FD_111481 | JGI IMG/M metagenome (GOLD analysis project Ga0157361, IMG submission 111481) | Fungus gardens microbial communities from leaf cutter ant in Ribeirão Preto, State of São Paulo, Brazil - Atta laevigata ALBM2 | ecosystem: Host-associated > Fungi > Mycelium > Unclassified ...
AACCTGAATGGTGCCCGTCAGGATGAAATACGGGACCGCTCCGTAAAGTCGCTGTCTCATCCCTGATCGCTCGGCACACGCCATCCCTGGCGTGTGACGCTTTACTCCGGGCTCCCGTATTCCCTCCTTTATCTGACTCATTCGTATGACATTTTACTGCAGGAGTTCGTATCCAAACTGGTTGAAGGCTGTAATCTCCGCCTTTGTCAGAGGTTGTCGTTATTTTGCGACATTTAACCCCTTGATTCTTATCTGGCTGACAATTCCTTGCATACCTTGTCGCTCTCTGACGACAGATATTTGCTAACTTGTCGCAGTATCAAGACAGTGAGCCAATTAAGGCTGCGACCTGTCAGGATATCTTTCTGATTTATAAATATTTAATGGCTTATCTGCAATTATGGCACGACTTATGCAATACTTATGCTGTAGATGCTCATTCCACCTCTTATGTTCGCATTAGCGACATAAACCTGGGAATGACGCAGAGCCCCTTACGGTATCCGTTGTCCAGCAGGCAGTAACGTGCACGCGCTACTGCAGTCAGAAGGACATTACGTTGAGTCGGATACCATCAGTTGTCTTACCGACCTGATCTTGCACCTGCTTATGGCAGGTGTTTTTTTATCTGCGATTTGTCTGGTTGGCGGCAGGAACTCAAGCCAGTCGACAAAATTTTGAGCAAAAAAAAGCCGGGACAAGCCCGGCGTGCACAAAAGTAACAATCGTAAAATCAGGCACCAGGATTCGTTTTTAACGTCAGTAACAGGCCTTCACGGCGCATTTTCGCGGCATCTTCCGGGCGGCGCAGGCGATCGTAAACATCGGCCAGCCAGGCGTAATCAAACGCATCCGGACGCTGTTCCAGCGCCTGCTGGAAAGCTTCCGCGGCTTGCTGCCACTCACCGTGACGCATCAGCAACTGACCCAGCGTACTGTGCAGCAGCGGCGTTGCCCCATGCTGTTTAATCTGCTGGCGCAGTGCTTTTTCCAGCGCCTGCGGGTCGCCACTCTTAATACGCGGCATCAGCAAAATCAGGCGATCGTCATACTGACGTTTCAGGCCTTCCAGCACGATGCTTTGTGCGGTATCCGGATCGTCGCATTCGATCAGATGCTCAGCCATGGCCACCTGCAGTGCGGTTTCCTGACGCGTTTTGCGGCTCTGGTTCTGCCACCATCTTTTCAGTCCCTCGCTGCCCTGATCGGCCATCGCCTGATTCATCAGGCCCAGCCAGGCTTGCTGCTGCAGCATATGGCGCTGCGCCTCATCATTAAGCTGCGTTTTCTGCATAGCCGGCAGAATATCGAGTAACGCACCCCAGGCACCGGTACGGACATAAGCCTGCTCGGCCAGACGCAGCACTTCCGGATGGCGCGGTGCTACCTCCAGCAGACGGTCAATACCGTGACGGGCCGCATGATCTTCATTACGGGCCAGCTGTAAACGTACGCGGGTGATCTCCACCGGAATGGTATCGTTTTGCGACAGTTCAGCCGCGCGCTCCAGATGCTGATTCGCGCGTATTTCGTCACCGCGATGCTGTGCAGCCTCTGCCGCCAGCAAATAGTTGGCTACCGGCTGGTCAGCGTGATCGGCATTTTTCGACAGCAGCTTCTCCACCTGCTGGTGATCGCCTTCGGCCAGCTTCATCAACGCATTTTGCGTGTGGCGCTGTGCGCTGCGGCGTTTACGGCCAGTGAACCAGCCTCGGGTACGCGCGCCGGTACGGAACAGGCGACGCAGAATCCACTCGACCAGCAGAATCACAATCAGGCTAAGGATCAGAATGATCGCCAAACCCGTGACGCTGGTTTCGACGTTCCAGTTATCGGTCTGAATCAGTACATAGCCCTGATGACCGGCAATCATCGGCCCCAGCACGATACCGGCAATCAGCAGCAGGAAAAGCACTAATACTTTCAGCATGCTTAGCCTCCCTGTTGATCAGCCGCAACCGATGGCTGCGCCAGCAGGTTGCGCACGCGCGTTTGCATCAGTTTTTCCAGCAGCGCCTGACTTTCCAGCGTGTCCGGGACATCCATCGTAATACTCTGCTGGCTCAGTTCGTCGAGCTGCGCCAGAAACGCTTTGGTCGCCGCATCATTGGTATCGTACCAGGCGCGCACCCAACTGGAGACGGCATCGATCGATTGCCTGTAGATCTCATCCTGATGACGCGGCACCGCCTGCGCGGCAATCAGCAGACGCGAGCGGATGTTTTCACGCAGATACACATCCTGATTCGGTGCCAGCAGCGGCTGAGCGGTATTATCACGGCGGCGAATGGTAATGAAGTCATCCATAAAGTTGTGCCAGCTCTTCACCAGATTCTGCCGCCACTCGTGCAGCGAGCTGGAGAGTTCGCCGCCGTCAGCATCCATCGGTGAATCGTCACTGTCGTTGTCAGCGAGACGCAGATTATCTACGCCGTTAGAGAGTTGGTTCAGCTTGAGGATAATGCCGTCGTAATCCACCTGGCTTACCGCCGACAGCGAGCTGATATCCTGCGTCAGCGCACGGCGCACATTCATGATGCTGGGATCGTTCATCTCTGCGAGGCTGGCATCCGCGCTCTTCAGCAGGGTCGCTGCGGTAGTGACATCCTGATCGCTCCACAGCTTACGGCCCGCCAGTTTGACCAGATAATCCGCCTGAGCCAGCAGCCAGGTGCGGGTATCGTTACCGGAAATAGTCGCGACCTTCTCACGCAGGGTCTCCAGCTCTTTCGCGCTGTTATCCTGCTGGGTGCGCGCTTCCTGCAGCGCCGTATTGGCGTCCGTCAGCTGTTGCGTCAACTGCTGTTTATCGCTGCCCAGTTGCTGCTGCAGGGCGCTCAGCTGGTCGCTAAGCTGCTGGTTAGTCTGAGCCTGTAAATCGGCCTGGTGTTTCCCATTCAGGTAAAGTCCCGCGCCAATCGCCAGCGCGATCACAATTGCCACCGCGCTCAGCACTTTGCCATCGCGCTGTTTATCGCGTGGCGGCTTATTGGCTGGCGTCGGGGAAGTGTCCGCTGGGGTGGTCTCTTCAACCATGGCGGAGGAGGCTTTTTGTTCCGTCATTATGGCTCATCCCATTGTGTTAAGTTCAGCGTAACGCACGCAGCAGCGCATCGTTATCGGCACCATCGGCTACCTTAATCTCCTGCCAGCCTAATTCAGCGGCTTTGGTAGCCAAACGTTCACTGACGACAACTAATCGACAGTGCAGTAGCCATTCCCGGCGATCGATTGGCGGGAACAGCGTAAACAGTTGTTGTAACATTTCACCGCTGGTGACCACCAGCGTTGTAATACCGCGATCGCGCCAGCGACGGCCCTCAATCGCGCCATTGTAGTGCTGCTCACAGCGCTGGTAGCATTCGCAATAGTCTACCTGCGCACCCCGTTCAAGCAGCGTCTCCGCCAACAACTCACGGCCGGGACTGCCGCGCAGGATCAGCGCGCGTTTGCCCTGAACCTGCTGCAAACGGTTCAGGCGTATCAGCTCTTCGCTGGTTTCCCGCGCATGAGGATAGTCTACTTTCAGATTTGTGACGGTATGCAGCGCCAGCGCAGTGCTGCGACCAATCGCATAATAGTCGAGAAACGTCGGCCACGCGCTGGCGGTGTGCTGTAACGCCGGATGGGCAAAATGCACTACCTGTTGCGACAGCAGAAAAACCAGATCGCCCGGCTGCATGGCGGCGAGCTGATGCGGCAGACGTTGTAGATCGCGACCCGGCGTGAATTCAATCAGCGGTAACGTCCACGCCACTTTGCCCTGGTTGCGCAAGCGCGTAACCAGTTCGCTGGCGGCGGGTTCCGGACGGGTCACGAGAATGGTCATGCTGGCGGCTGCCCCTGATAGACTTCGCGCAGAATATCGCGCGCGCCGCCATCCAGCAGCTCTTCGGCCAGCGAAATACCCATCTGCTCAGCCTGATCGCGCGGCCCGCGACGCTCGCCGGCCACCATCTGGCTGCCATCGGGCGCTCCTACTAATCCGCGCAGCCATAGCTGATCCTCTTCCAGCACGGCAAAGCTGCCGATCGGCACCTGGCATCCCCCCTCCAGGCGGGTATTCATGGCGCGTTCTGCGCGTACGCATACGGCGGTATCGCTGTGATTGAGCGCCTGCAGCAGCGTGATCAACGCCTGGTCGTCAAGACGACACTCAATGCCGACCGCGCCCTGGCCGACCGCGGGCAGGGAGAACTCCGCCGGCAACGCCTGGCGAATACGCGCCTCCAGCCCCAGGCGTTTTAGCCCGGCGGCGGCGAGAATGATGGCATCGTACTCACCCGCATCCAGTTTACCCAGACGCGTGCCGACGTTGCCGCGCAGCGAGCGGATCACCAAATCCGGGCGGCGCGCGCTGATCTGGCACTGACGGCGCAGGCTTGATGTACCCACGATCGCGCCCTGCGGCAGCTCATCAATGGAGTGATAGTGATTGGAGACGAAGGCATCACGCGGATCTTCGCGCTCACAGATGCTCACCAGACCAAGACCTGCAGGAAAATCGACCGGCACATCTTTCATGGAGTGGACTGCCATATCCGCGCGATTTTCCAGCATCGCCTGCTCAAGCTCTTTGACAAACAACCCTTTACCGCCCACCTTCGCCAGCGGCGTATCAAGGATGACATCACCTTTAGTGACCATGGGCACCAGCTCAACCTGCAGGCCCGGATGGGCCGCCATCAGGCGCTGCTGGACATAATGTGCCTGCCATAAAGCAAGAGGGCTTTGTCTGGTAGCAATTCTGAAAATTTTGTTTAACATGCTGTTAACCATTTTGATCGTTCATCGATTATCCTATCATTGATAGGGGAATGCTGTCAGTTTCAACGGATTGAAAAGGCCGCGATCCCGGACTGGCGCCGGATTTACAGAGCGCCCTGGTCTGAGGTCGCGGTCTGAAAAACCAGGGCGACGTGTGGAACGTGCTAAACTGTCAGGTAGCGCAACTTTCTTTACGGTCAATCCTCCAGGTGTTAGATTGATCACGTTTCCAGCAATAATTTGCCCAACATCTCTCTTATTAAGCGGCAGATTTTGGAAACAGGGTGCTTAACACTGGGACAATCAGGCGAAACGTCTTGTACCTCTACATTGAGACACTGAAACAGAGACTGGATGCGATAAACCAGCTGCGTGTAGATCGCGCGCTGGCTGCCATGGGGCCTGCTTTCCAGCACGTCTACAGTCTGCTGCCAACATTACTGCATTATCATCATCCGCTGATGCCGGGTTACCTTGAAGGTAGCGTTCCCTATGGCGTCAGCTTCTTCACGCCCGATGAAAACCAACAGCAGCTGCTACAGTACCTGGCGGGCGATCAGCCGCTCGACCTGAGCGGGACCGTGAAGGGCGAACGCCCGATTACCGGTATCTACTCTATGGGCAGCACTTCATCTGTCGGACAGAACAGCGTGTCCGACCTGGATATCTGGGTGTGTCATCAGTCGTGGCTGGATAATGAAGAGCGCCTTAATCTGCAGCGCAAGTGTACGCTACTGCAGAAATGGTGCGTGTCGATGGGAGTGGAAGTCAGCTTCTTCCTGATCGATGAGAACCGCTTCCGCCACAACGAAAGTGGCAGCCTGGGTGGTGAAGACTGCGGCTCTACACAACATATTTTACTGCTGGATGAGTTCTACCGTACGGCGGTACGTATGGCGGGTAAACGCATCCTGTGGAACATGGTGCCCGGCGAAGAGGAGCACCATTACGACGATTACGTTATGTCGCTCTATTCGCAGGGCGTGCTGACGCCGAATGAGTGGCTGGACCTGGGCGGTCTGGGCACGCTGTCGGCGGAAGAGTACTTCGGTGCCAGCCTGTGGCAGCTGTATAAAAGTATCGATTCGCCCTATAAAGCGGTGCTGAAAACCTTGCTGCTCGAAGCCTACAGCTGGGAGTACCCAAATACGCAACTGCTGGCGATGGATATCAAGCAGCGCCTGCACGACGGTGAAATTGTCTGCTTTGGTCTTGATTCCTACTGCATGATGCTGGAGCGCGTTACGCGCTATCTCACCAGCGTTGAAGACACGGCACGCCTTGATTTAGTACGGCGCTGTTTCTACCTGAAAGTGTGCGAAAAGCTCTCCAGCGAAGAGCAGCATCACCGTTCCGGCTGGCGTCGTGAGATCCTGTCACAGCTGGTGAAAGAGTGGGGCTGGGATGATGAGAAGCTGGCCGTGCTGGATAACCGTGCCGGGTGGAAAATCGAGCGCGTACGCGAAGCGCACAACGAACTGCTGGATGCGATGATGCAGAGCTATCGCAACCTGATCCGCTTTGCCCGCCGTAACAATTTAAGCGTTAGCGCCAGCCCGCAGGATATCGGCGTGCTGACGCGTAAGCTGTATGCTGCGTTTGAAGCGCTGCCGGGCAAAGTCACGCTGGTTAATCCGCAGATTTCCCCTGATTTATCGGAGGAAAATCTCACCTTTATTCACGTGCCGGAAGGGCGCGCTAACCGCTCAGGCTGGTATCTGTATAACCAGTCGCCGGACATGAGTTCGATCATCAGCCATCAGCCGCTGGAGTATAACCGCTATCTCAACAAGTTAGTGGCCTGGGCATGGTTCAACGGGCTGCTGACCAGCAGAACGCGCCTGCACATGAAGGGCAATGAGTTTTGCGATTTGTCACGGTTGCAGGAGCTGGTTAATGACGTCTCGGGCCATTTCCCGCTGCGTCTGCCTGCGCCAACGCCAAAAGCGCTCTACAGCCCGTGTGAGATTCGTCACCTGGCGATTATTGTCAATCTTGAGCACGATCCTACTTCGGCGTTCCGTAATCAGGTGGTGCACTTCGACTTCCGCAAGCTGGATGTGTTCAGCTTTGGCCAGCAGCAGCAGTGCCTGATTGGCAGTATCGATCTGCTGTACCGTAACTCGTGGAACGAAGTCCGTACGCTGCACTTCAGCGGCGAACAGGCGATGATTGAAGCGCTGAAGACCATTTTGGGGAAAATGCATCAGGATGCTGCGCCGCCGGATACGGTAGAGGTGTTCTGCTACAGCCAACATCTGCGCGGCCTGATTCGTACCCGTGTACAGCAGCTGGTGTCCGAGTGTATCGAGCTGCGCCTGTCGAGCACGCGCCAGGAGCCAGGCCGTTTCAAAGCGCTGCGTATGGCCGGCCAGACCTGGGGCCTGTTCTTTGAGCGCATGAGCGTATCTGTGCAGAAGCTGGAGAACGCGGTAGAGTTCTACGGCGCAATCTCCAACAACAAACTGCACGGTTTGTCGATCAAAGTGGAATCGAACCAGACGCCGTTGCCGCCAGTGGTTAATGGTTACGCCAGTGAAGGCATTATTCAGTTCTTCTTTGAAGACACCACTAACGATCGCGGTTTCAACATCTATATCCTTGACGAGAGCAATCGCGTTGAGGTGTATCACCACTGCGAAGGCAGCAAAGAGGAGCTGGTGCGCGATGTCAGCCGCTTCTACTCGTCATCGCATGACCGCTTTACTTACGGCTCCAGCTTTATCAATTTCAACCTGCCGCAGTTCTACCAGATTGTGAACACCGGCGATCGTTTCCAGGTGATTCCGTTCCGCAGCCAGACGTTAACGCAGCTGTGCGCCACGCAGCCCGATAACGACAATGGCGACTTCCAGCCGCGTTACCAGATGCACTGATCCCGCCGCTATTTGCGCGGTGGGATACGCCTCTCATCGTGCAGACTGCCGGAAAACCTGTTGCTTTTACAACGTCAACTGCGATGATAAGCAGCTGGGATTTGGACAAAAAGAGCAGACAGAATGATACGAGTGATGAGCCAGCTGGGTATGGCGCTGGCGCTGGTCAGCCTGGTAGGCTGTGGCCTGAAAGGACCGCTGTATTTCCCGCCCAAAGATCAGCCGCAACAGACCAATCCGCAAGTGACTGAGCAGCAGAAAAAAGCCGCACAGGATGCTGATACTGGTGGCCTGGTGACCGGCAAATCCGCTGGTGTGCAAGCGAACTAAACGTAATGAGTAATCCGGCGGAGCAGAAAATGCAGTTCTCGAAAATGCACGGTCTCGGTAACGATTTCATGGTCGTGGACGCCGTGACGCAAAACGTCTTTTTTTCGCCGGAACTGATTCGCCGCCTGGCGGATCGGCATCTGGGGATCGGTTTTGATCAGCTGTTGATCGTTGAACCGCCTTACGATCCGGACCTCGATTTTCACTATCGTATTTTCAACGCGGATGGCAGCGAAGTGGCGCAGTGTGGCAATGGCGCACGCTGCTTTGCGCGCTTCGTACGCCTGAAAGGGCTGACCAACAAAAGCGACATTCGCGTCAGTACACAAACCGGGCGCATGGTGCTGAGCGTCAACAGCGAAGAGCTGGTGCGCGTCAATATGGGTGAACCCAATTTTGATCCGCAGCAGGTGCCGCTGCGTGCTAACAAAGCAGAAAATCTCTATTTGCAGCGCGTGGCCGATCAGACCGTGATGTTTGGCGCCGTCTCCATGGGGAATCCGCACTGCGTGATTCAGGTCGAGAGCGTGAAAACGGCCCCGGTAGAGACGCTTGGTCCGGCGCTGGAGAGTCATGAACGCTTCCCGGAGCGCGTCAACGTCGGCTTTATGGAAGTAGTGAATCCGGAACACATTCGGCTGCGCGTGTATGAACGCGGCGCAGGCGAAACCCAGGCCTGTGGCAGCGGCGCGTGCGCGGCGGTTGCCTGTGGTATTCAACAGGGCATTCTGGCGGAAAAAGTGCGCGTTGATCTACCCGGCGGTACGCTGCACATCGCCTGGAAAGGGGCGGATCAGCCGCTGTTTATGACCGGCCCGGCCACACACGTCTACGATGGGTTTATTCATCTATGAAAAATGTCGAAGAGCAGACCGATAGCGCGGTTTTGCTGGACGATCAATCGGTGAGCGAGTTTCTGCGCCACAACCCCGATTTCTTTATTCGCAATGCGCGCCAGGTTGAACAGATGATGGTGCCGCATCCGGTGCGCGGCAGCGTGTCGCTGGTGGAGTGGCATATGGCGCGCCAGCGCAATCATATCCAGCAGCTGGAAGAGGAGATTACGCTGCTGATGGAGCAGGCTACGGCCAACCATCAGCTGTTCGATCGCCTGCTGGCGCTGCAGGGCCATCTGGCGGCGGCCGATAGTTTGCAGGAGATGCTCACCCGGCTTCACCGCTGGGCGCGTGAGCTCGGCCTGGCCGGTGCGCATGTCCGGCTGTTCAGTGACCAGTGGCACATCGGCGCGCCCTCTGATTTTACCCAGCTTGGCCTGTCGCGTCAGGCCTTTGAGCCGCTGCGCATTCAGCGCTTTGGCAGTGAGCATCACTATCTGGGCAGCCTGAATGGCCCGGAGTTACTGCTGCTGCTGCCGCAGGCCAAAGCCATCGGCTCGGTGGCGATGTCGCTGATGGGTGAACATGGCGATCTCGGCGTGCTGATTTTTACCAGCCGCGATAACCAGCACTATCAGGCGGGCATGGGTACGCTGCTGCTCCAGCACCTGGCACAGATGCTGCCGGACCTGCTTGCGCGCTGGGTTGAACGCGCATGAGCAGCGCCAGCCCGCTGCTGCCGGCCGTCACAGGCTTTCTGCGTTATCTGAAAGTCGAACGCCAGCTTAGCCCGCTCACGCAGAAAAATTACGCTCGCCAGCTTGAGGCGATCATCGCCATGGCCGATGAGATGAAGATCGTCGCATGGGCGCAGCTGGAGCCGGCGCAGGTGCGTCAGCTGGCGGCGCGCAGTCGTCGTGGCGGTTTGGGTCCCAGCAGCCTGGCGTTACGCATGTCAGCGCTGCGCAGCTTTCTTGACTGGCAGGTGAGCCAGGGCATGCTGAGCGCGAACCCGGCTAAAGGCATTACCACGCCGCGCAATGCGCGCCATTTGCCGAAAAATATGGACGTCGATGAGGTCAATCAGCTACTGGAGATTGACCTTAACGATCCGCTGGCGGTGCGCGACCGCGCCATGCTCGAGACCATGTACGGCGGCGGTTTGCGTCTGTCGGAGCTGGTGGGCATGGATTGCCGGCACCTCGATCTGGAGGCCGGCGAAGTGTGGGTCGTGGGTAAAGGCAGTAAAGAGCGCCGCGTGCCGATCGGTGGTACAGCGGTGACCTGGCTTCAGCACTGGCTGCCGCTGCGTGCCCAGTTCGCGCCGCAGGACGATGCGGTGTTTGTCTCCACGCGCGGCAGCCGTATCTCTGCGCGTAACGTGCAGAAGCGCTTTGCCGAGTGGGGCATTAAGCAGGGCGTGGCCAGCCATATACATCCGCATAAATTACGTCACTCCTTTGCGACGCACCTGCTGGAGTCGAGCGGCGATCTGCGTGCGGTGCAGGAGCTGCTCGGCCACGCCAATCTCTCGACCACGCAAATTTATACCCATCTGGATTTCCAGCATCTGGCGTCGGTGTACGATGCGGCACACCCGCGTGCTAAACGAGGAAAGTCTGAATGAAGTTCTATCGCCCGCTGGGCCCGATCAAAGCGATCACCTTCGATCTCGACGATACGCTGTATGACAACCACCCGGTGATCCGCAAAACGGCGCTGGAGTCGCACGCTGCCCTGCAGGCTTACCATCCGGCGCTGCGCGATTTCACCCCGGCGCAGTATCAACAGCTGCGTGATGAGCTGCTGGCGCGCGAGCCGGAGATCTATCACGATGTCTCTGAGTGGCGCCGTCGCTCGGTAGAGCTGGCGCTGAGCAATGTTGGCCTGTCGGCAGCGGAAGCCACCGCCGGTTCACATGCGGTGATGGACGTATTTCATCAGTGGCGCAGCGTGGTGGAGATGCCGGAAGAGACGCATCAGACGCTGGCCTGGCTGGGCGAGCGTGTGCCGCTGGTGGCGATCACTAACGGCAATGCCTGCCCGGAGAAACTCGGCATCCATCACTACTTTCAGTTCGCGCTGCGCGCCGGTCCGCACGGGCGTGCCAAACCGTGGCAGGATATGTACCAGCTGGCGGCCGAACGGTTAGGCCTGGCGCCTGAAGAGATTCTGCATGTAGGCGATGACCTCACCACCGACGTTGCCGGTTCACTGCGTGCCGGTATGCAGGCCTGCTGGATTAACCTGCGCGACGGTAATCTGATGAAGATTAATGATGCGCGTCTGCTGCCGCACGTGGAAATTCATCAGTTGGCATCGCTGACCTCGCTGTTATAATGACTGTGAATTTATCCAGCTACTCACAGGCTGAAGACCGACGCTCTCTGACGCACAACGTGTAGCGGCGCAAGCTATTGCGTGATAACCCGCGCAGCTACACATGGTGCGTTGACGAATGCCGGAGAACGGCATGACTTCACCCCTCCTTCTTATGCAAAACGGTGCTTATGGACGTTTCTGATCTGCTTGACGGCTTGAATGACAAACAGCGCGAGGCGGTCGCCGCACCGCGCAGCAACCTGCTGGTGCTGGCCGGAGCAGGCAGTGGTAAAACCCGCGTGCTGGTCCATCGCATCGCCTGGCTTTTGTCGGTAGAGAACTGCTCGCCGTACTCAATTATGGCCGTGACCTTTACCAACAAAGCGGCGGCAGAGATGCGTCACCGTATTGATCAGCTGATCGGCACCAGCCAGGGCGGCATGTGGATCGGCACCTTCCATGGCCTGGCGCACCGTTTGCTGCGCGCGCACCACCTCGATGCCGGCTTACCGCAGGATTTTCAGATCCTCGACAGCGAAGATCAGCTGCGCCTGCTGAAGCGCCTGATCAAAGCGATGAACCTGGATGATAAGCAGTGGCCGGCGCGTCAGGGTATGTGGTACATCAACGGCAAAAAAGATGAAGGCCTGCGGCCAAAGCACATTGAAAGCTATGGCAATCCGGTGGAGCAAACCTGGCTGCGTATCTATCAGGCCTATCAGGAAGCCTGCGATCGCGCCGGGCTGGTGGATTTCGCCGAGCTGCTGCTGCGCGCGCATGAGCTATGGCTCAACAAACCGCAAATCCTTAATCACTACCGCGAACGCTTCAGCAACATTCTGGTGGACGAATTCCAGGATACCAACAACATCCAGTATGCGTGGATCCGTATGCTGGCAGGCGACAGCGGCCGGGTAATTATTGTGGGTGATGACGATCAGTCAATCTACGGCTGGCGCGGTGCGCAGGTCGAAAACATCCAGCGCTTCCTGCAGGATTTCTCCGGTGCGGAGACCATCCGTCTGGAGCAGAACTACCGCTCAACCAATAACATTCTGAAAGCCGCTAACGCCCTGATTGCTAACAACAATGGCCGTCTGGGGAAAGAGCTGTGGACCGACGGTAGCGACGGCGAGAAGATCGCGCTCTACTGCGCCTTCAACGAGCTGGATGAAGCACGCTATGTGGTGAATCGCATCAAAAGCTGGCATGAGAACGGCAACGCGCTGCAGGACTGCGCCATCCTCTACCGCAGCAACGCCCAGTCGCGCGTGCTGGAGGAGGCGCTGCTGCAGGGCAGCATGCCGTATCGCATTTACGGCGGCATGCGCTTCTTTGAACGTCAGGAGATCAAAGATGCGCTGGCCTACCTGCGCCTGATGGCTAACCGTAATGATGACGCCGCGTTTGAGCGCGTGGTTAACACGCCAACGCGCGGCGTAGGCGATCGCACGCTGGATGTGGTGCGCCAGACGGCGCGTGAACGTCAGCTGACGCTGTGGCAGGCGACGCGTGAACTGCTGCAGGTGAAAGCGCTGGCCGGACGTGCAGCTTCGGCGCTGCAGCGCTTCTGCGAGCTGGTCGATTCACTGGCCAGCGAAACCGCCGACATGCCGCTGCATGTACAAACCGACCGGGTGATAAAAGATTCGGGCCTGTGGATGATGTACGAGCAGGAGAAGGGCGAAAAAGGCCAGGCGCGCATTGAGAACTTAGAGGAGCTGGTGACGGCTACGCGCCAGTTCAGCTATCAGGACGAAGATGAAGATCTGATGCCGCTGCAGGCGTTTCTGTCACACGCAGCGCTGGAAGCCGGTGAAGGCCAGGCGGACAAGTGGCAGGATGCGGTGCAGCTGATGACGCTGCACTCCGCTAAAGGGCTGGAGTTCAGCCAGGTTTATATCGTGGGTATGGAAGAGGGGATGTTCCCGAGCCAGATGTCGCTGGATGAAGGTGGCCGTCTGGAAGAGGAGCGTCGTCTGGCCTACGTTGGCGTAACGCGCGCCATGCAGAAGCTGACGCTGACCTACGCCGAGACCCGCCGGCTTTATGGTAAGGAAGTGTATCACCGCCCTTCGCGCTTCATTGGTGAGCTACCGGAGGAGTGCGTGGAGGAGGTGCGTCTGCGCGCCAGCGTGAGCCGTCCGGTGAGTCACCAGCGCATGGGAACGCCAGTGGCGAAAAGCGACAGCGGCTTTACGCTGGGCCAGCGCGTACGCCACGCGAAGTTTGGCGAAGGCACCATCATTAACCTTGAAGGCAGCGGCGAACACAGCCGGCTGCAGGTGGCGTTTCAGGGGCAGGGCATTAAATGGCTGGTGGCGGCGTACGCCCGGCTGGAAACCGAGTAGCGCGGTTGCGCTACCTTGACGACTTTTTCGTCTCAGCGTAACATGCGCGCACTATTATCAAGAGAGGACAATGCCTTGGACGCGCCCAGTCGATGCTGGCTCTATCCCCTGTTTAACAGGAACATCTAAGGCTACCTCTTTACGCTGGTAGCCTTAGCGGTTATCAGCGACCTCCCTTTTCGATCCCGTCGCATGAGTCAGCACTGATTTACCCTTGAAGCGAAAGTTTCCGCGTTCAGGCTTTGCCGTGCCCGTTGTGCCTTTGGCGCACCGGTTCACCGCCTTGTCCCATTCCATCTGCAATGGGGAGTATTGCTATGCTGAGCGCATTTAAACTCGAACGCGACCGCCTGACGCGTATTGAGCTGGAAGACAATAACGACAAACTGAACACCTCGGTGTGGGTCGATCTGATCGAGCCGGACGACAGCGAGCGTGAGCGCGTGCAAACCGAGCTGGGGCAGAGCCTGGCAACGCGCCCGGAGCTGGAAGATATCGAAGCCTCGGCACGTTTCTTCGAAGACGAAGATGGCCTGCATATTCACTCGTTCTTCTTCTTCGAAGATGCGGAAGATCACGCGGGTAACTCCACCGTGGCATTCACCATCCGTGAAGATCGCCTGTACACGCTGCGCGAGCGCGAGCTGCCGGCGTTTCGCCTCTACCGTATGCGTGCACGCAACCAGCAGCTGACCGACGGTAACGCCTATGAGCTGCTGCTGGATCTGTTTGAGACCAAAATCGAGCAGCTGGCGGATGAGATTGAAAATATCTATAGCGCGCTGGAGAAGCTCAGCCGCGTAATTATGGAAGGCCAGCAGGGCGAAGAGTACGACGAGGCGCTGTCGCGTCTGGCGGAGCTGGAGGATATCGGCTGGAAGGTGCGGCTGTGCCTGATGGATACCCAGCGCGCGCTGAACTTCCTGGTGCGTAAGGCGCGTCTGCCGGGCAATCAGCTGGAGCAGGCGCGTGAGATCCTGCGCGATATCGAGTCGCTGCTGCCGCACAATGAGTCGCTGTTCCAGAAGGTAAACTTCCTGATGCAGGCGGCGATGGGCTTTATCAACATCGAGCAGAACCGCATCATTAAGATCTTCTCGGTGGTGTCAGTGGTGTTCCTGCCGCCCACGCTGGTGGCTTCCAGCTACGGCATGAACTTCGAGTTTATGCCGGAGCTGAAGTGGAGCTTCGGTTATCCCGGTGCGATTGGGCTGATGATTCTTGCCGGCCTGGCGCCGTATCTCTACTTCAAACGGAAAAACTGGCTGTAACCTGACCGGGTGCGCATGAATGCGCACCTTACAATGAAATGTGCATGATGTGCCCTGTCTGTACACACTCTCTGAATACCCTCCGTCGGTGCCTGGAATAGGGTTCTGGTCAATGTGCTGCTCTGGCGTAGGGTCGTCATTCATGACGACCTCTTCATGGATTGTGTTCACCGCTATCCTTTCTGTTGCCCCTGACGCCTTACCGCAAATCTGCTAACCTGTTGCCTCTTCTCATTTTCTGATTCCCACTTTATGGCGCGCTTCTCTTTGCGGCTGCAGTGGACGCTGCTGCTGATTGCTTCGTTAGCGCTGGGGAGTGTTCTCCAGCTGTTCCACCTTCCTGCGGCGCTGCTGCTGGGCCCGATGATTATCGGGACCGCGATGGGGTTATCCGGCGCCACGGTGCGCATTGATAAACGCCTGTTCGTGCTGGCCCAGGCCGTGCTTGGCTGCATGATTGGCCAAAGCTTATCGCCCTCTATTCTTACGCCTCTGCTGCAGGACTGGCCGGTGGTGCTGGCGGTACTGCTCCTGACGCTGGCGGCCAGCGGGCTATCAGGTTTTCTGCTGGTGCGCTTCAGCTCGCTGCCCGGACCGACCGGCGCCTGGGGATCGTCGCCGGGTGGCGCATCCGCGATGGTCGCGATGGCCGGGGATTTCGGTGCGGACGTGCGTCTGGTGGCCTTTATGCAGTATCTGCGCGTGCTGTTTGTCGCCACGGCAGCAGCGGTCGTGGCGCGCATTGGCCTCGGCAGCAGCGGTGGAGCGGCGCAGGTGATATGGTTCCAGGCGCTACACAGTGGCTTCGTAGTGACGTTGATCGTCATGATCGCAGGCGCGTGGCTCGGGCAGACGTTGCGCATCCCTTCGGGCGCACTGCTGCTGCCTGCGCTGATCGGTGCCACGCTGCACGGCACTGGCGTAGCGACCTTACAGGTGCCGGAGTGGCTGCTGGCGCTGGCTTATGCGCTGATTGGCTGGAGCGTTGGCCTGCGTTTTACCCGCCCGATCTTTCTGCTGGCGCTGCGCACGCTGCCACAAATGATCGCCTCCATCATCGGGCTGATGCTGCTGTGCGGCGGTTTAGCCTGGATGTTAACGCGCGTACTGCATGTTGATCTGATGACCGCTTACCTGGCAACCAGCCCGGGCGGGCTGGATACGGTAGCGATTATTGCTGCCGGCAGCCGGGTCGATATCGCGTTTGTCATGGCGCTGCAGACGCTGCGTCTGTTCACCATTCTGCTTACCGGCCCGGCAATGGCGCGCTTTATCTCACGCTTTGCGCATGCGCGTGCGGGCTGAGAACAGCACGGCATCAAGGATAAAGAGCGCCAGCGCCAGCCAGATAAAGCCGAAGGTTACCATTTTATCCGGCGTTAGCTGCTCGCCGTAGAACAGCACGGCCAGCAGGAACATCAGCGTCGGGCCCAGGTACTGAAAGAAGCCCACGGTAGAGAGGCGCAAACGCGCGCAGGCGGCGGCAAACAGCATCAGCGGAATGGTGGTAATGATTCCGGCGGCGATCAGCTTCAGGTTCAGGCTAAGCGGATTGGCGCTCAGATGGCTGGTGGCGCTGTCGGCAAACCCAAACAGATAGATCGCCGCCAGCGGGAACAGCCACGCGGTTTCGATCAGCATACCGCTCTGCGCATCCACCTGAATCTTTTTACGCACCAGCCCGTACAGCGCAAAGCTCAGCGCCAGGCCAAGGCCGATAACCGGCAGCGAACCAAACTGCCATAACTGTACCAGCACGCCGCTGGTGGCCAGTAACACCGCCAGCCACTGCAGGCGGCGGAAGCGCTCACGCAGGAATAGCATGCCAAATACCACATTGATCAGCGGGTTGATAAAGTAGCCCAGGCTGGCCTCCAGCATATGCTGATTATTCACCGCCCAGATAAACAGCAGCCAGTTACCGCCAATGGTCACGGCCGTCAGCGCCAGCAGCAGCACTTTTTTGGGCTGGGCGATAACGCTGCGCACCTGGCGCCAGCTGCGACTAAGGGTAATCAGCACCAGCATAAATAGCGCTGACCAGATAACGCGATGCGTCATGATTTCGGTGGGTGGCACCTCTTTCACCAGCTTGAAATAGGCCGGCGCGATACCCCAGATAAAATAAGCGCCAAGCGCGTAGAAAACGCCCTGACGAGTCTGTTGCGAGTCCATCATCTGTTCCAGAAAAGCGGCGAGTGTGACACGCCGGAAAGGGGTTAACCTATAAGATAGGTCGCAGTAGCCGTAGCGATGTAATCGCCCTGCTGATTGTGAAGTTCGACGCGGGCCACCGCCACTTTGTTGCCGGCGCGCAGCAGGCTGCTGGTGGCGACAAAGCGCTCGCCGCGTCCGGGACGCAGATAGTCCACGCGCATGTCGATCGTGCCCATGCGCGACAGGCGCTGGCGCAGCTCCTCTTCGCTGATGCTCTCCTGACGCGAAAGCGCATGGCTGACGCACACCAGCCCGGCGGCGACATCCAGTACCGAAGCGATAACGCCGCCGTGCAGAATCTGCTGCGCGGCATTGCCCACCAGCATGGTTTTATTGGCGAAGCCGAGCTCGGCGTACTCCGCTTCCAGCCGATCCAGCTCCAGGCCCAGCGCCTGATTAAAGGGCATATGATAAACAAAGATTTCGCCGATCAGCCGGCGAGCTTCCTGCTGTGTCAGCATCACAGATGACATAGTTCCTGCCTTCGGATGTTAAAGAATTGTGTATATTATGCCGCGTTCGCGCTGCTTTCCAGTTTCAAAAATCGGCGCTGATCAACCACTCGCTTTGCGTGTAGAATGGCCTGCTTTTTGAACCGTCGCCCTGACGATGTCCACACGCAGCGCCCTGGAGAACTTTATGCGTAAGCAGTACGCCTTGCTGGCAGCGGCATTAACCCTTCCTGCGCTGGCGCAGGCTGATGAAGCAACAATAAAAGAGGTGCACGATGCGCCGGCAGTGAAGGGCAGCATTATCGCTAACCTGCTGGAAAAACACGATAACCCCTTCGTGCTTTATCCCTACGAAAACAACTATTTGCTTTATACCTACACCAGCGACATGAATAAAGAGGCCATCTCTTCGTACAGTTGGGCAGACAAAGCTAAAAAAGATGAAGTAAAATTCCAGCTCAGCCTGGCATTTCCGCTGTGGCGTGGCATTCTGGGCGACAACTCGGTGCTGGCGGCGTCTTACACGCAGCGCTCGTGGTGGCAGCTCTCAAACCGGGGCGCCTCATCGCCGTTCCGTGAAACCAACTATGAGCCGCAGATTTTCCTCGGCTGGGCAACCGACTATTCGCTGGGTGGCTGGACGCTACGCGATGTTGAGCTGGGCCTGAACCATGAGTCCAATGGCCGCAGCGATCCCACTTCACGCAGCTGGAACCGCGCGTATGCGCGCCTGATGGCGGAAAACGGCAACTTCCTTGCGGAAATTAAGCCCTGGTATCGTCTGCCGGAGAGCGCCAGCAATGATGATAATCCGGACATCACAAAATACATGGGTTACTACCGCGCGAAGCTCGGCTACATGCTGGGCGACAGCATTTTCAGCGTGGAAGGCACCTACAACTGGAATAGCGGCTATGGCGGCGCGACATTCGCCTGGAGCTATCCGATTACCGAACATGTGCGCTTTTATACGCAACTGTTCAGCGGTTATGGTGAATCGCTTATCGACTATAACCACCGCCAGACGCGCTTGGGCGTTGGCGTTACGCTGAACGATCTGTTCTAACCAGTCAAAACAGGATTACCGTGGCAACATCGGCAGTGCTCAATCAGGAAACGCTGGCGCAGCAGGTATTACAGGATACCTTCGGCTACCAGCAGTTCCGTCCGGGTCAGCAAACCATCATTGAAACCGCCCTGGCCGGACGGGACTGTCTGGTGGTGATGCCAACCGGCGGCGGCAAATCGCTGTGCTATCAGATCCCGGCGCTGGTGCGCGAAGGGCTGACGCTGGTGGTTTCGCCGCTGATTTCACTGATGAAAGATCAGGTGGACCAGCTGCTGGCTAACGGCGTAGCGGCAGCGTGCCTTAACTCGACGCAGACGCGCGAGCAGCAGCAGCAGGTCTTTGCTGACTGCCGTACCGGCAAGCTGAAGCTGCTCTACATCGCCCCAGAGCGCCTGATGATGGATAACTTCCTTGATAGCTTGCAGCACTGGAATCCGGTGATGCTGGCGGTCGATGAAGCGCACTGTATTTCCCAGTGGGGCCACGATTTCCGTCCGGAGTATGGCGCTCTTGGCCAGCTGCGCCAGCGCTTCCCGGCGCTGCCGGTGATGGCGCTGACCGCTACCGCCGACGAAACCACCCGCAACGATATCGCGCATCTGCTGCAGATGGATGACCCGCTGATTCAGGTCAGCAGCTTTGATCGGCCAAATATCCGTTATACGCTGGTGGAGAAGTTCAAACCGACCGATCAGCTGCTGCGCTACGTGCAGGATCAGCGCGGCAAAAGCGGCATCATTTACTGTAACAGCCGTGCCAAAGTGGAAGACACCGCTGCGCGCCTGCAAAGCCGCGGCATCAGCGTCGGGGCTTATCATGCCGGTATCGAAAGCGAACAGCGTGCGCGCGTGCAGGAAGCGTTCCAGCGCGACGATCTGCAGATTGTGGTCGCAACCGTGGCCTTTGGTATGGGCATCAACAAGCCTAACGTGCGTTTCGTGGTGCATTTCGATATTCCGCGCAATATCGAATCCTACTACCAGGAGACTGGCCGCGCCGGACGTGACGGCCTGCCGGCCGAAGCGATGATGCTGTACGACCCGGCTGATATGGCGTGGCTGCGCAAGTGTCTGGAAGAGAAGATGCCGGGCCCGTTACAGGACATTGAGCGTCATAAACTCAACGCCATGGGCGCGTTTGCCGAAGCGCAAACCTGCCGCCGTCTGGTGCTGCTGAACTACTTCGGCGAAGGTCGCCAGCAGCCGTGCGGCAACTGCGATATCTGTCTTGACCCGCCGCGCCGTTATGACGGGCTGGTGGAAGCACAAAAAGCGCTGTCAGGCATTTATCGTACCGGGCAGCGGTTTGGTATGAGTTATATTGTCGAAGTACTGCGCGGCTCGACCAACCAGCGTATTCGCGATAACGGTCACGACAAGCTGCCGGTCTACGGTATAGGGCGTGAGCAGAGTCAGGAGCACTGTGTGAGCGTGCTGCGCCAGCTGATTCACCTTGGCATGGTGACGCAAAATATCGCCATGCATTCGGCGCTGCAGCTGACCGAAGCGGCGCGCCCGGTGCTGCGTGCTGACGTGCCGCTGATGCTGGCGGTGCCGCGTGTCGCCACGGTGAAAAGCCGCAGCAGTTCGCCCAAAGTTTACGGCGGCAATTACGATCGCAAGCTGTTTGCCAAACTGCGCAAGCTGCGTAAAGCCATCGCCGATGAAGAGAATATTCCACCCTATGTGGTGTTTAATGACGCCACGCTGATTGAAATGGCGGAACAGTTGCCGGTAAGTGCCTCAGAAATGCTGAGCGTGAACGGTGTCGGTCATCGCAAGCTGGAGCGTTTTGGTAAGCCGTTCCTGGTGATGATCAAAGAGCATCTTGATGAAGAGTAAGGGAAACAGACCATGTTGATGTTATTTGCCACCGTCGCGCTGGTGCATCTGGTTGCGCTGATGAGTCCGGGGCCGGACTTCTTTTTTGTATCACAAACGGCGGCCAGCCGATCGCGCAAAGAGGCGATGATGGGCGTATTCGGTATTACGTTAGGGATCGTGATTTGGGCGGGCGTGGCGCTGATGGGCCTGCATCTGATTTTGCAGAAAATGGCGTGGCTGCATGAGATCATCATGGTTGGCGGCGGTCTGTATCTGCTGTGGATGGGCTGGCAGCTGATGCGCTCGGCGCGTCAACGACACAAACAGCCGCAGGCGGAAGCGCAGATGGTTGAACTGCCGAAAAGGGGCATGAGCTTCCTGAAAGGTTTCCTGACGAATCTGTCAAACCCGAAAGCCATCATCTACTTTGGTAGCGTGTTCTCGCTGTTTGTCGGTAACGACGTCGGCGCGATGGAGCGCTGGGGATTGTTCCTGCTGATTGTAGGTGAGACATTTGCATGGTTTACCGTAGTGGCAGCGATTTTTGCGCTGCCGTGGATGCGTGATAAGTATCAGCGGATGGCGAAGTGGGTGGATGGTGTAGCCGGAGTCCTGTTTGCCGGTTTCGGTATCCACTTAATTATCTCCCGGTAAACCTGGTTTACTTGCCATTTTGGCACCGGGCAGTGCTCGCCCTCCTCACGTACTACCTGTACGCTCCGGGGGCTGTGCGCTGGCCGGCACCGAACTGGCTGCGCCACCCACGGTTTACCACGAATGCGAAAAGCCTCAAAACGTCTTACGCTATTTTACGCGCGCTCGCCAACAGCGCGCCAACCGCCATAAACAGTCCGCCAAATATCCGGTTCAGCAGCTTCATCTGCTTCGGACCTTTAATCCAGCCAGCAATGCGTGTCGCCAGCGTGGCGTAGCCAATCATCACAATGATATCGACCACAATGGTCGTGACGCCAAGCACCAGATACTGCATCAGCTGCGGCTGATGTGGCACGATAAACTGCGGGAACAGGGCTGCGAGAAACACGATGCTTTTCGGGTTGGTAAGATTCACCAGCAGCGCGCGCTGAAACAGACGGCGGCGCGGCATGGCTTTTGCCACCGCATTCAGATCAATGCCGCCTGCCGCCCGCCACTGCTGAATACCCAGCCACACCAGATAAGCCGCTCCTGCCCATTTCAGAATCTCGAACGCCAGCATCGACTGTGAGAACAGCGCACCTAACCCGGCGCCCACCAGCACAATATGCACCGCCAGACCAAGCTGCAGGCCGGTGATCGACGCTGCCGTTCCGCGATAGCCGTGGCTGATGCCGGTGCTCATGGTATTAATGGCGCCGGAACCCGGTGAAAGGCTGAGGATGGTTGTGGTTAACAGGTAGGTTAACCACCATTCAATGGTCATGTGTGACATTCCCTGAAGAGAGCGAAGTGTGACACAATACGCCAGAAAATCGCGGCGGGCTATTACGTGACGGCCCGCGCTTGACATTTTTTTCAGGGGGAGAGATGCAGCAGCATAAACAGAGTTGGCTCGGGCGTGAAAAAGGGTTTTCAGCCTTTGCCACCGGCCCGCTGCTGGACTTCTGGCGTCAGCGTGAAGAGTGTGAATTCACCGGCGTCGGTAACCTGAAGATTCGCTATGTGCGTTTCACGTCACCGCAACATCGCCGTGTCATTCTGA
>Ga0157361_1000315_pt1 | contig 22015 bp, 16 predicted proteins | sample AttlaeALBM2_FD_111481 | JGI IMG/M metagenome (GOLD analysis project Ga0157361, IMG submission 111481) | Fungus gardens microbial communities from leaf cutter ant in Ribeirão Preto, State of São Paulo, Brazil - Atta laevigata ALBM2 | ecosystem: Host-associated > Fungi > Mycelium > Unclassified ...
CTCTAGATGCAGAGTTGTTTGCTATTTGACTTGGTGTTGTTAAGGCCACTTCCTTTGATGTCAAGCGCATTATCATCATCACTGACTCTCTTACTGCAGCTAGGAGAGCAGTCGACGCTTCTGTTCACTCAGGCCAGGCCTATTCCCTTGCCATTGTCCAAGCCCTTAGGGGCTTCTTCACCAATCATCCTGATCGCTCCATCCACTTCTGGGACTGTCCTAGCAAGGCGCAGTGGTCCCTTCACTTCTTGGCACATGAAGACGCTACCAGTACCAAGATTGCTGCTGGACGCCATCCAGCTACTTCGCTTAATGCTCTTCGATCCAAGAGTGCTGCTGCCTGTCTCGACGCATGGAGAACATCCTTTGCTCATCCTTCATCCCAGGGTCGCTACTTTCTCCCTCTCAAAGGTGGTACTAAGAACCTTCTCCAGCCCTCCTATGCTAAAGGAGAGGGCTAGCTTCCATTCATTGGCGAGTCGGTCACCTTGTGTGCCAGGGCGACTCGTGCCATCCTTAACCATGCTCCCATTGGAGAGTTCAGACAGCGCTTTTTCCCTGCAGAGTGCACCCACTGTCCATATGGCCATTGCCAGGTGGAAACACGTCGACACATCTTTACCAACTGCTGCCGGTTTGCCCATTTTCCCTTGACTGACCTAGTGCCAACAGTCAAGGACTTTGTCAAGTTTCTGAAGGAGCACCCTAGTGCCTTTGCCTTCCTTCCCTTCTTAGGATCGTTCATCCTCTGAGCCCCCTGAGCCTCTATAAGTGTCTCACTTGGTTTCTTTTCTTTGTGTTGTAGATAGTTTCTCAGTCTCATCTCTTAGTTTCATTTGACTCTGTATTCTAGGCATGATAGATCTCTTGACTTGGATGTGTTATTCAAAGGTTGGTTACGAGCAACCTGTATTTAGTTCTCTCTCCTCTTAGGTTAGATTTCTCCTTTGATACTGATAGTGTCTCCTGCCTGTGATAGGACAATCTGGTCCTTGAGGCCCATGTAGGCTACTTGTTATAAATAGTCTGCCACAGACTGCGATTGAGTACTACATTATAAATTTTTGAACAAAAAAAAAAAAACACTGATAAGTGAAATAGTCAAAATACCTCTCCCAATTTAATCTTATAATTTGTTTCTATCCCAGATGTCTTGGCACCAAACTGGACACACTCACTAGATAATGGGATATCTATCCAAAAGGAAAAGATAATGGCTATGCTTTAGTAAACTCTCATAATTTCTGTCTAGTCTTTACTTATGAACAAATTGTAGCATCTCTCTGAGCAACTATTCTTACCACTCTGATACTTTGCACAGCCATGATATTGGACCAAAACCAACTTCACTCTGATATCCTAGTAGCACTTCTCTTTGACTCCTTTATCTCTGACCATTTACTCCATCTAGAAGAATATTAGTCAAAAGATAATACAAGTTTCTTCAGACTCAACAATAGAATATATGTTCCAGATAACATCAACTTACATCTCCAAGTTCTCCAGTATTACCATGACCATGTTTTAGCAGAACATCTGGGCCAAAATAAAATACTAGAACTTGTACAGAGATATTATATTTGGCCAAACATCCACAATGACATACAAAAGTTCTATAAGTCTTGCATTATCTGTATAAGGTCTAAACCACAGTGTCACAGACCATATGGATCCCTCCAACAACTCTCTATTCTAGAATGCCCATAAAATTCAATTTTCATAGATTTCATTGAAAAACTCCCTTCTTCCTCTGGTTTTGACACCATCCTAGTTATAGTAGATTACCTGTTGAAATAAGCTATATTTATTCCCACTTATAATACTATTACTTCAATGGAATTAGCATGCCTTTTTGTTGTTTATGTTTTTTCAAAACATAGAGTTCTATCTCATATTACGTCTAACTATAGCTCCAAGTTTGTCTCTTACTTTTTCCACTCCCTAGGTACTGTCCTAGATATAAGACTTTACTTTACCAGTAGCTACTATCTAGAGGCAAATAGTCAAGTGGAATAGACTAACTAGATGTTAGAACAGTACCTCTGCGTATATTGTAACTACCAACAAGATAACTAACTGGTCTGAGCTGTTACTTTTGGTGGAGTTTGCTTACAACAATGCTCCTAGTACTACTACTAGTGTTTTCCCATTCTTTGCCAACAAAGAATACTATTCTAATCTCAGTATATACCCAGAATAAGATCTTACTTTCTCTCATGCCTGTGACTTTATAATTGATCTTGATAAACTACAAGGCATACTCAAAGAAAAAATTGCCAAAGCCCAATGATAATATTAATTCTCTGCTGACTCTTGTTGACAACAACTACCAGATTTCCAAGTTGGACAATCAGTATTCATTAAAGCATAGTACTTCCAGATAACTCACCCATTGAAGAAACTTTATACAAAAATACTGACAATGACTCTAAATGGCTACTAGCAATGAAATTAGAACATGCAAAGGAATTACTAAGTAATTTTTATCTCAAATATCCCTTTAAACTGGGACTATTACAACCCTAATAATGCCTTTTATTCTACTTCCTAGCCTCTGTTTGCTATACTCACTTTGTTTCAAAAAAAATTTTTTTTTGAGTACTTGCACACATTTCAAAGTGTAGTTTCCTTTGTACTAACTTGCTCACTTGTATTTCACTCTATAGTTTCTGTTGCAAAAAAATTTGTGTACTTGTATTCCTCTATAGTCCTCTCTTGTAGTCGTTCAATACTTGTATTTTTACTTTATCAATTATCATTACTCATATCCACTTTCTACCCATAGAAAAAATTAAAAATTGTCTAAAAAATCTATCTAGCTCCAGTTTCAACAGAAAATGCAACCAAAGAAAAACTACTTCTATACTCTCTATTACATTTTTCTCTTCTTGTCCTCCAACTTCTTCCTCCTCCTCTACTTCATCTAACCTCTGCTTCCTCTGCTTTCCCTTCTTCTTGGTCCCTTGTACCTCTATCTCCTCTCTCTCAGACTTTAGCCATAAAAATTGCTCCTTATTAGAATCCTCTATGTCAGCCAACTTCTTTAATACCACCATGATTCTCTAGACATCCTTTCTCAACCCTCGCAACTCACTCAAGTCCTCTAATTTCCTTGAAACCTCCACCTTCCACTCTGTGTTTATTTGTTACTTCATCTTTCTTGTCTTGGATCTCTAGACTGCTTCCACCCTGGTCTTTACATGTGCCTTGTTGGCATCAAAAAGCTTATAGGTAGTCTTAGCCTTGGCATAGAGAGCACATGAAGTCACATGACTATAAAACTTAACAAAGTAACAAAAAATTAGTGAAAAACTCATGGCAAATTTTGAAAAATACACAAAATTCCAAAGTTTGTATACCTTTTATAGGGACTTCCTCTACCAATAACTGCCACTCCCATCTCCTTTGCCAACTCCTCATGTCATTGACAGACCTCTGGAGTTTCTTTGGGAAAATATCAAATATACTGCTTCTTAGTCAGAGACAAAAGGTTAATAAAATTCATTTTCTTATCAGAGGAAGAATTCAAAAGGGGCAAGAAAGTCTTGGACCAGTTCTTGTAATGTTGCTGTTTAATGGTAGCAATGCAGTTTATCTCAAGATGATAGGCCAGATCTCTCTGGTATTTCTCCTCTTTTCTGTGTGTCTCTTTCTCCTCTTTTTTTTTGCATACCTCTTTCTCCAATCTTTTCTATTCCACTAATTTTGTTTCTTTTTGGGCTTGGCGCTCAAGCCATTCCTTTTCTTTCTGCTGTTAAAGCAAGGTTTCTGTCTCAGTACATCTTCTGGCTAGTTTAGTCTCATATCACTTGTTGTCAATAGCTAAAGTCCGATAACTGGAATTAAGCCAACTGTCTCTTTATTCAGCGTTTGACAAAGAGAACTCAATAGAGTTCCTGTTGGATTTCTTACACTACTTATACAAATGACTAACCCTAACCCTGTACCAAAGTCCCACACTTCCTTATGAGTCACTTTTATCTTGCATGTCCATCAATAAGAAAAAGAAAAGAAAAGAAAAAGAAAAGAATATTAAATAATGACTTAGCCATTTTGCCAAGTCATGACACTTGTTATTAGAATCAGAGAGGTTGGCAGTTGGATTGGGAATGAAGGACATGGTAGTAAAGTTTTAGGTTGGAAGTTTGAAAAAAGAAGTTTTTTAAGACCAGAATTAGGTGGTATTTGAATTGCTTATACATAGAAGCTTTGAGAGCTTAGCCTTAAAGAAGGGGTACTGTTATATTCCAAAAATCTGACAATTATGTAATTTATTTCTCCTAAATAATTCTTCTGAAATTATAATTAGTAGGATAGCATAGTAGACTACTTTTCTTCTATTCCAGACTTACTATAAGTGTTGAGTAGTTATAGTATATTTCCTCAGTTTGTAAATTAACATCATTTGGTCCTAATTCTATTCCTGTCCACTCCAGTTCCTATTCTACTTCCTTAGGACCTCTGTTCTGACAACTTTCTCCCACTTCAAAATAAGCAACCAACTTTATGACTGAAGACTAGAGTGTAACACATAAGTTGAAGCTAAGGTCATTCATTTATCAAAGTCATAATCTACTCTGATATCTTTATCTGTCTACCAGAATCTTCTTTTGGTTCCTCCATTATTGCTAAGTACTATCTATTCTCAAAAGTAGTACAATACATCATTCCAGAGTATACTTCTATTTATTACTCCTCTCCTCCATCCTTTATCTGTTCTATCTTTGACATCATTTTCTTGTAGTTATATTCTCTATATCCCATATATGTTACTATTTTCTATTTTGTCCTTTATTCTTTCTCTTTTAGTCTTTTTCCTTTGTTGTGTTTCTCATAGACTGACTACATGTACTATCTTTTTCTTTTTGCTCTTAGTTTAGCAAGGGCATACTATTAATTGAGCATGTTACTTATAAAAGAACTGTATTGTTCTAAAAACATAGTGCTATGTCCCTAGAGTAGTCAAAAGACATTTGATAATCTTGCTAATTATATTATATCATTTAGGGCACAAGATTTTTATTTAGTTAGGGTCTTAATAGAATTATATAATCATTCCATGGAGAAGATTTCTACTCTAGATAGTTTTTAAAAGGTAGACCATCACTTCTTTGTATATATAAGTTATAATAGACTCTAGTACAAGGTTTCTACTAAGAATAGCATAAGTATACTACATAACATCACTCAATTGTAATGTTAGGTCTTAAATGCAATACTTGAGCTTAGTATTATACTTCTACTAATAGTCCCTAACTGACTATTAAGTTCCCTTAAGCCTAGGACCTAGCTATGTCATAGTAGTTCTTAGTTATAATTATCAAAATACTAAGGAAAAACATCAACAGGACTTTTTTGCTTTTCTCAAGATTTCTCTTTCCTATTAGGCTCACTATCAATATCTATTGGATAACCTGGTAAGTGGACCATCATTTATTTCCACTGTAATTGCTGTTCTTCATTCTTCTAATAAGTTATGGGCTCTAGTTTGCCCTGACTTTCTTTGGCACTCTTAAGCTACCTCAGTTAATGAAAAGGACTTAACTGGCTTGTTAATCTATTAGGATTTGAGATGATCTCCTTGTTGAATTACCTCATGTCTACAGGATTCTCTGCTCTCTTTGTAAATACTATGGTCCATAGCTATTTAGAATAAAGCACTACACATTCATTACTACATCTGCTCCCTAAACTAAGCTGATTTCTTGATAATAGCTATAACAAGTTTGATTGATATCTACTATTCCTCATCTCTCTAGTCTTGTTGTTTATTTATTTTGGGCAATTAGTATGTAGTCCTGTCTTACTATGATTACTATACCTAGTTCTCCTTATAATGCTAAGGATATACTCACTTTCTCTACTATTTCTTCTACTTAGGATCAAGATAAGTGCACTAGGCACAACAGCCTTGATTCTCAGGCCCTTAGGATAATAAACTTATTACTAGCTCATAATATCCTTATATATAGAAAAGAGAATGCAGAGCCTTTCTAGAATTGTTTGCATGATAAGTATAGCTCTTCTAGGTCTACTTCTGTCTTTGTAGACTATTAGCATACCAAACATTTCCAGATCTCTGGGAATAGCAACTCTGCTTCCTAGATTACAGAACTTAATACTCTCTATACCAGGCTAAAGAGAAACAAATGTAATATTCTCTCTCACATTTGTGCAATAACACTTTTATTTGCTATTATCAAGCTCCAATTTAGCAGAAGAAAGTGTCATTAGTTAAATGAGTCTCTTCCCTGCACAACCTGGACTCAAATGATAGGTAAGCAGAGGAATTGGAATTTCTAGGATTTTTGCTTAGAGACAACAAAACTAAAGACTATAGTAAGACTAGAAGTAATAATACCTAAGGAACTGTATAGTTATCTCTAATGGCAATAGACTGGTATGACCTCTAGTTGTCATAGGGTTATGACAGTGCCTCCCTCTTATGGCTATGCCCTCATGGCCTTAAGGAGGTCAGATAGTGTGGTCCTGGTTTCTGTAGATACTATTCATGGAATTCCTATACCAACTCTGATGCATAGTTTAACTCATCAGCCCCTAGCCATGAGAATTCATCATCTGTCCCTCTATAACCTGCCTATTGAACATAGTAGAGAAGAGGAGATTTATATTGGTAATCAAGTTTGGAGTCTAATACTTGAGCTATTTCATATTTGATATCCCCTTCAACTTCAATTGGTAGAGGGGGTAGGTTGTAATGACCCTCAATACTATTAGGTGATGCTGGTTCTAGTTGAGAAATATGAAAGACTGGGTGGATTGACCTAAGATGGGCTGGTAATTTGACTTAATAGGAGTGGGAGCTAGGTTTTCCTATAATTTTGAATAGACCTAAGAACTTTTCAGATAGTTTTTTGGATGGGCAGGTGATCTAGATCAACTTAGCTAGTACGAATACAAAGTCTCCTATCTAAATTTCTGGTGCTGGGAATTGTTTTGAGTTTGCTAGACCTTGGTAATAGTTTTGGGCTGCCATGATGTTCTTTTTTAGTTCCTTATAGACTGTCTCAAGTTTTGCTAAGTAAGGCCTTGAAGTCTTGGGTAGGTTTTCTAAGTCTGTCTGGATCTGTAGTTGGAGGTGATAACTCTTGTTTGCAAAGAAGGGTGACTCTTTTGTGGTTGCTGAGAGCATGTTGTTATAAGAAAACTCTGCCAAGGGGAGTAGCTAGGCCCAGTTCGACTACTGGTAGTTACAATAAGTCCTCAGATATTGCTCAAGAGTTTGGTTTATCCTCTCAGTCTATCCATCTACCTCAGGATAGTAGCCTAAGATGTGGTATAACTTCATTTGCAGTGCTATCGCTAGTGATTTAAAAAATCTAGAGACAAACTCTGATCCCTTGTCTAAAGTAACATATGAGGGAACCCCGTATTTGGAGAATATGTATTAGATGAACAAGTGGGCTAGCCCAGGGGTATCAATTGACCTGTGAACCAGGATAAACATAGCTTGTTTAGTCAACTGGTCAATAATCATGAGGATTTCTGTGAAGCCTTCTAATAGGGGCAGTTGTTTGATAAAGTCCATCAAAATTGAGTCCCATGGTTGCAAGGGGATAAGGAGCTGTTTTAGATAACTATATGGCTAGTGTTGTCTGGACTTGTTCCTTGCACAAATGCTACAAGAGTTCATATAGTCAACTATGAATTCCCGGAGTTTTGGCCAGTAGTATTTCCTGCAAACAAGAGAAAGCATCTTTGACTAGCCAAAGTAGCCTGCCAGCATGTGATCATGTTTTGCGCATAGTACTTATAAGCATAGTTCTTGTCCTTCTGGCACAAAAATGCACCTTTCCCAACAAAAGAGACCATTTGTGTTTATAGACCAACAGTTATCTCCTGAAGGGGTTGGATTTTCTAGTCATTTCCTAAGTTCTGGGTTGGCAAGAGTAGCCTCTCTAATGCTCTGGTGTAACACTTTGTGATCGAGAGTCTGGGCCATCTGGGGTAGGGTAGTGCTCAGGTATGTTACTCTTGCAGACGGAGAAAGTTGTTTTGCTGAGAACAGGGGCCGGTAATTCTAGGGGTTTGCTTCTAGGAAATTATTGTTGCCGTTCTTTGGGTAAAGGTCCCATTGATGGGTTAGCGCATCTAGCTTAGTCCCCAAGCATCCTGGTCAGAATTTAATAATCATGTTGAAATGCGAGAGAAACTCTGACTACCTAGCCTAACGTCTGGAGAAAGACTTTGACTCTTGGAAATAGGTTAGGTTTTTGTGGTCTGTTAGGACCTCTACCAGAATAATTGTCCCTTCAAAGTAGTGTCTCTACTTGCAAAAGGCTTTATATATGGCTAGTAGCTCCTTATCATGCACGTCATAGTTTATTTCAATAGCACTAAACATTTGGGAGTGAAAGACAATCAGATAGATTTTGTCACTCACTTTTGCAGACAGGATTGTGGCCAAGGCATAATCAGAGGCATTTGACTCTATAAAAATTAGCGCATTTGGATCCCAGTGAGTCAGTATTAGTACTAACGTAAACACTAACTTGAGGATGTCAAAGGCCTATTGGCAATCCTCACTCCATAGCCAAGGGATATTCTTCCTAGTGAGTTTTGTCAAAGATATAACGATTTTGGAGTAATTGTTTATAAATCTTCTGTAGAAATTTATGAACCCCAAAAAGAATTGTACATCCTTTAATTGATGCAGAGAGGGCCATTCCCAAATGACGCGTACCTTCTCACCATCCATTTGCAAACCCTTGGGGCCTAAGATAAACCCGAGAAATTTGACTTGCTCTTGGTAGAACTTGCATTTGCTAGGGGACATATATAGTCCATTGGCTTTCAAACATTAAGAGCATGTTCAAGAGACCAAATGGCATTATTCACCACTCATAGGAACCATAGCGAGTATGGGATATCGTTTTCTACTCATCACTATTTGTTATTTGTACTAGGTAGTAAGTGTTTTGCAAATCTATTTTTGTATAGATCTAGGTCCTTTTAGAGGCATCCAGAAGGTCAGTGAGCAGTGGGATTGGGTATCTGTCCTTTTGGGTAAGTCAGTTCAATCCTCAGTAGTCCACATATAACCTTAACAAGCTGTCCTTTTTCTTGACAAACAGAACTGGTACCCCACAAGGTGATTGTAATAGTTGAATAAAACCCATACATAAGTTTTTGTTAATGAACTCTCTCAATATTTGGAGTTCCAGTGTTAATAATAAGTAGATTGGTCCAAGGGGGGGTATTTTCTCACTCTCTAACTAGATAGACAAGTCATAGAGGTGGTGTAGTAGCAGCTGCTTGGACCTTTCCTTACTAAATACCTCGGTATACTGATGATAGTCAACAGGTACCTTACTCAGATCATGTGAGTCATCTCCTACTTGCCCAGCGTGGCCAGTTAACTCCTGTGATACTGATAATAGTAGTTAAAATGGGATGGCTCCTTGCAATTTGCAAGCTCTCTGGTATGCTAAAGCGTTGATAAAGAATATATGGGGTTTATTTGCACTAGTAGATATCTGTACAAATAGTTCCTAGGGTTCTGGTGCTATCAACATATTAGCTGGTTCAGGTATGGGTGGACTTGGTAGAACTACGACACTGTATAGCCAATCTATAGTAGGATTTCATTCTCTGAGCCAGTTATAGCCCAATACCAGTTCATAAAAGCCATCTAAGGTTGTTACATAGCATTTGATCATGTACAATAACCTACAAGGTAGTTGAATTGGTAAGGATACTACTTGATTTACATAGCAATTTATAGTGTTATCTATTAAAGTGAGGGGGAGTAGATCAATCTCCCATGTTTTAAGCTTGTTACTAATCACAAATTTTGAGTCCAAAAAACAGTCTAAAGAGCCTGAATCAATGAGTCCTTTAAACACTCCCATACTAACAACAAGCAAAGGTCAACAATTAAGGACCTTGTCTTTGAGAATGTCACTGTTCCCAACCAAGGCCCCTGTTCCCAGATGATCTTCAGACAGTTGGTTTTCTTAGAAGTAGGATAACTGCCTCCTCTTTTTTTTTCCTCTAGTATAGTGGTGCTAGGATCAATACAAGCCACTCTTGCCCCTGGTACTACTGGGTTTCTCCCAGCTTGCTTAAGACACAATTTTACCAAGTGGCCAGACTGCCCACAATATAGACAAAGCCCCAGGCTTATTTGGCAGTTGTATTCCACTATTGTTAGATAGCTGTCGGGTCCTAAAATGCTCAAGGATAGAGATGATTCTGGTAAATAGATGGAGGAAAGGATATTCCAAGCTCTTTGTTAGCTTGGCAGGGCAGTTTCCAATGCCTTTGGTTACTTGATGGGGTTGTTATGGTGGGTTTCAGTTTTGGGAAGTCTTGGCAAGTGACACTGTATAGTGCAGGCCATATTGATCTTGTTTTTGTTATCCTGAACCTGTCTCTAGTGATTGTTGTTGATTCTCATCATAGCCCTCTTGTATCCTTCAAATAATGATAAATTCTCCTGGCTGTAATGTAATTTCTTGCTAATTCTTATGGGTATGGTATCTTTCACTACTTTGTGAAGAAATCTGTTATTCCACTGGATCTAGTTCTAGTACTTGGCAAAGCAAATCTAGTTCTGTAATGAATAGTTCGAAGTAGTCTAGGGCAATGCTCCTAAGATAAGAAATTACAAAGAAAATTTTCTCTGAGTTCTTAGTAAATTCTCCTTCACTGGCCCTAAAATAAATTTGACATTGAAATAGGAACGCTCGAAGCTCATCTAGTCTATTCCTACTAAATGGATCTGGCTCCCTAATAGTTCAATGTTTTTTCTTTGGTTGGGGTTGGTTGTTTCTTAATAAGGCTAACAATGCAGTACAAAGTTCAAGGTTGGAGATCTCCTCCTGGTTAGTGGATATTAGTTCTAATAGGAGAGATTCTGGGGCTAAGACTTTGTTTTTGCTTCTCTTATATCCTGGTGTCTCTCTGATATTCTCTAGTAGTCCCTGGGAGATAAGCCATTGGCTCCTAGCCAGGGTAGCTGTAAGAGGTCTCTTAATAGGTGTGATTGTCCTCTCCTAGAGATTCTCTGGGCAGTTGCCTTTGCACTAAATGCGTTGTTCTAAATGGGGGTCAGGTATGGGATTTCTAGATATCCTAATAGTGTGCAAGGAATATTAGTTTTGTTGTACTATCAAGCCCCAATTTAGCAGAAGAGAGTGTTATCAGTTAAATGAGTCTCTTTCCTACACAATCTAGACTTAAATGATAGATAAGCAGAGGAATTGGAATTTCTAGGATTTTTGCTTAGAGACAACAAAACTAAAGACTATAGTAAGACTAGAAGTAATAATACCTAAGGAACTGTACAGTTATCTCTGATGGTAGCAGACTAGTGTGACCTCTAGTTGTCATGGTATTATGACAGCTATTCCTCAATCTTGGGATAACTTAACTACTTTTATCCTCACTTCCCAGACCTTGCTCTCTCAGTTAACTTAGGATTTTGTGAGCTCAGCTATTTAGTCTAAGTTCTCCTAAAGATGAACTAGTACTTATATTACTTAGTACTCAGGTGTTCTTAGAGGTGATTGTCCTTTCTCTTGGAAGAAGAACCCCTAGAATAAGCAGCAGGCACAAGGGAATTCCTCCTAGCAGCAAAAGAAAAAGTGTAGTTAAGAAAAGCAAGGTAGTAAAGTATACTAGACAGATAGCCCCTCCAAATCTCTTAATAGTGATGATAACCAAGCCTCCAGTGCCATTGCTTTTGCAAGTATAGTTACTGTTATTCCTCCCACTCATCCTTTCTTCCTAAGTATTAGTCAAAAGCTAAAGTATCTAAGCTTACTAATTAGCTCTCTGAGCAACATCTCTCCTAAATTGGTCCAATTTGTAGTCTATTGGTGCATGCACAAGATAGAGCACTAAAACTATATGATGAGCACTTGGCTAGGAAATTCCCTGATCCTACTTCTGTTGAGGTATTTGTCTCCAAAATCACTGAGCCTTCCTTAAAGGCTCCTCCTCCTTAGGTTCAAAGTAGTCTATCCAAGATAGATGTTGACCCACCTTCAGTGACAAACACATCTATTTTAGGGGAGTCAGCCAATGCTAATAATATAGTATCTTTGGGAAGTCCTAAGGATTGGGACTTGAATAATAAAATTTTTAGATATGACCTGTATGTACATTTCTCTACTATCCTCTACTATTCTCTAACTATCTCAGCTTAGTCCCTTGCAACCTGTACCAATGTAATGGCTGCAGCTAGGAACTTTGTAGCATTGAGTAGTATAGTTTGTATAGCTCAATGTGATAATAAATTCATATTACCTACATTGCCTATAGCTAAGAATCTATGTAAATATAATAAAGCACTATATACTATATGTAAGAGTAAAGAAGCATCACATGGCCACTTTTATAATGATGAATAGTTCTTGAACTTTGATACCTTTGCCTATTTTACTCCTTTTGAGTCTAACTTTGTCTCTATGACTCAAGGAAATTATGGTCATGTTGAGATAGCCAGTTCTAAAGCATCTCTTTTCATAGTTGATATAGAAACTGTCCTTATAGACCATGAAATCATTAACCCTAAAGACAGGACAACCAGAACTGCTATCTCTAAACTATGGCTAGTATATTGTATTCTTGGCATAACTATGTATGTGTCTTTTTTCTACTGGATAGTTGCTCTAATCTAAATTAAGTATAGAAGATACAATAGATAGTTCAACCTTTCATAACTCATCTGGTAATTGTAACAAGTTTACTTTTTATGACGTTCAGATGATATAGTATACTGAGAAGAATGTGAGGATGAAATTTAGATAATGTTCATTATGACAGAGGAGTGACATAGAGAGCACAAGAACTAATGTAATATATATATATATAGGGTTAGTGTAGTAGTATAAACTCAGCTTTGTTCTGGTTTATATAATTCTTTTTTTAACTCAAATACCAGGTTTGGAGGGAGTTTGTAATATAAGAACAAAGCTATCAAATCAAATCAATCTCACTCTATTACCATAATTCTACTCGCTGTCATCACAGCATTCTTAACTATTATCATAACCCTCTTTTTCAACTCTCTGTCTGATGCATAGAAGAATTTAGGAGAAGAGACCAAGAATGTTTATGCAACCAGTATACAGAACTTCATGGAAGAAGTCAAAAAGGACTTTGCTAACAAACTGGCCAAAAGGAAAACAAAGAAACCTGACGATTTCAAAGGAAGTCTAGATAAAGTAAGGGCTTGGTGCCAAAGAATAACATTATTTTTCCAAAGCAATGATATCTTGAAAAAATAGGAGAGGATCAAAATGGCTTTAGGAAAGGTCAAAGGGAAAAGGACAATCGAGCCCAATAATAGGCAGATATGCAAATCAGAAAGTTCCTACCTTTTCAAAAGGAGTGAAAAAAGACTAATAAAGATCTCAACATATCAATTATGACTAACAAACCCCCATTTAAAACCTGGGAACAGATGATGGACAAGATGGTATAGTTCTTTATATCAATGGAAACTTAAACCCATGTGATCAAAAAGTTAATCAAGCTCAAGTAAGGGAACCAGTTGCTTGAAGATTTCTGGTCAGAATTTGTCACTTGGAAGGAGCTTTTAGGATATAATGAGATAGCCTTAATAGGCCTATTTAAGAAAGGAATCCATTTAGCATTAGTAGGAAAACTGGTCAAGATTAGTCAGTTGAGAAATTTGGATTTGTTAGATGAATAGTATGAGAAAGTGTTAAGTTTTGAGAGGTCAAGATAAGAAGCTATTGAGGAGTTTGGAAGAAGGAAGAATTTGGAGAATTCAGGAGATACAAAGAAAAAACCATTTTGGACATTCTGAGACAAGACCCTAATACAATAGAAGTAGACAAGCACAAGGAAATGAGGTGTTATAACTGTGGGGAAACAGGTTATCCCACTGCAAGGTGCTTCAAACTGAGAAAGGAGAGGAAAGAAGAAGTAAGGATTATAGAGAATGTGATGGAGGATTTTTCCCTAGGTAGGGAGTAAGCACTGGCTCACTTGTCTTCATAAATTCAAAAGTTCAATTACCAAATGAAACAATGAAAGACTTTTTGGATTATTTTGGTGCAAGAAAATATGAGACAAATAAGGGATACTCAGTAAAATAGGTAGCAAAGAAAATCTAATAGAGTTACAAAGAGGAAGCAATTGGTATACTAAAGGTGTAGGCCCACAGTTTGAGAGTGGAAGAATGTACAGAAGAAAAAATAAAAGAGTTAAATGAAATGATAAACAATAAAGTCTTATTGGCCTTAAAAGCACTAGAGGAACCATCAATACTTAGAAAGATGGGAGAGAAATAGCTAAATGTCCAAGTCAAATTGATAATAACAGACACTCACAAAACATTTTGCAAATAGGCACTAGTCAACTTAGGGAGTACAAGCTCATGTATAAGCCGGAAATTCATAAAGAAAAACAACCTCGACACAATATAACTACCATTTCCAATCACCTATTATAATGCTAATAGAACTGCAAACAAGAATAGCAGTGTCATAAAGATTGTCAAAATGAACATAACTATCAGCGATCACTAGAAGCTTATTCAATTATTAGTGACAAACCTCGGCAAACACAATCTATTTCTAGGATACAATTGGTTACAGAAACATAACCTATCTATCAACTAGAAAAATTCCTCAATCAGTCTACAGAACTATTGGCAGTAGTGTAAAAAGGTCTATATACCAAAAGAACCAGAAGAAGTAGAAGATGAAGACATTGAAAAAGAAACTATAAAAGAGAGAGAAAATATGCTATTCATTAACCTAGAAGAAGAAGCATGGAAAAGAGAAGAGTTAAACATTTGAAGTAGGAGCAAAGGCATAGAAGAAATTGGAGGAGATATACCCAAAGAATACCAAGACTTCAATAATTGGGTTTTTAACAAAGCAGTATTCAAAAAATTACCAGATTAATCTAAATGGGATCACACCATCAAGTTAATACCTAACGCAACATTAAAAGACTATAAGATATATTCATTAAATGTTAAAGAACAAGAAGAACTTAACAAATTCCTTGAAGAGTACTTGAAGTCAAGAAGGATCAGACTCTCAAAATCACCTTGTGCAGCTCCCTTTTTTTTTGTAAAGAAGAAGGATAGCTCACTATGACCAGTACAAGACTACTGATGACTTAATAAAGCAACAATAAAAAACAAATATCCTTTGCCATTAATTCAAGAACTGATTGACAAAGTACGAGGAGCCCGATACTTTATGAAATTAGACATTCGATAGGGATATAATAATGTAAGAATAAGAGAAGGAGATGAGTGGAAAGCAGTATTTCAGATAAATTAAGAACTATTCAAATTCTTGATGATGTATTTTGGCATGTGTAACTTGCCCACAACCTTTTAGCTCATGATAGACACTCTATTTTGCAAATTAATCATGATAGAAAAGATCATGATCTACATGGATGACATTCTAATCTTTATACTGTTACACTATAAGCAAATTTTCCATAGAAGATAACATTTAATAAGCTTTATAACAATGGATTCTTAATTGGAATTCACTCTAGAACCCTTTCTATATCCTTAGAACATAACACTATATAATGAATATATTGAGCAGGTGATAATTGACCTAGAGCTCATGTTGAGACCTCAAGAAGCAATTAAGATGAATTGGCATTGGGTTACTAAGAGAGTTACTGAGAGACTATGTTCTAGAACTATTTTTGGATAGACTAACTTAGAAAGATGGTAAACTTGTACTCTAGAACCAGTACTACTCAGATAAAGAACTTAGGCTGATAGACTTTGTGCTTGTAAATAAGCATTAATGGCATCAAATCAATTATATTTAGATAAATGACCTCTAGGACACGACTTGGAAATACTAGATATTTATTGAGACTTGCTAACTACTTAACAGGTAATCAATGAAATCCAAATTACAAAGCGGCATCAAGAGCATAATAGGGGAAGATATGAGAATATTCTAGAAAAAAGTAGTAATGAAGACATGTCATCTTTGATAGGAAGAACTTAGTGAGAGAATATGTTATCACAAAGAAAAGGAGAGAACCACATTATCAGTGGGATTTTGGGAGACCTTAGGACAAAAAGGAGTCAATAGAATTCTAAAAGTAGTAATAGTTTCCTTTTTATATTTCATTTCTTAAGTTTGAGCCATTTGTAATATCTTTAATATAGTATCCAGAGTACAGTTGGATCAGAGAAGAACCTCTTGACTCTTATCTCCATCTACACTGCCTCTGGAATTGTGAATGTAGATCTATTGAGAGTAAGAAGACTGGAACTAGTAGGATGTCTTGAGAAGAACACAGAATATACCCAGAACTTAATCTAGAAAGAAGACACAGATATAACTTGGGCAGGCTTTGGAGAGGATAACAGGCTAGAAAAGCTTGGCTAGGTGCACACTTGGATTGCATTACACCTGTAAGGTTTGGTATTGGGGGTGCAAACAAGAGAGCAACTGAGTATGGAGGGTCCATGAGTGATCAACTAACTGTATTTTCCAAAGGAGCTTTTGTCACAGTGTATAAAAGTTAACACCTTAGGGAGGCTATGTGATGACAATCTAGAGAGATCTTACAATCCTTTTACAACCACCAACATATATTTTACTGGAGCTGTGTATAATTCTTATTTCTCTAATTATTTATAAATTTTCAACTTTGATAATCTCCCCTTAGACCTTTAGCATGCAATTGGGAGCTAGCACATCATTGTTTTGTTTGTCCCAGTATACAATTCCCTTTTGCACCCTTTCAATGCAAACTATAGAAGAGCATTGAGACATAGTGAGATGAGTACTACAGATATTAGCTAGTAACAAACTATTGCTACACTCTAAGAAATGCAAGTTCTACCAAACAAAAATTGAATACCTTGGAGTTATCCTATCACAAGATAGCATAGAAACCAATCCCACTAAAACCAAAGGAGTAGCTGGATAGTCTGAACCTCAAAACAAGAAAGAAGTATAACAGTTTTTGGGGTTCTGTAATTTCTATTACTGATTTATTCCTAGATTTGCCAAAGTTGCTGAACTATTAACAGAACTTACTGGGAAAAAAGAGTGGAAATGGAGAAACAAAGAGAAAAACATCTTCAACAAACTCAAGGATAAAATGGTGAACCCTCCTATCTTAGCAATTCTCAATCCCAAATAAAAACTATGACTAGAAACTAACATATCAGAATATGCAATTGGGAGCATACTATCATAGCAACAAAAAGACAGTTCTTATAGACCTGTTGCCTACCTATCCAGAGCAATGAATGAAACAAAAAGGAACTATGAGATATATGATCGAGAGCTACTAGCAATTATAGAAGGACTTAAGCAATGGTAACAGTATTTTATAGGAAGTGATCAATTTGAAATATAAACTAATTATAAGAATTTAGGATACTTCAAGAAGCCACAAAAACTCAATTTCCACTAAGCCCACTGGATGACAGAGTTACAAGAATACAACTTCTAACTAATACACAAACTGGGCAACTCTTAAAAGAAAGTAAATGCACTATCTTGAAGACTAGATCATACTTAGGAAAAGAATGATAATGTAGATCAAACATTACTGAAAGGAGAATGGTTCAGAAGTATCGAAACTTAGGAAGACAAATTTTGAAAAGAGATAGAAGAGGCAGAGGAATTCATAGAAAAAGAAGTAAGAGGAGCAATGGAGTGACAAAAAAAAGAATAAGAAAGAGAAAAAAAGATGCTACTTTGAAAGGAGAGAATATGTTCCTGACTCAATCACACTATGAGAGGAAGTTATCACTAAACATCATGATTCTAAACTAGCTGGTCATCCAGGTTATGCCAAGATGTATAAGCTGATAACAAGAAACTACTAGTGGCCTAAAATATTAGAAGATATTAAACAATACATCGTAGGATGTGAAAAATACTAAGCAACCAAACCAAACCAACAATCTAAACAAAATTATCTTTACCTTAATAAAGTACTACAAAACTCCTGGAAGATTGTTAGTATCAATTTAATAGGACTGTTACCAGAGTTAGCAGGATATGACAGAATATTGGTGATAGTGGATTATTTCTCCAAGATGACTTGCTATATACCAATTAATATAAATATTACAGCCCAAGGGATAGCCAAGGTATCTTGGGATTGAGTTTTCAAAAACATAGGAATTCTCCAAAAAGTTATCAGTGACTGAGAACCACAATTTGTGTTGAAGTTCATGAAAGAACTATGCTCACAACTCAGAATAAAGAGAAATTCTTCAATTGCTTATCATCCCCAAACCAATGGTCAAATAGAACAAGTTAATCAAGAACTAGAACAATATCTTTGACTCTACTGTAATATAGGCAGAACAATTGGGTAGAATGGTTATCAATCACAAAATTTTCCTACAACAATCAGATTTACTCTAGCACAGAACAATCTCCTTTCATGGTCAATTTAAAACGTTATCCAAATATTGGCAAAGATATAAACTCGTCAACCAAAAACTCTCCAGGAACTAAACAATTCCTCAAAATAATCAAGGAAATTAGAGATAAGGTAGAGTTAGCACTAAAAAAAACAAATGAGATGATGAAGAGAAAGTAGGATTCAAAGAGAAAACCAGAAACAGAACGATCAAGCAGAGATTTGGTATGGGTAAATGTAATACATTATAACACAGATCAACTTTCAAAGAAACTATCGACCAAGTAATTAGGACTATTTCCCATAATACAGAAAATTGGTAAATTGGCTTATGAACTCAAGATCCTGTCTATATAGAAGTCTATTCATCCCATCGTTAATGAGTCCTATCTTACTTCTTACGTGATGTCCACATTTGAGTAATAATTATAGAAATCCAACAATAGAGTTGCTAATCCTAACAACCAAACTAACATATAGAAAGTAAAAGAAATACTTAACTCTAGATGAAGAAGAAGTAAATTACAATACCTTATCAAATGGAAAAAACAGTTGCTAGAAAAGAGAAATTGGGAAAATAGAGATGAAGTAATTAATGGAGCACTGAGATCATGCAGAGAATTCTACCAGAAATACCCAGATGCACCTAGAGTCCCTACCATTTAACTACTCATGAAGACATATACCAATATTGCAAAGATATGATCTTAGAAGGGGGGTAATATAATGAGTTTACTTTTTATGACATTTGGATGATGTAATGTACTGAGGAGGATGCAAGGATGACATTTGGATGATGTTTGTTATAATGAAGGAGTGATGTAGAGAGCACAAGGACTAATGTAATATATATATATAGGGGTTAGTATAGTAGTACAGACTTAGCTTTGTTCTGGTTTATATAATTCTTTCTTAACTCAAACACTGGGTTTGGAGGGAGTCCATAATAGTAATGTTGTCTTTTCTGCCCTACCTAATCTTTGGAGGAGTATCTAGGTTATGAGAACATATATCATTAAAAACAATGTTCCTAATCCTGTGAGCCTTGTTACAAGGTACCTAGATTATGAGACAATTTATTGTTATCTTCAGCATATCTCTGATAAAGCCATGAGATATATTTTAGACAATATTGAAAGTACTAAGAAGATCTGCTTCCCTAACAAGAAACATATATGCTATGGTTGTACTTTAGAAAAACTACACCAGCACAGTTTCCCTGGAAATCCTAAGTATTCTAGTGAAACTCTTGGATTGATCCATTCAGATCTCCTTGAGCTCCTTACTTTATCATACTCTAAGTATAAGTAGGTAATTACATTCCTTGATGATTATTCCTTCTATTGTAGAGTTGCTTTCTTGCACAAAAAAATCAAATGTTGCAGAAGCAATTAAAGCTATTTTCTGGCTGTAGTAAAATACTACTTCCTACTCTGTTAAACACCTATATACTGATAATGGAAGAGAGTATATAACATTGGAATTACAATCTTTTCTATGTGAACAGGAGATTGTCCATGAGACAAGTACATTACATGTACATTAACAAAATGGTCAAGCAGAATAGTTAAATTAGACACTGCTAGAAAAAGTGCAATCTATACAACTTGAAGCATGCTTACCTGACTTTTGGTGGGAGTTTGCTTTTGCAACTGTCACACATGTTTATAACCATACTCCTATTAAATATCTCAAATGAAAAACACCTTAGGAGATCTTTACAGCTGAAAAACCTAAAATATTACATCTCTATGTCTTTGACTATAGAGCATATGTGTATCTACCTAATGAAGTTCACACAAATAAACTTATACCGTGCTCTGAACTAATGATATTTATTGGGTATAAGGATAATAGCTACAGGTTTATTTGCCATACACAAGAGAATGTTATATTCTGTTCTACCCAAGCTATCTTTGATGAAGGACACTTCCCTAGATGTCTATTCTCTTATCCCAAAAAGAGAAGGTCCTCTAGTGGACTAACCCCAGAGATAAAATCATTAGCATCTGAACCTTTTGGTATAGATAAACCTGCTCTAACATCCTCTCTACTAACACCTGTATATCCTAGATCCCTTACTCCTTCAATCCTTTCTAATTTGCTAACTCACTCAGAATCTCTATCTCTCTCTCCTCTACTGACACCATCTAAATGTTCCTCAGTGAAAATTATTGAGGTTCAAGATATTAAAGATGAAGATGTTGAGATACATTCCTCAAGCTCATCTTCTCCTGAAGCTAGTCTCTTATAGTATACCTCTTCTCAGGTCCTAACTGTAATATCTCAAAAATGAGGTAATGATCCACAGCTAAAAGAAGATGTTTTTCCTCTGAGATATAACTTGAGGAAATCAACTCATGAGACTAGAGTTTAAGGCAATGTATATGAAGAGAATTGCCATTTCACAGATATCTTAAGATACTCTGAGTGATAACAATATCTTGGTAAGGCTAATCTAGATATGATACATAGAATGTTTGTAGATACATTCAAGCACAGCCTAATACTATTTCAATTGAAGAAATATACTATTTATATAGTCAATGGGACAATACTATTGAAATAAATAGAATTTGCTATGAAGTTGACTAGGTAGGACAATGACCCATCATAATTGACATAAAGAGAAATAGAATGAATGCTCTATTCCTAGTAGGTGAGTCAGCTATCATAGCTATTACCAACTACATGGTACACCTTACAAAAGAAGAAAGAGTAGAGCATATTTGCTTTCTCTTGGTACTCAGAGCAACTGAGACTCACTCTCTACCAAAAACCTTTAAAGATGTCACTAAATTACAAGCTAACTCTAAGAAGAGATGGCTTGAGTCCTGCCTTAAGGAGCTAAAATCACTCAAAGACAGAGATATTTATGAGATTATGGATCTCTCTAAGAGAAGAAAAGCAGTCAAGAACTGCTGGATGTTTAACATAAGCCTGATAGCTGTTATTGATCTTCTCTTGTTGTTAAAGGATTTTTTTAAGTTGAAGACATCAACTTTAATGAATTACTCTCTCCAGTTGTTTGTTATGAAACTGTATGACTACTTCTTGGAATTGCTGCACTTAAGAATTTGGATATTTAAAGCATTGATATCAAAATAACCTACTTATATGGTGATTTGGATGAGGAAGTCTATATGGAGCAGCCAGAAGATTTCAGACTACCTGGGAGAAAAAACAAAGTCTGGCAACTTTGCAAAGCATTGTATAGCCTTAAGCAAGCTAGCTTATTCTGGTGGCACATAATGACTAAGTTAATGTTTGCCCTAGAATTTAAGAGATGTAAATCTAATGCTAGTGTATACTACTATCATGACAAAAAGACCAAAGCACTTGTTATAGCTATTGTCTATGTTAATGATGTTTGCTTTATGGGTACTAAAGGTTCCTTGCTCCTCAATGAGTTGAAGTAGAAATTTATGGCTAGATGGGAGTGTTGTGACCTTGGTGAAACCACAGTTCCTAGGCATATACATAAGCTATGATTGTAAAAATCAAAAGATATTTATTGATCAATGTGAGTATTTAAAGAAGGTACTGGCATACTTTAATGTTGCAACTAATCCTACTCATACTCCACTGCCATCTGAGTTTAGCTTTAAACCAAATGAAAAGCAGTGTGATCCCA
>Ga0157361_1000316_pt1 | contig 21967 bp, 20 predicted proteins | sample AttlaeALBM2_FD_111481 | JGI IMG/M metagenome (GOLD analysis project Ga0157361, IMG submission 111481) | Fungus gardens microbial communities from leaf cutter ant in Ribeirão Preto, State of São Paulo, Brazil - Atta laevigata ALBM2 | ecosystem: Host-associated > Fungi > Mycelium > Unclassified ...
TTACATCCATGCATAGCCACATAAAAGTAAGCATTCCAGCCATCACTTCGGGCTAATTTTATGCGGGATTGGTAATGATTCTGTGTGTACCAAAACCCGCATACCAGAACAACCATAATGATCAACGGACCCATTGACTATCCCTGTCGTTTAGCAGCCAATTCTTCCATGCGCGCACGCATTGAGTCGCGTACCTGCTGATTTTTCATGTTAACCGTTGCTGATCCGTTCAAGTCAGTGATGATTTTACCGTTTCCTGAATTACTGACGTCATGACGGATAGCTTCCTGCATGATCTTACCCGGAGCGGATAACATCCATCTGAGAAGTTCGGTCATATAACCTCCTGATGACACAAACGCCGCTGGCAGCGGCGCTTACTGTGTTTTTGCTATCTAACTATAGGACAGCTGAAAATAAGCATAATTCGGTGAGAGATACTTCTTAACCTACCTTGAAGACTCAATCAACCGTTTTCAAATGAAATGTTTATGACCAGACAAAACCTAACGCCTCGCATAGCTCGTTGTTCAACCAGGCCAGCGACAAAAACAAGTTTTTGACGTTACCACGATTATTAATGTTGCCAGCTATCATCTTCCCATACGGTTTGAAGAATATTCATGGCGTTTTTCATATCTCCATCGAGCTTCACCCCGCTTAGCTCAACGCGGTTTGCACTGCCATCGCGAATTCGTATGCTGGTCTTGGGATACACAGGTAACAACTTCTTGTAAAACTCGGCCTCAAGGGCGGCAAGAATTCCCTGGCTGATTTTCTGCTCTTTATCGATCATGATTTCAATGCGCATTTAGCCACCTCTTATTATTATATATGCATAAATCATGAATAATTATGAGTCCTCACCTTCCGCATTAATTCATCTGTGAGTTCAGAAACCCCTGAATCGCTAAACGTTTTTTTCTCTCTCGAGCAATCACCAGATGCAAAAATTTTCATAAATAAATCAATACGTTGAATCTTGATTGATTCCGAAAAATAATCCTGCTTATTCCCTCCACACACACTTAACAGCTGGTTAAGTATACAGTATATTAGGAAGTTCCAAATGTGAAATGATTTTTTAGGTTCAATTAGACTAAGTCTTAAAGTATGCCTTTGAACTCATAGCACTTACTCCGCATCATTGCGAATGGATGTCTTGCGCGTAAGGCACACCACTCGTATCAGTAACCCAGCAGAATCAGGGCCACGATGCGGCCTGAGCAGGTCGCCATAAGTGGAGCTACGGCACAAACGCCCGGCAATTTCTGTCTGCTTACCACCAATAAGGCACACAGCAAGACCGCGACTGATAGTTTCACCGCTTAAATCTCTCAACTGGCTTATCACGTTGTCGCATGCAGTTCGATTTTGTCTGATCGCCTGAACTTTTTATGCAGTTTGTGCGGCTGCTGCGCCCTGATGAATGCCAGTGATCGTATAAAGAATCGCCAACGAAGCCCATTGAGTTGTAGATATTTTCAAAGCCGTAAGTGCGTGTCATCATCTCGCAACGGCGGATAGCGGGGTTTGCCACGCTACAGTCGTATAAATCAGGCTGATGCGGTTGCCGTATTCGTCTTCCAACTCAAGCTAATTCAGAAACTCACCGGGGCGGCACTTCTGCTCGCGTCATACGGCAACAGTCATATTGCTGGCGTAAGAGGTGTGTTTTTTACTGACGTTACCCCGGGCGTTTGCTGAGGGAACCATCATCACCTTCGCGCAACGCCCGGCGCTTTAGTTAGCGTCCCGCCGACTGTCGCGCCAGCAGTGCGGCGCCCATCATGCCGCCGTGGTGGGCGAACGTCCCCGGCACCACAAGCGCATGCGGCGTACTGCGTAACACGCAGCGCTGCACCGCATCGTTGAGTGCGGCTATCAGTGGGGTGACCGATGCCAGCCCGCCGCCCACGGCAACCAGGGATGCGCCCGTAATGTTGATGCTGTAGGCCAGCGGCTCGCTCACCAGCTGCAACCAGGCCTGAATAGTTTGCTGCGCGCGCGGCTCCGGCTGCTGCCAGCGCGTAATGATCTCTGTGCTGCTGGCGCGCTCGTCGTGCAGCACACGGTGCAAATTCTCCATACCGCGCGCACCGCCTAAGGTATCAAGGCAGCCTTTTTGCCCGCACGGACACGCCTGCCGCGGTATACGTACGGGGGAGCCATCGATCTCCACCTCCGTCAGCGTGATAGGGCCGTGGCCCCACTCTCCGGTTAATCCATTTTGCCCGATGACCAGTCGCCCGTCTGACACCAGCCCGCCGCCCACGCCTGAGCCAAGGATCGCGCCCAGCACCACTTTATGGCCCTTGCCGGTACCTGCCAGAGCTTCCGCCAGCGCAAAGCAGTCCGCATCGTTATGCACGATTACCGGCCGCTGTAACGCCGCCGCCAACTCTTTAGCCAGCTGGCGCTGGTGGAAAGCCGGAATATTACTGGCAAACATCTCGCCCGTGAGCGGTGCCACAATACCGGCGGTTGAGATAGCGACCGGTGAATCAGGTGCAAAGTGCGCTTCATGTTGCACAATCATCGCGCTGACCCGCGCGCAGAAAGCGGCCCAGTTATCGGCAGGAATGGGTTGCTGATCGAGAATCTCAAGCGCATCGCGCGCACTCATCACGCCCAGCTTAATAAAAGAGCCGCCGAGATCGAGGCAAATCACCGGGGAATGCGGGTTGGTCATAAACGTTTATCCATTACATCGCGCAGGCCATCGCCCAGCACATTAAAGCCCAGCACGGTAATCAAAATCGCCAGTCCAGGGAATAGGGAAACATAAATATTCAGGCCCAGAAAGTTGCGACCGTCGCTCATCATCGTGCCCCATTCGGGCATCGGTGGCTGAACGCCGAGCCCCAGAAACGACAAACTGGCCGCCGAGAGCACGACCGCGCCGGCTGTTAGCGTCGATTGCACAATCAGCGGGCCAATCGAATTGCGTAAAATGTAGTGCGTGATGATGCGCGGATAGCGCACGCCCAGCATGTGCGCTGCCTCAATGTACTCCATATTTTTCAGCCCCAGCGTCAGGTTACGGCTCAGGCGGGCATACACCGGGATGGAAAACAGCGAGATCGCAATCAGCATATTGGTCAGCCCCTCACCCAATACGCTGACAATCAAAATGGCCAAAACAATGCCGGGAAAAGCGAAGATGATATCCATCACCCACATGATCAGCGCATCGATTTTACGCCCGGCCAGACCGGAGATAATGCCCAGCGGAATCCCAATCACCATGGATATCGCCACGCTCAGACACACCTCAAACAGCGTAATACGCGCGCCATAGATAACGCGGGCAAAAATATCCCGGCCGTAGTCGTCGGTGCCAAACCAGTGTGCCGCCGACGGCGCCTGCAGGGTATTGATCAGATCCTGTTCTATTGGGTCCCAGTGGGTTAAGAGCGGCGCAAAAAGCGCCGCCAGAATAACCAGCAGTACCAGTGAGCCACCGAAGGCAATAGAGGGATTGGCGACGAGGAGTTTCACTACCTGCCTGCTTCGCGAGCGCGGCGGCAGCATCGGAGCATCAAGGCTATTCATCAGTCGAACCTTATTTTGGGATTGAGCAGGCCAATGAGGATTTCGCCGACCAGGTTCATCAACACCACGCCTGTTACGGCCACCAGCGTAACGCCCTGGATCACCGGATAGTCGCGATACTTCACGGAATCCACCAGCAAGCGGCCAATCCCGGGCCAGTTGAACACCGACTCCGTCACCACCGCGCCGCCAATCAGGCTGCCGAAATTGAGCGCGACGATGGTGACGATGGGGATAAGCGCGTTACGCAGCGCGTGTTTCCAGTGAATGCTGCCAGAGGACAATCCCTTCGCTTTCGCGGTGCGGATATAGTCTTGGCCCAGCACGTCCAGCATGCTGGAGCGTGTCATGCGGGCAATCATCGCCATCGGCAAAATCGCCAGCGTCACGGTTGGCATGATGTAGTTCTTCCAGGTGTCCGCGCCCAGCAGCGGCAGCCAGCCCAACTGCACTGCAAAGTAGTTCATCGCCAGCAGCGCCAGCCAGAAGTTGGCAATGGACGCCCCGGCGATGGTCAGTACCATGACAATCTGGTCCGGAATACGCTGGCGGTAGATTGCGCCCGTCATGCCTGCCGGCACGCCAATGGCAATCGCCAGCAGATACGCCAGGGCCGCCAGCGACAGCGTATATGGCAGGCGCTCAGCGATCTCCGTGATGACCGGACGCTGCGACTGCAGCGACAGCCCCAGATTGCCGTGCAGCGCTTCACCGGCAAACTTTACGTATTGCACCGGTAACGGCAGATCCAGCCCCAGCCGCACGCGCATACTGTCCACCGCTTCCTGCGGCGCCTCCGGGCCCGCCATCAGGCGCGCCGGATCGCCCGGCAGCGCGCGGATGGCAATAAACACGATGATCGACACGCCGAAGATAATTAACGGCAGCGAGAGAATCTTTTTTGCGACATACGCTTTCATATCACTTCAGCCATTAGCTCTATTGCTTCACCGCATCGCGCACCACGATCTGGCCGCCAGGCTGCATGGTCACACCGCTGATATTCTTGCGGGTAGCGTAGAGATCGTCCTGATAATAGAGCAGCACCTGCGGCGCTAAGCCGCTGATGCGCTTCTGGGCCTCAAAATAGAGCGCTTTACGTTTGCCATCGTCCAGCGTAGAGGCCGCACTGTCGATCAGCGCGTCAGTCTGTTTATCACTGAAGAAACCAAGGTTTGCGCCGCCCGGGGCAAAACTGCTGCTGTGATAGAGCGGACGCAATTGCAGATCGGAACCGTATAAGCCCGAGGACCAGGACGCCAGCACCGAGTCTGTGCCCTGTGCCGCTTTCTCTTTGACATCAGCAAAGGCCGCTTTAGCCCAGACGCCGCTCTCCATCTGACGAACGCTCAGCTTCACGCCGATTTTGCTCCACATGCCCTGCAACACCTGTGCAGTGCGCGCATCCGGCGCCTGCACCGCAATCGACATAGCAAAGCCCTGCGCGTAGCCTGCGGCTTTCAGGAGATCTTTGGCCTTCTGCAGGTCATACGGATAGTCATGCAGGCTTTTGTCGTAGTTAGGGTCAACCGGTGCCAGCGCGGAGTTCGCCGGCTGGGCATAACCAAACATCACCGCTTTAACCAGCGCCTGCTGGTCAGTGGCGAAGTTCAACGCCTGTCGGACACGCACATCACTGAGCGCTTTGTTTTGTGTATTGAGATCAATCCAGAAAACCGCCGCGCCCGGCGACTGTTTCAGCGTAACGTTACCGTTATTTTTTAACATTCCGGCGAATTGCGGCGGCACCGGGTTGATGATATCTACCTGCCCGGATTGCAGTGCCATATTCATTACTGACGGCTCGCTGCTCCAGGTCCATTTAATTTCATCCGGGCCGCCAGCAGTGCCCCAGTATTGGCTATTCTTTTGCTCCAGCACGAACTCACCGGATTTATACTGCACCAGTTTATACGGCCCGGTGCCGTCAGCTTTATTATTCAGCGTGCCCGCTTTATCCGCCTGAGGACTGACCATTAATCCCGGCCCCGACGCTAATACGGTTAAAAAGGCCGGATTAATTTTTTTCAGCGTGAAGGCCACGGTGAGATCATCTTTTTTCTGCACGTCCTGAATAAACGTGCGAATTTTGCCGCTTCCGGCCAGACCACGTTTGCTGTCCAGGTGGCGCCGGAAGTTCTCTACTACCGCATCGGCGTTAAAGGGGGTGCCATCGTGGAACTTTACGTTAGGGCGCAGCTTAAACGTCCAGTTAAGACCGCTCTCATCCGCCTGCCAGGAGAGCGCCAGTGCCGGCACAATTTTGCCGTCATCGCCAATGCGCGTCAGGCCTTCATACATCGGGTCCAGCACGGTGCCGGTAAAGGTCGCAGTCTGATTACCCGGATCCATGCTGCGCGGCGGTTCGTTTTGCATAATCACCAGTTGAGCGGCGAAAGCGGATGCGCTTGATAGTGATGCCAGAATAACGCCTGCAAGTGTCAGTACCCTGAAATGCTTACTGTTGCTTCTCATAAAGGCCCTCATTATTTAGTGACACAATGAATATCAGAAAAGTCGACATTCACTCTCTGCACGTCCGCGCTGCGTTATTGCTGATGTTGCGATGCATGTACGTTAAGCGCTATCCGTTTATGCTCTGACTGTCCGGCATGGCGTTATATAAGGCACATTCTCAGAACAAAAGCCAAGATGCTTGTTCATATATTTTACTTATACTTCGATCTGGGTTCAGAAAATTAACTAAATACCGTTGAATTTGTTTTCACGGCTGATTATTGTCAGCCTATTACGGCTATTGCGATGAGAACCCTGATGCTTAATGTTCATCAGCAAACAATCCTGCGCTTATTAATCGCTTCTCACGGTATGAGCCGTACGGCAATTGCAGAAAAAATGAAGCTGAGTAAAGCCGCCATCAGCACATTAATTAAAGAGATGCTGCATGCCGGACTACTTGAAGAGAGCATTCCGGAAAGCAACGGCCAGGGTCGCCCATCTGTACTGTTGAAAATGCGTGCAGACAGCGCCTATTTTCTTGGCGCATCGCTAACGGGTGAGGATGTGCATCTGGTGCTGATCGATATGCACGGGCGCGTGCTCGTCAGCACTAAAATGGCACTGAATCTGGATCCGGCCGCGCTGGCTCACACCATCGCCGTCGCCATTCCGCCCCTGCTGGCGCAAAAACAGCTATCGCCGGACCAGCTGATTGGCCTTGGCGTCACCCTTTCCGGCTTTGTGGATGAGAACCAGGCGGTGTGCGTACAGTCCGCCCTGCTGGGCTGGAGAGACGTGCCGCTGGCTGCGCTGCTGCATGAACAGACCGGACTGGAGATCTCACTGGAGAACGACGCTAAAGCGCTGGCGGTGAGTGAGAAAATATTCGGCGTGGCGAAAAAAGCACGCAATTTTACCTTGATAACGCACGGTGACGGCATTGGCTCCGCTCACTTCTTCCAGGGCCAGCTGCATCGTGGCGCCCATGGCGGCGCAGGGGAGATTGCCCATTGCACGATCGAACCGGGCGGAAGGCCGTGCCGTTGTGGCAAGCGCGGCTGTCTGGATACGCTCGCCTCACTGACCGCCCTGCGCGAAAGCATGCGCGATAAAGCGTTGCCGTGCCGTGATGTCGCTGAACTGGAAGCGCTGGCGATGAAGGGCAACAGCGCCGCCATCGCTATTTTGCATCAGGCGGGTCATGCGCTCGGTCTGTCGATAGCCAATATCATTCAGATGAACGATCCGGAGATGATCGTGATCGCCCATCAGCCGAATGCCTTTGACGGCCTGCTAAAAACCGTGGTGATGCAGGCGATCGACAGCCATGTACTGCCGGCCATCATAGGCAAAACCCCTATTTCCAGCATCGTTATCCATCAGGAGAGCTGGGCCCGGGCTGCAGCCAGCGTTGCGGCTTATCGTTTTATCGTTCAACTACCCGACTAACGGAGGCTGTGATGCGCATTGCTTATGGTGGAATTCATACCGAGTGCAGTACCTGGAACCCGGTGCTTAACTATGCCGACGACTTCCGCATTGTGCGCGGCGATGAGATGGCAGCCAACCCCTACTTTGCCTTTCTGCAGGATTATGACGCTGAATTTCTGCCAACCTTCCATGCGCGTGCCATTGCCGGTGGCCCGGTCGCGCGCGTAACGTACGACGCGTTTAAGCAGGAGTTTCTTAACCGGCTACAGGCGCATCTCCCGGTAGATGGCGTCTATTTGGCCATGCACGGCGCCGTCTACGTTGAAGGCATGGAAGATGCCGAAGGCGACTGGATAAGCGCCACGCGCGAACTGGTCGGCGCAGCGTGCCCGATCACCGTCAGTTACGACCTGCATGGCAATGTCACCCAGCGCATTATCGACGCCATTGATATGTTTTCAACCTACCGCACTGCGCCACATATTGATGTTGAAGAGACCATGCGACGTTCAGTCTCCATGCTGGTGAAAAGCCTGCAGACCGGTGTCAAACCCGGTGTGGTCTGGGCACCGATTCCGGTCGTGCTACCCGGTGAGCGCACCAGCACCGAGGATGAACCCGCGAAAAGTCTCTATGCCAGCCTGCCCGGCATTAATCAGCTGGAAACTATCTGGGATGCATCGCTCATGGTGGGTTATGTGTGGGCCGATGAACCGCGTGCGACGGCCGCAGCGATCATGACCGGCACTGACATTAACGTGCTGTCCGCGCAGGCTGAAAGCCTGGCACAGGCTTACTGGCAGGCGCGTGACAAATTTGTATTTGGCTGCACCACCGGCAGCACTGAAGAGTGCGTCCGGATGGCGATAGCCAGCGAAACGGCGCCCGTTATTCTTGCTGACTCCGGTGACAACCCAACCGGCGGCGGCGTGGGCGATCGCGCGGATATGCTGGCTGAGCTGATACGACAAGATGCGCAGGACGTTATCGTGGCGGGGATCACGGATAAACCGGCAACCCAGGCCGCTTTTGCAGCCGGCCCGGGGGCCAGGCTGCAGCTGACGATTGGCGCCACGCTTGATCCATCAGGGGGGAAAGCCAGCGGTGAGTTTGAAGTTATCCATCTTAGCGACGATGCGCGGTCATTAGCGAAACAGGCGCTGCTTAAAATCGGCGGTATTACGGTGGTCGTCGCCGATCGCCGCCGTCCGTACCACAATCTGGCGGATTTTGCCCTGCTCGGTCTCGATCCTGCTGCAGCTAAAATTGTGGTGGTGAAGTCCGGCTATCTTTCACCTGAGCTGGCACCCCTGGCCAATCCCAATCTGATGGCGCTGTCGGAAGGCGTCGTGGATCAATACGTAGAGCGCCTGGAACGTAAACGTAAACTGCAGCCCGCCTATCCCTTTGATACCGATTTTGACTTCCAGCCGGTCAGCACGCCGTCGGCCCGTTTTGTGGTAAAACCATGAGCAGCGCAACCGAACCGACATTACGTATTGAAAACCTGACCGTTGCGTTTCGCACGGACGATCAGTGGCGCGAAGTGGTGAAAAACCTCTCACTGACCCTTAACGCCGGTGAAACGCTGGCTATCGTCGGCGAATCCGGCTCAGGCAAGAGCGTTACCTCTATGGCAATTATGCGGCTGCTGAATATGCGCCACGCGCGCATCAGCGGCAGCGTGCTGCTGAATGGGGTTGATCTGCTGAAATTGAGCGAGAGCGCAATGCGGGATATTCGCGGCAACGCGGTGGCGATGATTTTTCAGGAACCGATGACCAGTCTCAACCCTTCATTTACCATCGGGCACCAGATTGCGGAAGCGCTGATCAATCACCGTCGGATTAGCAAACGTGCCGCACGTGAAGAGACAATTCGTCTGCTGGATAAGGTACGCATTCCTGATGCCGCTAAGCGCTTCGATGACTATCCACACCATTTTTCCGGCGGTATGCGCCAGCGCGTAATGATTGCCATGGCGCTGGCGCTGCGCCCGAAGCTGCTCATCGCCGATGAACCTACCACTGCGCTTGATGTAACGATTCAGGGGCAGATCCTTGACCTGATAAAGACACTGCAGGAGGAGGAAGGGACGGCGGTGTTATTTATTACCCATGATATGGGGGTTGTCGCCGAAGTCGCCGATCGCACCCTGGTGATGTATCAGGGCGATGTGGTGGAGACAGGCACAACGGCGGCTATCTTCTCCGCACCCGCCGCGGACTATACCCGCACGCTGATAGCTACCGTGCCGCAGCCCGGCGCGATGCGGGGCATCAGCGGGCCGCAAAAATTTGCGCTGCCGGGTGCAGAATTGGAGGCCACTGCCCCGTCCGTCACGGCCCAACAGCCGCTGCTATCGGTAAAAAATCTCAGTACCCGTTTCAGCGTTCATGAAGGCCTGTTCAGCCGCAAAACCGGCGCGGTTCACGCGGTGGAAAATATCTCTTTTGATTTAATGCCAGGTGAGACGCTCTCGCTGGTGGGCGAATCCGGCTGCGGTAAATCCACAACCGGGCGTTCACTGACGCGCCTGGTTAAGGCCAGCGCCGGACAGATTAACTTTGACGGGCACGATGTTCTGCAGCTGTCAAACCCAGAGCTGCGCCAGCTGCGATCTGCCATGCAGATGATTTTTCAGGATCCTTTTGCCAGCCTTAACCCACGCATGTCGGTGCTGGAAGCGTTAACCGAACCGTTTTTACAGCATCGTTTAGGGGATAAGGCCGCTGCCGCGCATAAGGCCGGCACCTTACTGGAACGCGTTGGTCTTTCTGCCGGCATGCTGAAGCGCTATCCCCATGAATTTTCAGGCGGTCAGCGTCAGCGCATCTGCATTGCCCGCGCGCTGATGCTCGATCCTAAAATGATCATTGCTGATGAGTCTGTCTCGGCGCTCGACGTGACGGTGAAAGCGCAGATCATCAACCTGCTGCTGGATTTGCAACGCAGCCTGGGCTTGTCGTATCTGTTTATTTCGCACGACATGGCAGTGGTCGAGCGTATCAGCCATCGTGTGGCGGTGATGCTGCTGGGTGAAATTGTTGAAATTGGCCCGCGTGTGGCAATTTTCGAGAATCCACAGCATGAATATACCCGCAAGCTGCTCTCTTCGGTGCCGGTGCCCGATCCGGCACGGCGGCACCTCAAACGTAACGTGGAGATTCGCGAGCTGACAAGCCCGGTGCGAGCGCTGGGGTTTGTACCTGAAACGCGCCATTATCGCGAAGTCAGTGCCGGGCACTGGGTGATGCAGTAAGCTGGAGAGAGCTAGTGACGACGATAAACACTTAATAGACGGGAGCGGCCATCAGCGGCATAAATTGCAGTACTTCCTTACTTCATCAGTACCTGGAACTGTGGATTAAACTCATCAAAAATAGGCAGTGCCGCAGCGCCCAGTGCTGCAGTATCGCTGCCCGTCATACCGCTCTTGACACGTATGCCGGTGAGATAGCGACCGCGTACCGATTGATACAGGGGCGGCAGGCGCTGGATGATTTTTTCCAGCAGTGCGGCGGGCATCATGCCGCCTATAATCACGCTTTCAGCATCAAAAATGCACTCCAGCATGTTAATCGCCTGACGCAGCGGCGTGAGCATGGTTTCGATCCAGCGATCAAACAGAGCCGGATCAACGGCCAGAAGATCTTCCGGTAGCGCCGTCATCGGGTCAAGGCCGCAAAACTCATACGCTGCCTGTAGCGAAACATAACGCTCAAGGCAGCCGTGATTACCGCAGTAGCACGCGCGCCCGCCCGGCTCCACTACCACGTGGCCTACTTCACCGGCGTTGTGCGCATGCCCACTGTAGACGTGTCCGTCCATAATAATGCCCGCGCCCAGACCGGTACCGATATAGAGATAGATAAACGAATTAAGGTGGCGCGCCACGCCGTGGAAACGCTCGCCTATTGCTGCAACCGTGGCATCATTTTCCAGCGTGACCGGCAGATTGCTCATCTCGGCCAGCCGGGCGGCAATGTCCACCTCTTCCCAGCCATGCAGCGTGGTTGGCCCCACTGAAGAGATCCCCTCAACGCCAAATGGCCCCGGCATAACCACACCGATGCCTAGCACTTTTTGCCAGCGAGCGCCGAGCTGCTGTTTAATCTCCGCCAGCACCTCAGCAATGCGCGCTAATGTGGCATCCGGCTGCGGCTTCTGCACCAGCATAAGGCGTCTGAAATGTATCTCACCGGTAAGATCCACCAGCACAATCAGTAATGTTTGATGATCAAGATGAATGCCGATGGAGAAAGCGCTGGCCGGATTCAGCGTAACCGGGATGGCCGGTTGACCACGCCCCTGCTTACGCGGCTGGCGACTGGTCAGCAATTCTGCCTGTTCCAGCTCAGCCACAATATTCGAAACGGTTTGCGGCGTCAGCGCGGTAAGGCGCGCCAGCTCGGCGCGAGTCAGCTCGCCGTGCAGGCGGATGGCTTCAATGATGACGCGACGATTATGCGCCCGGGCGTGTTCCAGGTTCGTTCCTGATGTTTTCATGTTGCCCGCATCCCTCTTCTCACACTTGCGGTAAATCGCCGCATCAATATCTATGATCGGCCACACATTTTACAACCCATTTACAAGACAAGCGTAAAAATCTGTGCAGAGTAGAGTCCAGCGGCAATCCGGTTGTATGCCCTGGCACGTCACTTGCTTTAGCTCACTGCTGTCAGTTACTTCTCTGACAATCTGTGCGCTTCATTAAATCAATCAAATTGATTTAATTAAACACCTTTAAAGTCTTAATACGGGAAACATCATGAAAACGTTAATGAAAGCATGTGTTACAGCCGTACTGTTAGCCAGCGCAGGCAGCGCAGCAGCAGCGACCACCCTTAATGCGCTGTTTATGACGCAGGCGGCTTACAGCGAAAATGATATTCGCGCAATGACGCAGGCGTTCCAGAAAGCGCACCCGGATGTGCAGGTCAACCTGGAGTTTGTCCCTTATGAAGCCCTGCATGACAAGATCGTGGCGGCGCGCGGTGCGGGCGGTAATGGCTATGACGTGGTTCTGTTTGACGCTATCTGGCCGGCAGAGTTTAGCAAATATGATCTGCTGCAGGATGTCAGCAGCCGCATCAGCGCCGATGAAAAAGCGAAGATCTTCCCGGGCGCAATGAACACGGTGGTGTTTAACGGCAAAACGCTGGGCATGCCGTGGATTCTGGATACCAAATATCTCTACTACAACAAAGCGATGCTGGAGAAAGCCGGCATTCACGACCTGCCGCAAACCTGGCAGCAGGTTATGGACGATGCACGCATCATTAAACAGAAGAACATTGTTAAATATCCGCTGGTATGGAGCTGGTCGCAGGCAGAAGCGCTGGTGTGCGATTACACCACGCTGGTGTCAGGATTTGGCGGCAAGTTCTACAACAACGGCAAACTCGATTTCTCCAGCCCGGCCTCTTTAAAGGCGGTAGCGCTGATGAAAAGTTCGCTGGATGAGGGGTTGAGTAACCCGGCATCGCGTGAATATCTGGAGGAGGATGTGCGCAAAGCGTTCTCCAACGGCGACGCGGCCTTCGCGCTTAACTGGACCTACATGTACAACATGGCGAATGACCCAAAACAGAGTAAAGTCGCGGGTCAGGTGGGTATTATGCCTGCGCCAGGAGATACCCCCGATAAAGCGGGCGCCGTAAACGGTTCGATGGGGCTCGGCATTGCTAAAGGTAGCACCCATGCTGAACAGGCCTGGCAGTACATCAGCTATATGACATCCCAGCCGGTGCAGAATAACTACGCCACGCTTAGCCTGCCCATCTGGAAAAGCTCTTATCAGGATCCTGCCGTGCTGAAAAATCAGGAGAGCCTGATTGCCGCAGCGGATAAATCACTGAACGTGATGCTTTCACGCCCGGAAACAGCCGACTATTCGCGCCTCTCCAATACGCTTCAGCAGCAGCTGCAACAGGTGCTGGTGGGCAGTGCGAAGCCCGATGTTGCGCTGCAGGCGGTGGATAAAAGCGCGGCGCGTCTGCGCTAAGGGGTCAGCATGCTTAGTTTGCGTCAACGCGAACAACGGCAGGCATGGGTGCTATTAGCACCCATGTTACTGGTGATGCTGTTGCTCACCGCATGGCCGCTTCTGCGCACTATCTGGCTCAGTTTTACCGATGCGGCCCTGATCGGCAGCGGTGGTGGCGCGCCTGCGTGGGTTGGGCTGGAGAATTATCTCTACGCCATAACCGATCCCGATTTCCAGACTTCGCTGTGGCGCACGCTCTACTTCACCGTGGTGTCAGTGGCCTGCGAAGGCGTGACGGGCGTGCTGGTCGCGCTGCTGCTGAATCAAAAATTCGCCGGACGAAACGTACTGCGCGTACTGGTGATTCTGCCCTGGGCGCTGCCAACCATCGTCAACGCTATGATGTGGCGCCTCAATTTTAATCCGGATTACGGCAGCATCAACGCACTGCTGACCCAGCTCCATATCATTGACGGCTACCGTAGCTGGCTTGGCTCGCCGGACTCTGCGCTCAACGCGGTGATGTTTGCCGATGTGTGGAAAAACTATCCGCTGGTGACACTGCTGGTGCTGGCGGCGCTGCAGTCGGTCCCGGACGATCTCTATGAAGCGGCACGGCTGGATGGTGCCTCCGCGTGGCGGCGCTTCCGGGCGATCACCTTTCCGGCGATTGTCGGCTCGCTGAGTGTGGCACTGGTGCTGCGCACCATCGATGCCTTCAAGATATTCGACATCATCTATGTGATGACGCGCGGTGGCCCGGTTGATAGCACTAAAACGCTTAGCTTTTATGTCTATCAGGAGTCGTTCAGCTATCTGCGCGCCGGCAGCGGTGCTGCCTATGCCATGCTGATGACGCTCTTGTGCGCGGTGCTGATCACGCTCTACATGTTGTTACTGTGGCGGCAGCGCCGCCGGGGAAGTGCTCATGAAGGTTAAATTGCGCACCATCGCGAAGTATACCGCCGCGCTGCTGGTGGGGCTTTCCGTGCTGGCGCCGATGGGCTGGCTGTTTTTAATGAGCGTAAGCGCCGCCAGCGATCTCACGCGCATTCCCCTGGAGTGGCTGCCGCGACAGTGGGATTTCAGTCGTTACGGTCGGTTGATATCGCTGGAACCCGGCCAGCCCGGCACGCTCTTCCTGCATGCGCTGGGCAACAGTTTGCTGGTCGCCACAGGCGCAACCCTGATCTGCCTGCTGCTGGCGATCCCGGCCGCGTTTAGTTTTTCTCGCTATCGCGGTCGCGACGGCTGGCTCTTTGCCTCACTGGCGATCTATATGGTGCCACCGGTCGCGTTTGTGCTGCCGCTCTACTTCCTGCTCCAGCAGCTGGACCTGCTCAATACCCGTCCGGGTTTAATCATTGTCTACTGCTCACTGATTCTGCCGTTCCTGACCTGGATGCTGAAAAATCAGTTTGATGCACTGCCGCAGGATATCGAACAGGCGGCGCGACTGGACGGGCTGCGCATCTGGCAGGTCCTGCTGCGGATTACTCTGCCACTGGCCAAACCGGTGCTGGGTGCTGCGGCCCTGTTTGGCTGGCTGCTGGCCTGGGATGAGTTTTTTTACGCGCTGCTATTCACCAGCAATATCGCCGCGCAGACGCTGCCGGTCACCATTGCCGGATTTACCGCCGGTCGCGCCACCGATGACGGATTAATCGCCGCCGTCGGCATTCTGGCCTCGGTGCCACCGTTATTTATTGCTATCTGGCTGCAAAAGACGCTGGTCAGCGGCCTTGCCAGTGGCGGGAGCAAAGGATGATGACGAAGAGGGATGCCAGCGCCACGCTCTACGTGGCAGGCAATATCAATGTTGATCTCATTATGGGCACGCTCGATAGCTGGCCGCAGCGCGGCACTGAGGTGATGCTGAATCACAGTGAGCTGCGCCCCGGCGGCTCCGCCGGTAATTGTGCGCTGGCGCTGGAGGCCATGCAGGTGCAACACCGTGCTATCGCCAACCAGGGCGATGACGGGCTGAGCGCCTGGCTGGCGAGCCATTTCCCGCACAGCGCAGCGTACTGGACGCGCTACAGCTGCGAGACATCGCTAACCGTCGGCGTAACGCACTCTGACCATGAACGCTCGTTTTTGAGCAACCTCGGCCACATTGTGCGCCTTAGCGCGCAGGATGTGCTGGCACAGCTGCCAAAACAGGCCAGTCCCGGCGATATCGTCCTGTTGTGTGGCACATTTCTGTGTTTACAGCTTTATGAAGAGTATCCGGCGCTGCTGGGCGAGCTGCAACGGCGCGGCTACATCACGGCGGTGGATACCGGCTGGCCACCTCAGGGTTGGAGCGACGCGGTACGGGATCAGCTCGCCCGCTGGCTGGCGCTGTGCGACTGGCTGCTGCTCAACGAGGTAGAGACGCTGGGGCTCAGCGCACAGGACGATCTGCCGCGTGCCGCGCAGCAGTTGGCAAGCCAGTTAAGCGGCCGCGGCGGTTGCGTAGTAAAACGCGGAGCAGAGGGCGCGGCTTGCTGGCACAACGGCGGCGCATGGCATCAGCCGGCCCGACCTGTGACGGTGGTGGATACCATCGGCGCAGGCGACAGCTTCAATGCCGGTTTTCTCGCGGCGCTGGTGCATCAGCAGGAGATCCCCCACGCGCTGCGATGGGGCATTGCGGTGGCGTCTCTGGCCATCAGTACTCAGCCGCGTCGCTATCCCGACTGGCTTCAACTGCAACTTTCCGCACAGGAGTTTTAATCATGGCCAGTGTTGAACTCGTCAAAGTGGCCAAACGCTACGCCAGACAGACGGTGCTGCATCCACTTGATCTCACTATTCCCGATGGCAGCTTTACCGTGTTGGTCGGGCCGTCGGGCTGCGGCAAATCGACGCTGCTGCGCCTGCTGGCCGGGCTGGAGAGTTTGTCAGATGGCGAGATCTTGATGAATAACGTACAGATCACCGATCGCGATCCCGCCGACCGCGATATCGCCATGGTGTTTCAGAGCTACGCGCTCTATCCGCATCTGACGGTGGCAGAGAATCTGGCGTTTCATATGCAGGTAAAAAAGGTGAAGCGCGAGGAGCAGCAGAGCAAAATCGAGCGCATCGCCGCTATTCTGGGGATCGATAAACTGCTGCAGCGCTATCCGCGCGCCCTCTCTGGCGGACAGCGTCAGCGCGTAGCGATGGGCCGCGCGATGGTGCGTAATCCACAGGTATTTCTCTTCGATGAGCCTCTCTCTAACCTTGATGCGCAGCTGCGTATGGAGTTGCGCGCTGAGATCAAGTCTCTGCACCAGCGTTTCAAAACCACCATGGTCTATGTGACGCATGATCAGGTTGAGGCCATGACGCTGGCAGACCAGATCGTGGTGATGAAAGAGGGAAGAATCGTGCAGCAGGGCGCGCCGCTGGCTATTTACGATCGCCCGGCAGATACATTTGTCGCACGGTTTATTGGTTCGCCACCGATGAATCTGCTTTCAGGCCAGTTGCTGATGCGCGACGGCGTGCCTGGCGTGCAGTGCCAGGATCTGTGGCAACCGCTACCGCCACGCTGGCACGCCACCGCGCGCCAACAGGAAGGTACGGCCGTCACGGTGGGCGTGCGTCCGCATGATCTGCTGGAAGCGGCGGAAGGCACCACTGCGCAGGTGAATGTGGTAGAGATCACCGGTGAATCGACGCTGTTGCACCTTACGTGGTACGGCCAGGCATTGCATATGCAGACAGGTGGCCGGCATCCCGCGATGAGCGGTGATGCTATCGGTTTAAAATTTAATGCAGAGAAGATACATCTGTTTGATGCAGCGACAGGCGAGAGGCTGGCGGAGTCGTAAGTCGATAATAACCGCGCGCCTGGTGTGACGACCCGTCAGGGCCGCCACGCCGAAATCTGCAAGGGGCTGTTTTTTTAGCCCCGCATTATCCTTCCGCTGACAGCGGCTGGAAGGTGCGGCGATTCAGACTGGTGAGCACCACCAGCAGCCCCATCATCGCCAGCTCAGCCAGCAGCGTACCTGAAATGGCCGTCAAATGATCGCCGTGCTGATTTATCTGGGTAAACACGCCGCCCAGCAGCATCGGCCCCAATCCCAGCGCCGATTGTTGCACCGTCGATAACACCGCGCTCCCGGCGCCGGCCTGATGATGCGGTACGCCGCTCATGCCGATACGATAAAAGGTGCTGACAATAAAGGACTGACCAAAACCAATCAGCACGGTGGCAGGGATCAGCGTCACAATGCTCACATCCGGCCAGGCAAACTCAAAGGTGCCGATCAACGCCAGCAGCCCGGTCATCTGAATGCCGCAACCGGTAAGCAGCGTTGCCCGGCGCCCATAACGCTCGACCATCTGTGTTGAACGCATGGAGCCGATGAAATACGCCGCCCCCAGCGCAATAAAAGCATTACCAGACTGAAATGCTGTCAGCCCGAGGCCGGTTTGCAGGGTAAGCGCCACGGCGAACATAAAACCACTCCAGCAGGAGAAAAACAGCACCGCCAGCGTCAGGCCAAAACGTACGCTTGGTAAACGCAGCAGCGAAGGTGGCAGAAGTGGCGCTCCGCCTGTTGCTTCCAGTCGCAGCGAGGTGCGGCGCAATCGGTGCAAAAAGAGCGGAAACAGTAACAGCAGCAGAATGCATGGCCATGACCAGTGCAGCAGCGGCCCAAGCGCCAGCGCCAGCATCAGGCAGCCAATCGCGCCCGCCAGTAACAGCGTACCGTTAATGTCTACCGCTACGCGCTGAGGGTTGCGCGTTTCCGGCACAACGCGCCGCGCGCTAAACAGCACAAACAGGCAGATGGGTAAATTGATCAGGAACACGCTGCGCCAGCCATAGCCGCCGATATCGGCTTTGATCAGAAACCCGCCCAGCACCTGGCCGATGATAAATGCCAGTCCGCCGATGCCGCCGTACAAACCAATAGCTCGTGCGTGCGCCCTGCCCTGCAACGTTACATGCAGCGTCGCAAGAATCTGCGGCACCATAAATGCAGCGCCGACTCCCTGTAAAGCCCGCGCAAACATCAGCATTCCTGTGCTGCCTGCCACGCCACACAGTAATGAGGCGATACCGAAAATCATCACCCCGATAAGAAACACCCGACGGCGCCCGTAGTTGTCGCCAAGGCGGCCGCCCATCGCCAGACAGATAGCAAAGGCAATGCCATAGACCGCAACAATCAGCGCCAGCTGAATTGGCGTGGCATGTAGCGAGAGCGCCATGGCATCAAGCGCCACGTTGACGATGGAAAAATCGATCATCGGCAGGAGTTGTCCGGCCAGCAGAACCAGCAGTCCTGCGCGTTTAAGTTGTGACATTTGCATCGGTTTACCCTTGTTTTTGCTTCCACTGCGGCATAGCATCACTGAACTGTTAAACGGGTACCAGTGCTTGATTATCATGGTATAAATACTACCCGCCTCGTCTGGAGTCACTGCTTATGAGCACGGCGCAAGCCCCCACTTTGGCTGAACATAACAACCGCAAATTGCTGGGTACCTTCCTGAGAACGCGTCGTGAAAGCCTGGACCCTAACCGGCTCGGTTTACCGCGCATGCGCCATCGCCGTACGCCGGGGTTGCGGCGTGAAGAGGTGGCGCAGCTGGCTGATGTCGGCGTCACCTGGTACACCTGGCTGGAACAGGGGCGCGATATCAACGCCTCGCCGAAAACCCTGACGGCCATTGCTACCGCGCTACAGTGCAATGATGTAGAGACGCAACACCTGTTCTTCCTGGCGGGCCATACTCTACCCTCAACGCGCGTGGCCGCAGCCTGCTGCAAAATCGCTGAACACAATCAGCGGATGCTGGATGCCATTCAGCTGCCCGCTATCATTGAAACGCCGCGCTTCGATATTCTCGGGTATAACCAGGCCTGGTGTGGGCTAATGGGGGTTGATCTGGCGGAGATTGCCCCGGAGGACCGTAATTGTATCTGGCTGGCCTTTACCCATCCGGCATGGCGCAAGGTTATGCGTGACTGGGATGAAGTAATGCCGCAGATGGTCGCCATGTTTCGCGGTCAGATGGGCGAGCATCTGGGCGATCCGCACTGGGAGAGTTTTCTGGCACGCCTGATGAATGGTTCGGATGAGTTTGCCCACACATGGCAGCGCTATGAATTGGGCAAGGTGGAGAACCGCGTAAAGCGTTTTTATCATGAAAAGACCGGCGAGCTGACGCTGCGCCAGAATAACTGGTGGTCCGCCTCACGTAATGGCGATCGCCTGCTGGTATATGTGCCCGACGATGCCGCCAGCGCTGCTGCATTACATAAGCTCATGCCTTAAATAAACCTTATGAGACCCGCAGGGTCTCTGTTCCTGTTTCTGATATCCCTGCCAGAACCCATTATTCTGACTATGCTTATCCTGTGATTCTGACTCAGGAGAAGGCATGAAAATACTCTATTTCGTTTCGCTTATTGCCTCTGCCGGATATTTACTGGCGTTTCTGCCGAAATTACGCACGCGACGTGAGCCGGTCGCTTATTGGGGCTGCTGGGCTTATTTAAGTATCAATGCCATATACTGGGTAATATTCGCGCTGCGCTACTATTTCATGCGCTGATATTACACCTTAATCAGGGAGTTCTGTTATGTCTGAAAATAATCGCGATAAAATGCCGTACCTGCTCTATTTAGCCCGTCAGCGTTTACTGCTGGAAAATATTGATGGCCATATCGTTGATATTGGCGGAGCGGAAACCACTGGCGATCGCTACCGCTGGAAACTGGATGGGAAAGAGGCGCAGGGCGAAACGCTTAATGAAGTTGATGCGCTACTGGAAGAGGTAGAAAAACATCTGAGCTTTCTGTTCGTTGACGGGCAGTTTACCAGCCTGCCCGATGTCAGTGAGGATTATGGCGATCGACTTGATAATGCGCCGTCACGCCAGATCGCGCTGCCGGAACTTAGCGACAATGATGAAGATATTGTGCGCTAACGTATGAACAGGCTGCCTGCAGGCAGCCTGCTGAACCTTATACCGCTGGCGTGGTGCTTGCCATTCCTGGCACGAGAATAACTTTGCGACAATCCTCTTTGCGCTTCTCAAATATTTCATAGCCGCGCGCCGCATCTTCCAGCGGCATATGATGGGTTACAATCTCTTCCGGGGTCAGTAAACCTTGCTCGATCAGTGACAAAAGACGCGGCAGATAGGCCTGTACATGCGTCTGTCCCATCTTGAATGTCAGCCCCTTATCGAACGCATCGCCAAACATAAAGCCGTGGATGAAGCCGGCATATACGCCCGGTACACTCACCACGCCACCCCGCCGTACAGCGGCGATACACTGCCGCAGCGCTTTACCGCTGCTGCCTTCGAGTTTGAGGTTGCTCAGCACCGTCTCAGTCAGGCTACCTTTAGCTTCAAAGCCCACCGCATCAATCACGGCATCCACGCCACGATTACCTTTCGTGTGGTCGATGATCCAGGCGGCAGGATCGTCAATCTCATCAAAGTTGATCGGAATAACCCCATAGCGCTGGCGGGCAAAATCGAGCCGGTAAGCGTTATGGTCAATCATGAAGATCTCTTCCGCTCCCGCCAGACGGGCGCAGGCCGCACTCAGTAAACCTACCGGGCCGGCACCAAAAATTGCCACGCTGGAGCCTTTATCCAGACCGGCATTCTGTACGGCCTGCCAGGCGGTCGGCAAAATATCTGAAAGGAATAACACTTTGTCATCCGGCAGCGTCAGCGGCACTTTAAAGGGCCCGGTATTGGCCTTCGGCACGCGCACATATTCCGCCTGCCCACCCGGCACGCCGCCATATAATTTGCTGTAGCCAAACAGCGCTGCCGGTGCGGTAATATTCTTTTTATTTAAAATTGCACCCCGTCCGCTATTGGTTGTTTCACAGGCGGCATATTGGTGCAGGTGACAAAAGAAACAGTCGCCACAGGCAATAACGAAAGGCACTACAACGCGATCGCCAATTTGCACATTGGTAACGTCGCGTCCCGCTTCCACCACTTCTCCCATAAATTCATGACCAAATATGTCGCCATGATCGGTGCCGGGAATTTTTCCCCGATAAAGGTGTAAATCGGAGCCGCAAATGGCCGTGGCCGTTACCCGCAGAATAATGTCATCCGGCTGCTCTAATATTGGATCGGGTACGGTTTCTACGCGCACACGATGCGGGCCGTGATAAGTCAGTGCTTTCATAATCTCTTCCTCATAAATAAACGTAGCGTGCGCCCGAAACTTTTTAAGGCGAGTGAAGTAAGCCTGGTGATAATCATTAATTAGGCAAGCGCATCGGTAACGGTATTTGGGATGCTGCGCTTAGTTGAGGAGAGTTGCGAGGCATCTCGCAAGTCGTTACCTGGTACAACAATGGTTAAAAAAAATACTGGATATAACAACAGTAAACTGTATACTTATCCAGCAGTCTGATTGACTGATTTACGTTTGTAAGAGGTGATACTGATGATGATCTCAACTGAGAGTTTGTCTGCTCTGAACGCTAGCCTGCTGATGAGCAGCCGTGAAATCGCCAGATTGACTGGCATCACGCATGGCGAAGTGAAGCGCCTGATTAAAA
>Ga0157361_1000319_pt1 | contig 21599 bp, 25 predicted proteins | sample AttlaeALBM2_FD_111481 | JGI IMG/M metagenome (GOLD analysis project Ga0157361, IMG submission 111481) | Fungus gardens microbial communities from leaf cutter ant in Ribeirão Preto, State of São Paulo, Brazil - Atta laevigata ALBM2 | ecosystem: Host-associated > Fungi > Mycelium > Unclassified ...
AAGTAACTAGTCTACATCGTGATCCTATAGGAGTAGACAACAGGAGTTTAGGAGCGAAAAATTAGTAATAATATAAAATAAAAAGGAAATTATATTATTAAATGGGTATTTTCTGTCATATGATAGCCAGCCTGACTAGGAATTGAAGTCTCTTGAGTGGCATAGGTAATGTCTTTGCATTGGGTGATAACCTGATTCTTGGAATCAACACCACCTTGCCTCTAAATCTCCTGTCCTTACTGATAATTCTGCACTGAAGTACCTTTTTTCTCACATTCAACACTACTATTCTTGTCCTATTACAAAGTCCTTCTCCTGGATCCAAGCATCAGATGTGCTCTAGACAGTCCCTCAGTAATATCTTGGTAATTGATTATGTAGTAGGTCACCTGACTTGATGTACAATTCCCTGTGGACTTGAAGTTGACACTCTGTCACTTACAGTTGTCCACAGGTGATAGCTAGCTATTGTCTCTTTCAATAAAGTCACTTACAGTTGTTCACAGTGCTCCTAAGTTGCTAGGACCTCATAGCTGTCACCACTGCCCAGGTTCTAACACCAAGTTCCTCAATAAGATAACTGGACAGCCAACCTTAAGACAGAGTAAAGCAGGAGATAATCCACCAGCATTAAGTTGTTGAAGGAACTCTGCAGACAAAGAGATACTGCTACAACTTATTGATGTGTTCCTTTGGGCATCACAGACAAAGTCTGACAAAAATCTCCTCCAAATACCACTGTAATACCACCAAATAATGATTATTCTAGATAATATATTAATTCAAGAGCTATCAAGTGCAAGTGATTATTTACTTCAAGTAAGTCTCTTAGATATTGATCAACTGTTAAGACTTTAGACCTCATAGTTAAATATGTTCAACTTGAAGCCTATATCAAACACTTGATATCTTCATGCTCTTCATTAAAGAGTCCAGTTAAGGTTTTCAGTAAAGTTATATTGAAGGAGAGATGTCAACAAGACTTTGAGTAGTACCCTTGAGATTGTCTTAAAACAGTAAGAGTACTAATTCCTTGATATAGAGATTTACAGAAAAGAACACAGAAAGAGAAAACTTACTATTCTCTTTTTTTTTTGGTCTGTATTTATCTTAACTAGGTATATAACAATCATTATAATATGGTGTTACACTGCTAGAGAATTTTCTGTGGAAATGTAGCATGGGATACTCCTAGATTTCACTATTGAAACCTACTCTAAAAATCTCTTACAAGCCCTAGACATAATCTAGACCCAAGATTGGGTACTTCTATTAGGCAATTGCCAAGTTGTCATATGCCAGGAAAGCATATACCTCAGGAGGCAAGACTGATAAGCTAGCATCAGATTTCTCAAATATAGACTATCAATATTAAAGCTCTAAAAGTCAGAGGCTCAGGGATATCCTTGGAATGTGAGATAATCTCAATCTAGAGCAGACTTAGACTAATATGATACTAAGACAATAGATCAAAAGTCTATCAGTGACTAGTGATCCCATCACTGCTGGACTTAGTCAAGAAACAAATATGCCATTGGACAATGATTGTATTACTAATGCTCAAATATACTATCATGAGTTTCTAGACTGTATTTGGAGTAGAAGAAAGCTAGTTTGTATCAATGACCAAACTCTGATGACTGGAATTAAACCAACTGTCTCTTTGTTCAGCATTTGACAAAGAGAACTCAATAGAGTTCCCATTGGATTCTATATACTACTTATACATGTTTGTAACCCTAACCCTGTACCAAGGTCCTGTGCTTCCTTATGAGTCACTTTTATCTCACACATCCATCAATAAAAAATTAAATGAAAAGAAAATGAAAAGAAACGTAAATAATAACTTAGCTATTTTGCCAAGTTATGACACTACTTCTCTCTTAAGTTTCCTTGTCCCAAGGAATTTTTCCTACAGTTTGTAATATGGGTCAACCATGTTGCCCATCTCATTGTCATCTTCTTCTATCCACTCTTTAACTTCTGATTTTCCTTTCTTAATTTCTTCTTTTTCTGTGATTGTTTCTATTCTTCTTTTTCTACCAAGTCTCCCTCCCTTCCATCATCTCCAATTCCTCTCTAATCTCCCCCAGTATTCTTGGTTGTATCTCTTATCTGACTATCCAAATAACTTCTTTGTCATAAATCTTTTTGGCAATTCTTCCCTCTTAAACGTTTCTTCCTTATGTTCTTGTCTTGTTATATCTTCTTGGTCTTGCCAATATTCCTTTTTAAACTCTTTGATTGCTTCTTTCGCATTTTCCAAGTTTTCTTTTCCTTCCCAGATATCAGATTCCACTGTAAATCCTTTCCACTATATTAAGTACTTGTCCTTTCCTCTTACTTGCTGCTTATTCAAGATTTTTTCTACTTTCTATTCTTTTTTCCCTTGATTATGACTGGAGCTAGTTGCTCCTTCTTCTGTCCCTCCACTTGCCCTACATATCTATGTACTCTACTAATGGTAGGAGCAATGGCCTGAATGGCTAGAAATGGCAAAGTTTGCATATAATAATAAAGTGCACTCTAGTATGAAAATGTTGCCCTTTAAGGCAAATTACGGGCAAAACCCTAGGATGGGATTTGAGGGAAGGAAGAAAGGGAAGTATGAGAGAGCAGAAAAATTCATTAAGAAGATGAAAGAAATTCAGGAGGAAGCAAAAGCGGCACTAGGAAAGGTATAAGAAGATATAAAGAAGTATGCAAATAGAAAAAGGGCAGAAGTTGAAGAGTATAAAGTAGAGGACTTAGTAATGTTAAGCACTAAAGATCTAAAATATCAGATGATTAGGAGAAGGACAGAAAAGTTAACGGAGAGATTTGTTAGGCCTTACAAAGTAAAAAAAAATTGTATTAACAAACATGGTCAAATTAGAACTACCCAGTACAATAAAAATACATCCAGTAGTCAACTATGGTTAATAAATATCCTGAGGTATTGTTCTAGTTCTTGGTTAATCCTCTCAGTTTGTTCATCTATCTAGGGGTAGAACACCATTAACAATTTACTCTTTATTCCTAGCATCTCATTCAACTCTCTCATCAATCCTACTGTGAATTAGGGTCCTCTATCCAAAATAATGCTTTCCAGTAACCCATGCAATTTCCACATGTTATTCTTGAACAGTCTTGTCAATTCTTCTGCTGACATCTTCTCTGTAGTAGGTATGAAATGTACCATTTTTGTTAGCCTATCAACTACTACTAAGATTGAGTCATATCCCTGAGCTAGTGGTAATTTGGTGATAAAATCTGTTGATATATGGGTCCAGGGTTTTTCTGGAATTGAGTTTGGCATTAACTTCCCTGCTGGCTGTTCTGTGCGGTTTTTATTATACTGGCAAGCATCACATCCCTCCACATATTGCTTCACTTCTTTGGTCACTCTGGACCACCAGAAGTTCCTAGTAACTAATTTTACTGTCTTCCACTATCCTTCATAGTCTTCAATTGGCGTGTCATAATATAGTCTGATAATTTTTGCTCTCAATTTATCATCTTTTGGCATATACACTTTTCCTTCTTTGTATATTACGCTATTTACTTCTCTCTATTCCTCATCTCTTAATATTTTCACCCCTGTTCATTTCATTTCTTCTACTGCCTTTACTACTTTGTCGTCTTTTACTTTTGACTTTCTTACTTTCTCTAGTAAGTCTACTCTATCTACTATTATTTCTACTATCTTTGTCTTTCTTACTTCCAACTACTCTGGTTTCACTAACGTTTCATCCTTATTGTCCTTTTCTACTCCAACCTCCCAGTCCGACCTCCTGCTCAGACTGTCTGCCTTTCTCATCTTACTTCCTGGAATATGCTTTAAAGTGAAATTGAAGTGAGACAGGTATAGGATCTATCTTACTTGTCTCCTATTCAACTTTTGCACCTTCATAAAGTATTCGAGGTTCTTATGATCTATCCAAATCTCAAATTTTTCTATTGCTCCTTCCAGGAAATATCTCTATGCTTCTAAGCACCTGACAACTGCTAACATTTCTTTATTGTGTATCACGTAGTTTTGTTCTGTTTCACTAAGAGACTTGGAAATGAAAGCAACTAGTCTCCACTTTTCGTCTGAGTACTCCATTGACAGTACTTCTCTAGTAGCATAGTTCAATACATCAGCTTCTACTCTGAGCTCTTTGTTTAAGTCTGGTACCGCTAATACTGGTTTGGTCATGAAAACTCACTTTAGCTCATTAAATGCTTTCTGTTGTGTTTCCTCCCATTACCACTTCTCATCTTTCCGCATAAGCATGTTCATCGGCCTAGCCACTCGAGCAAAATCCTTAATGAACCTTCTATAATAATTCACAAGGCCCAAGAATTTCCTGACGTCTTTTATATTTTTTGGCTGTGACCAACTAAGTACTCCATCTATCTTTTCTAACCATTATTGGCCTTTTCAACTTCTGCAGCTTGAACCCATGCCTAGCTACTATTCTCTTGTCCATAAACATCCCTGTGATACCACTATCCAGGAGTGCCTTTATGGTTACACCCTCATATATATCTAACACCTCTCTCAGCATTTTGAAGGTTTTCCTAACCTCCCTTTGACTATCCCCCTCTTTTGCTGCACTTTCTAGTTCTCCCAACTGTGCACCACTTTGCTGCGCCTTTACCTCTTTGGGCCGCACTGCTTTCCTTATATACCTACACTATTTCATTCCTTCCAGCTTTCTTCTGGAGATTACCCCTTGTCCCCTGTTATCTTTCACATAATACCCCTGGCTTCCACACCTTTCACAAACCAGGTACAAAATTACTATCTCCCTTGTATACCATCCTAGCTCCCATAATTGTATCTCTTCTAGAACACCTTTTCCACAGTGCTCTTCTGCTTTCTTTCTCAACTCTGCTACCAAGCTTCTCCTCCAACCTTGCTGTGCTTCTTGTGGCTTGGCCATGTGCATTGCCTCATCTTCCTCTACTCTTCTCAGCCTCCTTTTCTTCTCTTACACTTTTTCCTTTTTAAGGTGCACTAGCTTCCTCTCTTACTGCACCTTTTGTGGCCTTGCCACATGTGCTGCCTTTTCCTTCCTCACCCATAAGGGACACTCTCTACACTTGTGCCCCTTCTTTTCATACTTAAAACATTCAACCACCTTCTGTCTTCTAACTGTCCTCTCTTCAACTCCATATTGCATCACTTTACTTGATAACACCTCAAATTTATTTAGAGGGGTTACTTCCCTCTTCTCTCTCTCTCTCTTGCTCCTGCAGTTGTGGGCCAGGTGCTCGAACTTCTTACAACACCAACACAATCTCCCTCTTCTTCCTTCTAATTCTTCCCTTAGTTTGGTGAGGGAGTGTCTTTCCCTGAACAAGTTGCTCATCAAAGAGTTGTATTGATCCAGAGACATTGTGCTATGTCTTTTGGATAGGGTATGGAGTTAATGGTGATCTTACTTAGTTCTATATCTGTTGGGGTGCAAGATCTTTACCTAACCAGACATCTACTGTCTTACTTACTACTGCCCTAATAGTACTTAGGCTATCACCCAATGGATGGGATCCCTAATCTAGACAGCCCACTAGTGGTAACTGTCACTCCTCTGCATGTACTAACTCACAATGGAGTCACAGCACAAGGTTTATACTGAGAAGGAATATACAAGTAACTATATAGACACCACTCATTTGTAAGGTCAGGTCTTGGAAATGATACCCAAGTATAGTACCACTCTTCCACTGTCATTCCCTAACTGATTGACAAGTCCCCTTAAGCCAAGGGCCTAGCTATATATAGAGGTAGCTACTGATCGCGATGATCAGCGGCTGAGGGTTGATATAATAAGAATAGAGAATAAGCAGAGTCCAAGGTGGATGGTGCTCTGAAGTGAATTGAGTTCTAGTATCAATAACCAAACTCCGATGACCAGAATTAAACCAACTATCTCTTTGTTCAGCGTTTGACAAAGAGAACTCAATAGAGTTCCTATTGGATTCTATATACTACTTATACATGTTTGTAACCCTAACCCTGTACCAAGGTCCTGCGCTTCCTTATGAGTCACTTTTATCTCATGTATCCATCAATAAGAAATTAAAAGAAAAGAAAATAAAAAGAAATATAAATAATAACTTAGCTATTTTGCCAAGTCATGACAGTTTGGGGTTTAGGAAACAATGGGTAAGGGCAGAGTATGAAGATGGAGTAGGATCACATAGTCATGTCTAGAGGTATGGAGGACAGGGAGGTGATGGCTGTTGTGGCCACATAGTAGTGTCATAGAGAAAAGATGCAAGAGAGAGCAATAGAATGAAAGGTTTCTTTTTCTATTTCTTTTTAATTGAGTCTCTAACATTTGTAATACTCTAATATATTTCTCAGAGTAGAGATTGATGGGGAAAGCCTCCTTTGTCCTTGCCTTTATCTCAGAAGCTCTTGAGATTGTAAATGCAATTCTCTTGAGTGTATAAGGGATGATCTTGGTGAGAGATTGAGTTGGTAAATGTTTTCTACTCTATACCCTACTCTTTCTTGAGACAAGATGCAACAGTCACTTGGATAACCTTCTATGAAGTAGCAGGCCTGAAAAGCCTGGCTAATCATTGACTTACATCACATCACATCCATAAGGTTTGGTGTGGGAATATGGACGAGAACTTAATTAAGTGTAGTAAGGTCCATAAGTAGTTTACTGACTATTCTACTAGTGAGCTTGTTATGGTGTGTAAAGGTGGACACCTTAGAAACACCATACAGATAGGATCTAGATTGAACCCCTATCATTCCTTCTATACTTAGATTCTAAATAAGCTACATATTCACTTTTTAATTTCTTTCTAATACTCCTACTTTCTCCTTTTCCTCATAAACCCTTTAGCATGTGATTGAGGACTGTCACCACTACTTACCTTTGCTTGTCATAGTAAAAATCTCTTTTGTCCCTTTCAATGGTAACACTACTTGTAACTCTAAATAACTAATTAAGTGATAAATCAGTGATAAAGATAACAAGTTAAGCTAGAATTGAGTTAAGTAGTGAGTTAAGTCTTCTTTATATTTTGCCTAGCCTGTTATGACTTTTGTGAAACACCAGTCATTCAAGAGAACCTTTAGCTAGCTTTACAAGTTGAGGATCAAGGATGAGATTTTTCAGCTAACTTTACAAGTCAGGGATCAAGGACAAGATTCTATTTAAGAATTAGCTAAGGTGTACAAGTAAGAAAGAGAAATTTATATAGTACTGAGGGCCAGGTATGGTAGTGTATGACTGTAACAGAAAAAAGGGTAATAGTAATAGTGAATGATAAGAAAAAGGGGTACTCGTAACATTACTCCTCTATTAAGACTCTAGACTGAGAAAGCTTCATTATTGGTCAGCATTCTCGAGTTGATTGTCGAGAATTGCATTTGTTGAGATGATAATCCCAGTTGTACTTCTGCAAGATGCTGTTATCCTATAGAGTTGAGGCCTTTTTCCAAGAGTTTTCTATTAGCAAAAGATTTTTCCATTTGACAAGGTATTAGGCTAAGTTTCCTCTTAGTCAGTATACTATAATGTTTTCAATAGTTGGTTCTTCCTTTTGTAGTTTGGGTTTGAGGGTAGGTAATATAGGTATCAATGAGGTTTCATTTTCTATTGTAGTAGTATACCACTTGAGCAAGGCAACATTGAATACATTGTGAATAGCCTAGTAGGAAGGGAGGTTGAGCTTGTAGGTTAGAGGTCCCATCTTCTCAATAATCTAGAAGGGGCCTTCTTGACGAGTAGCAATCTTCTGAGACTCATAGAGTAGCTTGAGATTCCTAGAGTCTAACCAGACTAAGTTATTGATAACAAATGAGGGCAATTAATAAGAGGCATAAGCAGACATCTTTCTTTGTACTTGCTCATGTGCTGTAAGAGCCTTATTTCTTAGCTAGTTAAGGAGTTTGAGTTGATCTCTAACTATAGGGAAATTGGAAGAGGTTGGGAGTTTAGGAATAGGAATAATAGGGGTACTATATGTGAGATCAAATGGGAAAGAGTTCCATTCACTATGTTTTCAAGAGTTGTGGACAAATTCCAGAAAGGGAATATAATCAGACCACATTTGGGAGCATTAGGTATAGTAGATTGACAGATAAGTTTTAATTTCCTGATTATATCACTCAGTAGTTCCATCAGCTTGGGGGTAGAATGCAGTAGTAAGAGAAAAGAAAATACTAAGCTTTCTAAGAAGGGTTTGAAATGACTTGGCAACAAATTAGGGTCCTTAGTCTGAGATTGTTTTATCTGGTAAACCAAAGCAATGATAGAGGTGGTTCAGAAGAAGGGTTGCAGTGCCATCAGCTGTGATTGTCTTTTTGTAAGGAATAAGGACAATTCCTTTACTCATTCCATAGTCAACAATAGAGAGAATAGAATCATAGTCCTTGGAGAATGGAAGAGATATAATAAAGTCCATTGAGCAGTGGGCAAAGAGGCAATTGCTACTTGGTCCAGGAATTAGCTGGAGCATAGATGGGCCTGATTGATCAATCTTGTATTTTTGGCACTTGGCACATCCCTTAAGATAACTCTTGACCCATTGTTGCATACTTGGCCACCAATATAGATTGTCAATTTTGTTGAAGGTCTCTAGTTCTTCTGGATATCCTATTGACAGAAGATCATGGTAGGAGTAGACAAGATGTTGGCATAGATTGTAGTTGTTAGGAATATATATATGTCCCCAATATATTAGTACTTTGGTATTGTTAACATCAATCTGATTCCAGTCAGGTAGTTGCTTCTGGGTGGTAGAATTGATGATCATAAAGGTGATCTGTTGTGTTATTGGGTCCTTTTCCAGAAGAGACTGTAGTTGAGATAAAAGTAAGGAGTCAATGGGACAAATAAAGAAAGAGTTTGGTGAAATGATAGTTGAGATATCAAGAGGTTGTTCTTTAGGGAACAAGTGTGGGGGAAGCATAGTGAGGTTGTTATTTTTTATTTTTTATTTTTTTTGTTCAAAAATTTATAATGTGATACTCGATCGCAGTCTATGGCAGACTATCTACAACAAGTAGTCTACATGAGCCTCAAAGACCAGATTGCCCTATCACAGGCAAGAGACACTATCAGTATCAAAGAAGAAATCTAATCTAAGAGAAGAGAGAACTAGATATAGGTTGCTTATAACCAACCTTCGAATGACATATCCAAGTCAAGAGACCTATCATACCTAGAATACAGAGTCAAATGAAACTGAGAGATGAGACTGAGAAACTATCTACAACACAAAGAAAAGAAACCAAGTGAGATACTCATAGAGGCTTAAGGGGCTCAGAGAATGGGCGATCCTGAGAAGGAAAGGCAAAGGCACTAGGATGCTCCTTCAAGAACTTGACAAAGTCCTTAATAGTTGGCACTAAGTCAGTCAAGGGAAAATGGGCAAACTGGTGGCAGTTGGCAAAGATATATCGACATGTTTTCACCTGGTAATGGCCACACGGACACTGGGTGCACTCTACAGAGAAAAAATGCTGTCTGAACTCCCCAATAGGAGCATGGTTAAGGATGGCTTGAGTCGCCTTGGCACACAAGGTGATCGACTCGCCAATAAATGGAAGCCAGCCCCCACCTTTAGCATAGGAGGGCTGGAGAAGGTTCTTGGTACTACCTTTGAGAGAGAGGAAGTGATGACCCTGAGATAAAGGACGAGCAAAGGAAGTTCTCTATGCATCGAGGTAGACAGCAGTGCTCTTGGATCAAAGAACATCAAGTGAAGTAGCTGGATGGTGTTCAGCAGCAATCTTGGTACTGATAGCATCTTCATGTACCAAGAAGTAAAGGGACCACTGAGCCTTGCTTGGGCAATCCCAGAAGTGAATGGAGCGATCAGGGTGATTAATGAAGAAATCCCTAAGAGCTTGGACAATGGCAAGGGAGTGAGCCTGGCCTGAGTGAACAGAAGTGTCAACTGCTCTCCTAGCTGCAATAAGATAATCAGTGATGATAACAATGCACTTGACGTCAAAGGAAGTGGCCTTAACAACACCAAGTCGAATAGCAAATAACTCTACATCTAGAGCTGTGGCTCATTCTGCAGGCGCCTTAGATGACGACACCTGTTTTTCTAGTCTCCAGAAGTGGACAACTGAAACAGCCTGCATGTTCCTGGGAGGAATGATACTTGCATCAGTAGCGACAACAAGTGTTGATGGATCAGAGGAGGCCTTATGACAAAGTTGGTCAAGGGCATTGAACTGGAGTTTACAAGTGCACCCATTAGAGTGGTCACAGGGATGGAAAGAGACATGGTCAGGAAAGTTGTTCAACAACCTACATCCTGGGTGTATCTCAGGATAGAGTGAGTTGAAGCATTCTGTAAGGCTAAGAAGTAACACTTCAGTATCAAGAAGAGGGCAGTGAGGTTGTTATTATTGTCCTCAATTCCAACTGCATGATCAGGTCTATGTGAGAGTGTATCAGTAATAATAATTTGGATGCCTAGCTTATAAACAAGTTGAAGAGGGAATTCAGAGAGATAAAGTATTTATCTAGCCTAACAAGGGTTAAGTCATTGAGGTTGTCAATAGTAAATAAGGTTCTTATAGTTACAAAGGACAAGAGTGAAGAAGAGAGATCCTTGAAGATAATGTTAATATTCTTCTAGTGCCTGGATAATGACAAGGAGTTCTCGATCATAGATCTGGTATTGTCTTTTGGCTTCAGAAAGGGACCAAGAGACAAACCATCCCTTCTTTCTCTCTAACCACTACTATAGTTAAATTGAATATTCAGAATAAATCATCTGCTACCAATGCTTATCCCCCTGGCCCCCAAGCTATTTTTACCAGTGTTGATGAGTCTTCAGACTCACTCAATCTTATTTCTTGTACTAGCTCTAGAGCTAGTAAACGTGTTTATCCTAGAGAATGCTCTTGTGCTCGTTACACTATTAGATGCTTCTCCAGGAGTGTCTCAGCTACTGAGGACTCTAAGAATGTATCTCCTGAGCCCTCTTCTTCCTCTGAGGAGAAAAAAAATAAAGAGGAGGAGATTAGTCCTGGTCCCAGGATACCTACTGCCTCTAAGATCATTACAGGCAAGCTTTCTCATAGAATTGCCCCTCTCCAGCTCCCTGCTACTCCCTCTCCCTTTGTTCCTGAAGGGAGAACATATTCTATAAGTTAGGATAACTAAGTTTCTGCTGAGGAGAGCAGAGGCCTTGTCTCTAGGGGGATTTGTGCTCTCTAGGCCCCTTTGTCAACCAGTTTGATGCCTTATGGCCCAAACCATAGAACAGTTGAGTCATTCTCCCTAGTGGAGGGTAGCAGTGCAGTGGCAGGTACCTGTAATATGATAGGTGACTGTGACACATTAGTCATCTATGACAGTGACAACTTACCTCAGGTGTCACAACAAGTGACATTATCACATCTAATGTCACACATGATTGTAACTTGTGAGATAATGAACACCATATTATATCTCTGTCTGGTCACTTTGGTTATTTAGAGAATGATGCCAAAGTCCTTACTTTGTCTGTATTGCATATCACATGCTTCATTCAGAAGTATCCTATTGAAAGCTGTCCAATTAAGCAGTTTTCTCCTATTTTGGGAGCAGGTTCTATTATGTGGCATTTGTTTCAAACTGTGTCTATAGTAGGGTGGGATCATTTTAAGGTCTTACCTCAGCCTAATTCTCCTTCACTTGTGGAGGCAATGAGGACTCTTTATGGTCCTAACTCACCCCAGGAGCTATCTCCAGATGTTAAGATGGTAGTTGAACAACCAGCAGTAAAGGAAGCTCTCTTTACTACTGTTACTAATACAAAGCACAAGAGCAAGGGCAAAGTCCCTCCCTCTACTAACTTCTCTGTACCTTTTCAAAATGTACCTACTCCTGCTCCAGTGGTGTCAAGAGCACCTCCCCCATCTCCACTAGCCAAAATGGCTACTATTAAGCCTACCCCTACAAAGGTGGTTACCAAACCCTAGGCACCCAAGCAGGCTCCTAAGTTCTTTGCCCAAGTAGCACGTAGTAGAAACTCCCAGTCCACTCCAAGGTTTGCTCTGGCCTCTGCTTACCTAGAGTATAAGAGCCTTCTTTATCTTCATAATATGTTTCCTAACCTTCCTATGGAAAAAGTCTTAGCCATGCACCAATCTGGCTTTGGTGCTAGTGCCTCTCCAAACAGGGGAAATACAGTTTATTCTGGTGCCTTAAAAGTACCCAAGATAATAACACATGGGCCTACAAGGCACCAAGTATTGATTCTACTCAACATTCTTACTACAGAGGTTGTTGTGGCAAATACTGCTACTGCAGTTGAGTCCTGTAACAGGGGCTTAGTTAAGGCTCACTCTAAGCTTAGAGTTGAGTCGGTGCACAAGGCATGAGATAGAATATCCATGTCTACTAACTTTGTTGCATCAGTAGCAAAGTTGGAGATGATCAAGCAGTGGCTTAAAAAAGTCGCTGGCTTAGCTACTAGTACTGTGATGGAGCCTTGTCTGTCACAGTCCAAGTCTTTCCTGAAGATTTTGGGTGTTCCTTACTAGGGCAACAACTTTTCGCTTCCCATTACACAGACTCAAGTTAAGTCTGTGATTACTAATACTTCTATCTTTGAAGGAGTTGTGCTTGCTTTTTGCCCTTGCATTATGAAGATATCTCCAAGCTCAGATATGTCTGTGATTTGAATTGATATTTGGGACTCTCAGAAGGGTTCCAAGGGCAAGACCCTTATTAACCACTCTTTTAACTTTGGACATCACACAGCTATAGTCCAGGAGACTGCTATGCATCCTGGGGTTGCCCAGTGTTGCAACTACTGACACTGAGGGCATCTAACCTATGTATATCGCGCTCAAGGTACTAAGTACCAGAAATGTGGTGAACTACACAAAGTAGAAAACCACAGATCTATGGCTTGGTGTTGTAAGGCTAATACCAAGTCCAACCCTCCTAGAGAGGCCACTACAGTTGGTGCTCCATGCCCTCACACCTTCAAGTGTCTAAACTGCAAGGGTGAACACTCTGCTGATGACACTAAGTGTCCCTTCTAGTGCCACTGCTTTGACAGGCAGTGGTACTCCAACAAGGCTACTGAACTGTGCACAGGTCATGCCAGTAACAGCAATATCCAATGCCCTAGAGTGGGCAACTTCTGATTATGTATAGTACAACCAAACTATGTATTTATTCACAGAATGCTTACAAGAACTATGCACTGGTTGATACTTTTCTTAAGTCTCAAAAGGACCACTATGATATCTTCTTTGTCCAGGAACCTCCCTGGAACTTTATTTATTATGCTCCCTCTACTGTCTCTCTAGAAAGAGACAAGGTAGTGGGTGCTCCTATTTATCCTAACTGGACCTAGGTGGTCTGAGTCCCTAGGAACTCTGAGAACATTCCTTGAGTTATGGCTTTTATTCACTCTCGTCTCTCTAGACTTAGGTTTAGTTTGAGAAGAGATGTAGTCGACCACCATGACATCCTGCTCTTGTCTTTCTTTAATAGAGGAGAGTGTTACTTTCTCATGAATGTCTATTCAGATGACCGCCATTTAGCTGTCAAGTTCATGCTGGATCAGATCATTGACATCCCCAACTTATTATATATGGGTGGAGACTTTAACATCAGAGATGCAGAGTGAAATCCATCTGTTTTCTCTCATCCTATAGCTGGCCAGGCCCTGGTGGACCTGGCTGACTCCCTTGGTCTTGTGTGCTCGCTTCTAGAGCTTCTAGTTCCTACTCACTATTTAGACACTGATGGTCATGCTAACTCAGTCATAGACCTTATCTTTCTAGGCATGAGCTGTGCTCAAGTCTTGCACTACATTGAGCCTGATCTTAGATGGCCCTCAGACCATGCTTCTCTCCTAGTCAATCTCTATATCTTACTAGAGAACATTTGCTTCAGCAAGAAGATCCTCAAACATGACAGTGACAAGGAGAATAACTTTCTTTTTTCTATCTTTATGGGGCTTTGTGCTCTCAACTTTTCTAGGCTAGACTTTGTAGACGATCTGGACTTGTTCTCCAAAGCAGTTTCTAGGATAATCTCTAATGCATGGGATGCTAATGCTAGGAATATCACTGCCACTACTCGATCTAAGGAGTGGTGGAACAATGAGTGCAGAAATGCACTAGCAACTTATAGGTGCACAGAAGCTAGAGAGGATTGGTGTCTGTTCCGCTCTACTACAAGATCTATAAAACGGTCTTTCTTTGATGACAGGATTGCAGAGATTGCATCTACTAACAAACGCCCTTGGGACCTTATGAGTTGGGTCAAGCAGTATAAGTTACCTATAGTGGAGGCTATCCAGTACCAAGGTCTCTTCTGCAACTCTCTTTCTAACTTGTGGCATGCTCTTCACTCATCCTACAATGTTACTGCTAATCACTCAGTTCAGTTGTTTATTCTAGATGATATTCTATGTCTAGCCCCTCAGCCATAGGTATCTAGTATGTATGCAAGAAAGACGTGGGAGTGATGCCTGCTTAGCTAATGCTTAGCCAATGCTTGTAAAGCATTGGTCAGTATTCTTTCTCTTTTTAATCAAAAATGCAAATAAATTCAGGAAAAATTCAAATAAATTAGAATAGGCAATGAGCAAAGCAAACTGACTATGGCCTTACTGCTGTAGAAAGGGAGCAGAGTGACCTGACACACAACAATGCAAATTATCAGTAAAGGAAGGAAGCATAGCAACCTGATGCATAATATTGCTCACTGTGTTATAGACCATTGTTAGAAGGGAGCAAAGCGACCTGATAGACAATACTATCTGCAGTTGCACAGACCATTGTAGGAAGGAAGTATAGCAGACTGACTTTACCACAAACTTAATAACATAGAATTAGTAGAGAGTTTAAGAAGGGCTAGAAGCCCAGATGAAAACCTTATCTAGTATATATATAAAACCAAATATGGGAGTGATGCTGCTGACTAACTGCTGACTAAATTTTACCTAAGCATTCCCATACCCTCTCTTTCCACTCAAAAATGCAAATAAATTCAGGAAAAATTCAAATAAATTGGAACAGGCAGTGAGCAAAGTGAGCTGACTATGACCTTACTGTTATAGAAAAGGAACAGAGCGACCTAATGCACAACAGTGTAAATTACCAGTGAAGAAAGGGAGTAGAGTGACTTGATGTACAATATTGTAGAAAGGGAGCATAGTGGACTGACTTTAACACAAACTTAATAACACAGAATTAGTAGAGAGTTTAAAAAGGGCCAGAGGCCCAGATAAAAACCTTGTCTAGTATGTATGCTATACTGAACATGGGATAATGGATGACACATATATGTACCTAATCATTCCCATATCCTCTCTTTTCACTCAAAAAACCTCTACAAAATTCAAATAAAGTCAGGAAAATTCAGTAGAATTTAAAAAAAAAAATTAATTGATTTTTGCTTTTATCTCCTTATTTAAGTGAATTTTAATAGAATATTCAATCAGTACAACTCTCCTCTTTTCATAATTCAGCCCAAATGGATATATGGGAGGAACATAATATATACAAACAATGCCAGCTCATCATCAAGTTCACTCTTTCAAATTATAATTACTATTCTCTACTCTTTTCTGCACTTCTCTTTGCTCTCTTATACCTCTTTGCTCTCTCTATACCTTGACTAAAAGCTAGGCCCTAGGTGTAAAGGGGACAGTACTCTACAACTGTGGTGTAGAGCTTAGAGTATATAACTAAGCTCAGGTCTCCTCTCCCAGAAGAACTCTTTCCTTGAGCAGTGCTGCAATAGTATACCTGTAAACTCTTCTATTATAAACCTGGTGCTAGGGGTCCATTGTGATCTGTATATGCACAGGATTGACAACTGCTCATTAAGAAAGAGGTCTAGAGTAGGGGTCTCCTTCTTAGGGGCAATAGTATACCTTTTTTCTTAGAGTAACTATAAGTGAACAGTAAGACAATTGTGAGATATGGATGCTGTTGAAGAAGAACATCAGACTAGGAGAGCTAAGGAGAGAGCACAGTGATATGTAGTACCTACTTTGCTTTAAAATGTCCCTTCAGCTCCTATTTGGAATAGAGGAAGAGGGAAAGAAAAGAAAAGACGATTCCATATAACTCCTACCTATGTTCCACAAACTCTTGAGGATGCTATACTTGATTTACATAGATGTCAACTTGCTGAGCAACTACAGAGAACAACTCAAGAGTATAGGGCACAAAGTACAAGGGTAGAAGCAGAACAGCAGAGACAGGTGGATATAGTTCAGAGGGATAGAGAAGTAGAAGTAGAAGGACAGAGACAGGTGGAAATAAATCAAATAATAGAGGAATAGAGAAATGAGGATACAGATGCTCTTGATTATAAAGAACAGCAGAATAGAAGAGATAATGGTGACCTAAATGTGGATAGAAATATGCAAGAAAATATTCTGAGAGTTGTAAGTAACATATTTCACTAATTATCAGTAGATGAATATTAACCAAGTATAAGAGGATATTGGAGAAGAAAATATTCAAGAGTTAGATATGGAAGATAATGTGGTTCAGGTATGATAATTTTTGAATACCAAAATTCTATATTATTAACAGTTGAACTAGATTGAAAATGCCATTATTCCAGATGATATCCCACTACCTATTCTTCTACCTATACCTTATCCACCAGCTGGACAACTATTCTTAGAGAACAATATTCACTATCTCAACTTGGGCATGTTGACTGTTATCTGTCCTCACTGTTATGTTCTTCACTTTGACTATAAAAAGCTCACTTCCTCAAGGGTCAATCATTCAAAGTTTGGCATGTGCTGTCTGCAAGAACAAATCCAACTACCTCCCCTTCAACCACTCACTGGAATTCTTCACAACTACTTGACTGAAAATGATTATTCCTCAAGAGAATTTTGCAACAACATCTGGCAGTATAATGTGGCATTTGCTATGACTTTAGTAGGAGTTAAAATTGACAACTCAATTACTAGGCAATCTGGTCCCTATTGTTTTAAAATTCAGGGAGAGCTTCATTATTTCACTGGTACTCTTCTTCTTCCTTATGGTGATCAAACTCCAATGTATGTGCAAATCTATATCCTTGATACAGCAGAGCAGCTCAATGTCAGGAGGGCTAACAATAATAACCTGGATCCTGTAGTGATGGATAATCTTTAAACAATACTCATTAGGGAAAAGCCAGTTGAGGAGCAAAAGGAGATCACAATTAGACTACATGTGAATTTGTAACAGGATCAAAGAACTCATAATCTGCCTACTGCTGAAGAAATTGCAGTTATCATTCCTAAGGATAGGGTACATTATACATTGGATAATAGAGATGTAGTATTACAGGCAAGAGGAGGACAACTTGAATGAATCAGCCAGAACAGTCCTTCATATATATATATATATATTTTTGTTCAAAAATTTATAATGTAGTGCTCGATTGCAGTCTGTAGCAAACTATCTACAACAAGTAGCCTACATAGGCCTCAAGGACCAGATTGTCCTATCACAGGCAAGAGACACTATCAGTATCAAAGAAGAAATCTAACCTAAGAGGAGAGAAAACTAGATATAGGTTGCTCATAACCAACCTTTGAATAGCACATCCAAGTCAGGAGACCTATTATGCCTAGAATACAGAGTCAAATAAAACTAAGGGAGGTGAGACTGAGAAACTATTTACAGCACAAAGAAAAGAGAAACCAAGTGAGATACTCATAGAGGCTCAGGGGGCTCAGAGAATGGGTAATCCTGAGAAGGAAAGGCAAAGGCACTAGGATGCTCCTTCAGGAACTTAACAAAGTCCTTGACAGTTGGCACTAAGTCAGTCAAGGGAAAGTGGGCAAACCAATGACAGTTGGCAAAGATGTGTCAATGTGTTTCTACCTAGCAATGGTCACACAGACACTGGATGCGCTTTGCAAGGAAAAAGTGCTGTCTGAACTCCCCAATGGGAGCATGGTTAAGGATGGCTCAAGTGGTCCTAGCACACAAGGTGATTGACTCACCAATAAATAGAAGCCAGCTCCTACCTTTAGCATAGAAGAGCTGGAGAAGGCTCTTGATACCACCTTTGAGAGAGAGGAAGTGACAACCTTGAGATGAAGGACGAGCAAAGGAAGTTCTCCATGTATTGAGGCAGGCAGTAGTGCTTTTAGATCAAAGAGCATCAAGTGAAGTAGCTAGATGGCGTCTAGCAGCAATCTTGGTACTAGTGGTGTCTTCATGTGCCAAGAAGTGAAGGGACCACTGAGCCTTGCTTAGGCAGTCCCAGAAGTGGATAGAGCAATCAGGGTGATTGGTGAAGAAGGCCCTGAGGGCTTGGACAATGGCAAGGGAGTGGGCCTGGCCTGAGTAAACAGAAGCATCAACTGCTCTCCTAGCTGCAGTAAGAGAATCAGTGATGATAACAATGTGCTTGACATCAAAGGAAGTAGTCTTAACAACACCAAGTCGAATAACAAACAACTTTATATCTAGAGCTATGGCTTGTCCTGTAGGTGCCTTGGATGACAACACCTGTTCTTCTAGTCTCTAGAAATGGGCAACTGAAACAGCCTGCATGTTCCTAGGAGGAATAACACTTGCATCAGTAGCGACAATAAGTGTTGATGGATTAGAGGTCTCATAACAAAGTCGATCAAGGGCATTGAACTGGAGTTTGCAAGTGCGCCCATTGGAGCGGTCACAGGGATGGAAAGAGACATGGTCAGGAAAGTTGTCCAACAACCTACATCCTGGGTGTATCTTAGGGTGAAGTGAGTTAAAGCATTCTGTAAGGTTAAGAAGTGATGCTTCAGTATCAAGAAGAGGGCTTCTCAGCTGAGCACTTTATGCATCAGTGAGAAGAGCAAGGGACTGTAGATGGGGATAAGTAGTACCCTTGGAGTTATGAGCACTAAGAAGAGAGAGTAGTATATGCTAAGAAGAAAGTATAGCAGCCCTAAGATAAGATCGCTTGACCAGCTTTTTGAGATAGAGATGAATAGGAATGAGATCTGCCAGAGCCTCAGTTCCACCAGTTGAAAAAGTGCAAAAGGTACCTAGAATTCAGAGAGCAGCCTTACGTTACATAGTTGCCAGAAGAGAGACCTGTGCCTTAGTGAGAGCTCCAGAGAAGTACCAGAGTCAAAAGTCATAAGTGACAATAGGGATAATACAGAACTAATAGAAAAGTCGCTTTTGTAAAGAGAGGAGACCTCAAGAGGAGTTGCCAAGCATGCCCATTGCCTTGACAGTGGTTAGTGCCTTGGTAAAGTAGAACCAAACATGTTCTTTGAAGAAGAGCTGTCGATCAAAATAAAAGCCCAAGTATCACCAGTAAGTCTTGGGTTTGAGGATAGGAGTGCTAATGGCTGAGAGATCCAGCTTGGGGTTGGAGTCATTATGTGTTCTAGAAAAGTAAAAAATCTCTGACTTGTTATACTCTATGACCAAGCCAAAGGACGCCATCGTCTACATAAGAAAGAGTAGAAGTATCTAAGTTGAGAGCCTGAGCTTGACATTCAAAGAGGTGGAGGAGAGGCACAATGTAGAGCGCTGAGAGAATAGGAGAGAGAGTAGAGCCTTGCCCCATGCCAACATCTGCATCATAAGCATGAGAGAGCAAAGAATTCCAGACATACTGGGTTGATCTACCTACAAGATAGTCAGAAAAGAAATCTACTAAGCAGTCTGCAAAGCCAGAGTATCAAAGAACTGCAGTAAGCATACTAAGATTGAGGGAGGAGAAGAATTGTGCAATGTCAAAGGCAACCACACTAGTCTTGAGGCCCTTGGCCCAGCCAGAGCGAACCAAGTGAGTGAGAAAAAGACTAGCATTTTTAGTAGATCTCTGAGCAATGCCATTGAGTTAGTTAGGATGAAGGACACTATGCTTGATAGTATCAAACTAAAGTCGCCTAGCAATTATCTTCTCAATGAGCTTGCTGAGGGTGTTGAGCAGGACAATGGGTCGAAAGGCCTTAGGAGTGTCATAGGCCAGTTTACCAGGCTTAGGAATAATAACAAAGACCGACTCCTTGAAGTGTCGAGGCTAGTGTCACAGGGTGATACAAAAGTTGATGAGGGAAAGAATGCCAGAGGCACAGATATTGTTAGCTAGGATACTCTTAAGGTGGCATCAAGTGATATGATTAGGACCTAAAGTAGAGACATTAAAACAGACCTTAAGGGCCTCAGACATTTCTAGCATAGAGAATGATACCTATGGCTGAGGGGCCAGATATAGAACATCATCTAGAATAGACAACTGAACTGAGTAATTAGCAGCAGTATTATAAGACGAGTGAAGAGCATGCCACAAGTCAGGGAGAAAGTTGCAGAGGAGGCCTTGGTACTGAATAGCCTCCACTGCAGGTAACTTACACTGCTTGACCCAGCTTATAAGGTCCCAAGGGCGTTTGTTGCTAGACGCAATCTCTGCAATCCTGTCGTTAAAGAAAGACTGTTTTACAAATATTGTAGTAGAGTGAAAAAGACGCCAATCCTCTCTAGCTCCTGTGTGCCTATAGATTATAAGTGCATCTCTGCACTTGTCGTTCCTCCACTCCTTTGATCAAGTAGTGACAGTGATATTCCTAGCATTAGCCTCCCATGCATTAGAGATTACCCTAGAAATTGCCTTGAAGAGCAAGTCCAGATTGTCTATAGAGTCCAGCCTGGAAAAGTTGAGAGCACAAAGCCCCAAAGTGACAGAAGAGAGAAAGTCATTCTCCTCATCACTGTCACATTTGAGGACCTTCCTGCTGAAGCAAATGTTCTCTGGTGAGATAGGAAGATTGACTAGGAGAGAAGCATGGTCTGAGGGTCGTCTGAGATCAGGCTCAATACAGTGTAAGACTTAAGCACAGCTCATGCCTAGAAAGATAAGGTCTATGACTAAGTTAGCATGACTATCAGTGACTGAATAGTGAGTAGGGACAGGAAGCTCTGGAAGTGAGTGCACAAGACCAAGGGAGTCAGCCAAGTCCATCAAGGCCTGGCCAGCTGTAGGGTACGAGAAGATAAATAGATTCCACTCTGCATCTCTGATATTAAAGTCCCTACCCATATACAATAAGTTGAAGATGTCAATGATCTGATTCAGCATGAACTTGACAGCTGAGTGGTGGTCATCTGAATAGACATTCATGAGAAAGTGACACTCTCCTCTATTAAAGAAAGACAAGAGCAGGATATCATAATGGTCAACCACATCTCTTCTCAAGCTAAACCTAAGTCTAGGGAGACAAGAGTAAATAAAGGCCATAACTCGAGGAATGTCCTCAGAGTTCTTAGGGACTCGGACCACCTGGGTCTAGTCAGGGTAAATAGGTGCACCTACTACCTTGTCTCCTTTTAGAGAGACAGTAGAGGGAGCATAGCAAATAAAGTTCCAGGGAGGTTCCTGGACAAAGAAAATATCATAGTGGTCCTTTTGAGACTCAAGAAAAGTATCAACCAGTGCATAGTTCTTGCGAACGTTCTGCAAATAAATGCATAGTTTGGTTGTACTACACATAATCAGAAGTTGCCCCCTCTAGGGCGTTGGATGTTGCTGTTACTGGCACGACCTGTGCGCAGTTCAGTAGCTTTGTTAGAGTGCCACTGCCTGTCAAAGCGGTGGTGCCAGAAGGGACACTTAGTGTCGTCAGCAGAGTGCTCACCCTTGCAGTTTAGACACTTGAAGGTG
>Ga0157361_1000320_pt1 | contig 21491 bp, 13 predicted proteins | sample AttlaeALBM2_FD_111481 | JGI IMG/M metagenome (GOLD analysis project Ga0157361, IMG submission 111481) | Fungus gardens microbial communities from leaf cutter ant in Ribeirão Preto, State of São Paulo, Brazil - Atta laevigata ALBM2 | ecosystem: Host-associated > Fungi > Mycelium > Unclassified ...
ATAGTGCGCATCCACGGACGCGGGGTGGAGCAGCCTGGTAGCTCGTCGGGCTCATAACCCGAAGGTCGTCGGTTCAAATCCGGCCCCCGCAACCAATTCTTCTTAATGAAGAGACAATATGAAAGGTCGCTTAGCGCGACAGACGGACGCGGGGTGGAGCAGCCTGGTAGCTCGTCGGGCTCATAACCCGAAGGTCGTCGGTTCGAATCCGGCCCCCGCAACCAATTGTTTTAAAGAAGAGTACAGTATGAAGCGTCGCACAGCGCGACAGACGGACGCGGGGTGGAGCAGCCTGGTAGCTCGTCGGGCTCATAACCCGAAGGTCGTCGGTTCGAATCCGGCCCCCGCAACCACTTCTTCTTCAGAAGAGACATGACAACACCTTAACGGGTGTTTTTTTGTTTCTGGCGTTGGTAAAAAGCGGCATCCCTGCCGCCCTGCCTTAGCGACGTGCCAGCACGCCACCTTTTTCGAAATACGCTTTGATACCGTGCAGAATGGCTTCCGCCACCTGATGCTGGTAGCGCGGCGTGCGCAGTTTGCGCTCCTCTTCGACATTACTGATAAACGCGGTTTCCACCAGAATGGATGGAATGTCCGGCGCTTTCAGTACCGCAAATCCAGCCTGATCGACCGTGCGTTTATGCAGATGGTTGATATGCCCCATGCGTGAAAGCACCTCTTTACCGAACTTCAGGCTGTCGCTAATGGTTTGGCGCTGCACCATATCGAACATGGTGTGGTCGAGATAGCGATCGCCGCTCATGCTGACCCCGCCGATCAAATCCGCTTCGTTCTGCGTCTGCGCAAGGAAGCGCGCCGCCGCAGACGTTGCCCCGCTGGTTGAAAGCGCAAACACGGAGGAGCCGCGCGCAGCCCGGCTGGTGAAGGCATCCGCGTGAATCGAGACAAACAGATCGGCGCGCTGCTTACGCGCTTTCGCTACCCGCACGCGTAGCGGGATAAACACATCTTCGTTGCGCGTCATGTAGGCTTTCATGTTGCGCTCTTTGTCGATCAGCGCTTTCAGATAGCGGCCAATCTTCAGCACAATGTCTTTTTCGCGGGTTTTATACTTGCCGTGCGCGCCGGGATCTTCACCGCCATGCCCCGGATCGATCATGATGATAATGGGGCGATCGCGTCCGGCTTTCCCCGGCAGCGGCGCCTGGGCCGGCTGGTCGCGCTCCAGCTCGCCCTGGTTGTAATCTTTCAGCAACGCCAGTAGCGGATCTTCTTCGTGCGATCCCTGGCTGGGATAGAGATCCACCACCAGGCGATTTTTGATGCCGGCGACCGGATCGAGGGTAAAGGTTTTCGGCGCAACGCTGCGTTTCAGCTCCAGCACAATGCGCACCGTGGTGGGATCAAACTGGCCAACGCGCGCGGTTTTGATATAGGGATCGTCAACGCGCACCAGCTTATCAATGCCCTTCAGCGCGCTGTTGATGTGCAGGTTTTCGATATCAATAACCAGGCGTTCCGGATTGCTCAGCGTGAACTGCTTGTACTTCAGCGCTACGTTCGATTCAAGCGTCACGCGTGAGTACGTGGAGGAGGGCCAGATGCGTACGGCAACGATGTGCCGGCTGGCCGCCATGCCAGTGCGTGTAACGCTAAGCAGCCACAGTGCGCCTGCGCCTTGTAAAAGTCGTCTTCGGGTAAAAGCTTCGGACATGCCGCTCCAACTGCTGTGTTATGTCTAAAATATCGTCAGTTGACGAGAAGAAGGCGAAAACTTTATTCAATGAGGAATGTCTTGTCTTGCCGGAAAAACCAGATAATGCAGGCTGTTAGCGTACCTTGCATCAGGAAAATCGTAAAGTAACGTCAGGTCCAAAGCTTGCAATAAACGGCAAAAGAGCATAAAAATACACAAATTACGAATAATCATTCATTGAGGATTTGCCGTGAAGGAGCGCAGTACCGAACTGGTTCAGGGTTTTCGCCATACCGTTCCCTATATTAATGCCCACCGTGACAAGACTTTTGTCATCATGCTGGGTGGCGAGGCCATCGAGCACGAAAACTTCTCCAGCATCGTCAACGATATCGGCCTGTTGCATAGTCTTGGCATTCGTCTGGTGGTGGTTTACGGTGCGCGTCCTCAAATTGATGCCAGCCTGGCGCAGCAACAGCTGGAGCCGGTTTACCACAAGCACACGCGTGTAACGGATGCGCAATCGCTGGAGCTGGTGAAACAGGCGGCAGGCCGTCTGCAACTTGATATCACCGCGCGCCTCTCAATGAGCCTGAATAACACCCCGCTGCAGGGCGCGCATATCAATGTGGTCAGCGGTAACTTTATTATTGCGCAACCGCTGGGCGTGGACGATGGCATAGATTACTGCCACAGCGGCCGTATCCGCCGTATCGATGAGGAAGCGATCCATCGCCAGCTGGACAATGATGCTATCGTGCTGCTCGGTCCGGTGGCCGTCTCAGTAACCGGCGAGAGTTTCAATCTGACGTCTGAAGAGGTGGCAACGCAGCTGGCGATCAAGCTAAAGGCGGAAAAGATGATTGGCTTCTGCTCCGAGCAGGGCGTCACCAACCGTGAAGGCACCATTATTTCGGAGCTGTTCCCGAATGAAGCCCAGGCGCGTATTGATGAGATGGAGAGCGACGGCGATTTTCTCTCCGGCACCGTACGTTTTCTGCGCGGCGCAGTAAAAGCCTGCCGCAGCGGCGTACGCCGCAGCCATCTGATTAGCTATCAGGAGGATGGCGCGCTGCTACAGGAGCTGTTCTCCCGTGACGGTATCGGTACGCAGATTGTAATGGAGTCGGCTGAGCAGATTCGTCGCGCCAATATTAACGATATTGGCGGCATCCTTGAGCTGATTCGCCCGCTGGAGCAGCAGGGTATTTTGGTGCGCCGCTCCCGTGAGCAGCTGGAGATGGAGATTGATAAATTCACCATTATTCAGCGCGACAATATGACCATCGCCTGCGCTGCGCTCTACCCGTTCCCGGATGAGCAAATCGGTGAGATGGCCTGCGTCGCCGTGCATCCCGATTATCGCAGCTCATCACGCGGTGAGCTGCTGCTGGAGCGCGTGGCATTGCAGGCGCGCCAGATGGGGTTGAAGAAGCTGTTTGTGCTGACGACCCGGAGCATTCACTGGTTCCAGGAGCGTGGTTTTACGCCGGTGGATATTGAGTCACTGCCAGAGAGCAAGCAGCAGATGTATAACTACCAGCGCCGCTCGAAGGTGCTGATGGCGGATTTGCGATAATTTTCAGTCAGATGCGGCTGTGTTTAGCGGGCGGCCTTACGGTCCGCCCCTGGACAGGTCCGGTGTTATCCTCTGCCGCGCTCTTCCGTTGACGCCTCTCCCTACCCTTCCCCGCCTAACCGATCCAGCAATCCGCTGCGCCGCTGCGTTCGCAGCTGCACCGCGCGATGGAACACGCCATCCTCGCTGTATAGCGTCAGCTGGCTACGCGCCCGGGTGATGGCGGTATAAATCAGTTCGCGCGTTAATACCGGCAGGAACTGCGCAGGCATAACCAGCGCGGTATGCTCAAATTCCGACCCCTGCGACTTGTGTACGGTCATGGCCCAGGCCGTATCGTGTGCCGGTAAGCGGCTTGGCTGCACCGCTTTGATGGTGCCGTCAGGCAGCGGGAAGAATACTTTCAGCAGCCCTTCGTCATCAAGCAGCGTAATACCAATATCGCCGTTAAACAGCCCGAGCGCGCTGTCGTTGCGCGTCACCATCACGGGCCGTCCCTGATACCAGCGGCTACCGCCGGGCGGGCGGCGGATCAGCTGCATCTGCATCAGCTTCTGCTCTATACGCTGGTTCAGCCCCTGCACGCCAAACGGCCCTTCGCGCAGAGCGCACAGCAGCTGATAGCGCGCAAAGGCGGCAATAATCGCCGCCGGCTCGGCGCGCTGTGCAATCAGCTGCAGGAACGGACGGTAGCCTTCGGCGATCTGCGCCAGCATCGACTGGTACGCTTCAGCGTCATTGAGCGGCTGACGCGAAATATCGCTGAATGCGCCCCGGAATGCCGCTTCAACGGCTTCGGTATCGCCGGCATTTACCGCAGCGGCCAGTTGGCCAATGCCGGAGTGTGCATCAAACCGGTAGCTTTTCCGCAGTAGACAGATGGCATCACGTACCGGTGGCGCAACCGCATCATCTTTACCGGCAATGTCGCAACCGGTCAGCACGGTCAGCTGGGTGGCGCGCACCGGGCTGTAACCCGCTTCGGCGCAGCGGCAGATATCCCCCAGCACCGCACCGGCCTCCACTGAGGCCAGCTGGTCGCGATCGCCCAGGAACACCACCCGCGCCTGCGGCGGCAAGGCGGCAATCAGGTTCGCCATCATGCCGAGATCAACCATTGAGGCCTCATCAACCACCAGCACATCAAGGTGCAGCGGATTGCCCGCATGGTAGCGCAGACGCTGCGTCTCCGGCTGCGCGCCGAGTAAACGGTGCAGCGTGGTGGCTTCCGCCGGAAAGCGCTGCCGCTCCGCGTCGTCAACGGCCAGATCGCGCAACGCTTTGCCGAGCGATTCGGTCAGGCGCGCGGCCGCTTTGCCGGTGGGCGCCGCAAGCTGAATACGTAAACTGCCGTCGCTTAAGCGTATGAGGGCCGCCAGCAGTTTCGCCACGGTGGTGGTTTTCCCGGTGCCGGGGCCGCCGGAGATCACTGCGGTTTTTTGCGTTAGCGCCACAGCTGCCGCAATTTTTTGCCAGTCCTCTGCATGGGTTCCGAACAGCTCATCCAGCACGGCGCGTATCTGCTGCGGCGCAAACTGCTGTGGAGCAACCTGTGGCTGAAAGAAGCGCGCCACGTGGCCCTCATTATGCCAAAGCCGATGCAGATAAAGACGATCGCCGCTCAGTACTACCGGCGCGGGCCGCTCGCTGGCGCTGAGGGCATGCCAGTCTGCCAGTAGCGTTGACCAGTCAAGCGGCGCCCCTGCAGCCTGCCAGATGGCGTGTGCCAGCTCGGGATGGCGGCCATTGAACAAGCGCTCTTGCGTCAGCTGTGACAGCGGTAAACAGACATGCCCGTCGCCGGCCTCGGCGCTCAGGCAGGCCGCTGCCAGCATGTGTGCCGGCCGATCATCATCAGCCAGTAGCCGTGCGAACTGAATATCCAGCGCGCGCAGTAAGCGCAACGTTACCGCCTGTTCTAACAGCGCACTGATGGGACTCATGCTGTTGCTCCCTGCCCGCGAAACAGGCTATCTAATTGTGAAACAAAGTCGTAAGTGGGTCGGGTGTGGAATACGCCGTTATCCGGCGAACTGCCATCCATGCCGCGCAGGAACAGATAGAATACCCCGCCAAAGTGCTGCTCATAGTGGTAATCCGGTACGCGGTGCTGCAGATATCGATGCAGCGCAAGGGTATACAGCTGGTACTGCAAATCGTAGCGATGGTCAATCATCGCCTGCGCCATGGCCTGCGGCGTATACGCCTCGTGGCTGTCACCCAGCCAGTTGGATTTGTAATCCAGCAGATAATATTTCCCCTGCCAGCGAAATACCAGGTCGATAAATCCTTTCAGCATCCCCTGCACCTGACGGAAATCGAGCGGTGGTGCATGCCGCGAGAGCGCATCCTGGCGCACCAGCGCATCCAGCCCGGCTGCGGTCAGCAGGCCGTCAATAGGCAGATAGAAACCCATCTCGATCAGGCGATCCGCGGGACGAATCCCGCTGAGCTGAATGCCCTGCGCATTCAGCGGCGTGCTCACCACGCGGGCAATCCAGTCGCTCAGCATCGGCTGCCAGTGCAGTGGATAACCGTTCTGCTGCAGCTGCAGCTCCAGCTTTTCTGCCGGGGGCGGCTGGGTAAAATCCAGCGATTCAAACAGTTCGTGCAGGAAGGTGCCGGGAGCGGCACCGCGCGGGAAGTGGTGCGGCGTGAGCGCCGCCTCCAGCGCGGCCTCCTTCTGCTCTTCGCCGGCGGCATCAACGTCAAAGTTAGGCATGACGTCAAGCAGACGCTGGCTACTGTGCTGCTGCAGGGCAGAATAGCTGGTGACGCGCCAGGATTCAGCCAGTGCGCGCGTCACCGCACGGGCGCGCAGTTCGCTGTCCGCTATCGGGGCCTCCTGCCAGCGAGGGGTTTCCAGCGCCTGCGCAAGCACCACCTCGGTTCCCGCCGTAGCGATTTCGTCCAGCAGCGCTGTCAGCTGTGCGGCGCTTGCCGCTTCACCACGCTGCAACAGGAAACCGAGCGCACTTTTATGGAGATCCGTTGTGCCCTCTTTTTTGCGCGTGCCGCGAAACAGCGGCGCAATGCCGATGCTGCAGTGATAGATCGAACGCGTCAGCGCGACGTACAGCAGGCGTAAATCTTCTGCCAGCCGCTCCTGCTCTGCCAGCGCCAGGCTCTGCTCATCATTCTGCAGATCCAGCACGGCGGCATAATCTTCACGATCGTGATATAGCGCGATATCCGCTTCACGGAAGCCCGCAGCAAACGGCAGCCACACCAGCGGATACTGCAGGCCTTTAGATTTATGGATAGTCACGATCTGCACCAGATGGCGATCGCTCTCCAGGCGCAGCTGCTGGCTGGCGGACTGGCTGTCCGGCCGGGCAATCTGTTGCGCCAGGTAGCGCACCAGCGCATGGGGGCTGTCCAGCTGCGCGGCCGCCTCCTGCAACAGTTCACCCAGATGCAGCAGATCGGTCAGCCGGCGCTCGCCATTTTCTGACGCCAGCATATTCTCCGCCAGCTGACGCTCCAGCATGAGCTCCCGCAGCATCGGCAGCACGCCGCGCTGATGCCACAGCTGCTGCCAGCGGGCAAAGGTATCAACCAGTTCATCCCAGCCGCGGGCATCATGATCCAGGGCATCGAGCTGCGCGGCGTCGAAGGCAAACAGCGAGGTTGCCAGCGCCGTGCGTAGCATGCGCTCCTGTTCGGGCGCCAGAATCGCCTGTAGCAGCCACAACAGCTCGCGCGCTTCCGGCGTGGTATAAACGCTGTCGCGGTTTGATAAATAGACCGAGGGAATGCCCAGCTGATTCAGCGCTTCGCGAATCAGGTTGGCTTCGTTCCGGCTACGCACCAGCACAGTGATATCCGATGCCTGGACCGGCCGCAGCACAGCGGCTTTGCCAAGCATCGCGCGCTGCTGATGTCCGGCCTGCAGCCAGCGGCTGATGTCCGCTGCGCACTGCTTCGCCATATGCTGCTGATACTCACTCACGCTGACCCCGTCGCCCGGCTGAAGCCAGAAGCGCAGCGCTGCCTGCTGCTCTCCGGCCATGCTCAGGTGCAGCTGCTGATTCGGTGGCGCAAAGTTAACCGGCAAAAACGGAATGTCCGCGAAAAGAAACGGTGCCGGCAGGCGCATAAACAGCTGATTGACGCTGTCAACCATGGCCGGAGAGGAGCGCCAGTTGGTATCGAGCGTATAGTGAGCGCTAACTTCACCCCGTGCGCGGATATAGGTGAAAATGTCCGCGCCGCGGAAGGCGTAAATCGCCTGTTTAGGGTCGCCAATCAGCAGCAGCGCATGCCCGGGCTGATGGATGTAGAGCGTGCGAAAGATGCGGTACTGCAGCGGATCGGTGTCCTGAAACTCATCAATCAGCGCCACCGGAAAGCGCTGACGGATCGCCTGCGCCAGCGCTTCACCGCCCGGCTGTTGCAGCGCATCATCGAGCCGGCTGAGCAGGTCATCAAAGCCAAGCAGCGCCTGTAAACGTTTCTCTTTATGCACTGCGCGGCGCACTTCCACCAGCGCGCGTGCAATCACCACATCACGCAGTGACAGCGGTTGAGCAAGAAAGGCGTCAATGGCCGCAAAGAGAGCATGCTGCGGCGGCGTCCCTTTTTTGGTTTTCTCATCCAGCACTTGCTGACCAAAACGCGCCAGCTCTGGCGGAACCTGATAGTTCTGCGTTTCGCTCTGCGCCCAGTGGGTCACTTTACTCACCCATACCGGCAGGTTTTTACTGCTGTAGCTGCGCTTATCAACGTCTGATTGCCCGACCAGCACCAGCACCTCATCACCTACCGCCAGCCACTGCGCTTTCATCGCTGCGATACGCGACATGTTCTCTTCATGCCGCGAAGCCAGGGTTTCGCTATCGGCCGGCGGCAAACGCAGCCGCGGCGATTCGCCCTGCAGCCAGGGCCGCAGCGTAGCCAGCAGCTGTTCGGGTCCGAGCCACTCATCAACAATAACTCTGGCAATATCCAGCGTCAGCGGGTAGCAGTGACGACGCCAGAAGTCTGCCGTGGCCTGGCGTAACAGATGCTGCTCATCTTCAATCAGGCGCTGTTCAAACAGCATGCCGGACTCAAAGGCGTTGAGATTGAGCATGCGCTGGCAGAAGCCGTGAATGGTAAAAATCGCGGCTTCGTCCATCTGGCGCTCGGCGGCCAGCAGCAGCGAAGCGGCATCGTCAGGCTGCGGAATTTCAGCCAGCAGCTGCAACAGTACCGGATTACTGCTGGTGCCGCGCAGGCAGGCGAGGCGCAGCGCGTGGATATTCTCACGAATACGCCCGCGCAGCTCCGCCGTCGCCGCTTCGGTAAAGGTGACGACCAGAATCTCTTCGACCGAAAGCGGACGCGCATAGGCGTTTGACCCGCCCAGCCCGAGCAGCAGACGCAGGTAGAGCAGGCCAATGGTAAAGGTCTTGCCGGTACCGGCTGAAGCCTCAATCAGGCGCTCACCGCGCAGCGGCAGCGTCAAAGGATTGAGCGATTCAGTGTGCTGGCTCATGGTTTATCGCTCTCTACAGAGAGTGACTGTTGTAGCTTAGACAGCTCATCCCAGCGGGTGAAGCCCGGCAACTGCGCATAATCTTCTTTGCTGTCACCCTCATGGCTCCCGCCCACCTGCGAAATCATCGCCATGCCCTGCTGTTCCAGCACCGCTTTATGGAAGAAATCCGCCAGGCCAGCTGGCGTCAGCTGCTGAATTTGCTCAATAGCTTTATCCCGCGTATCAAAAGCGAAGTTCTGGCGATTGAAGTCCCGGTTATAGCGATTGGCCTCCTCATCCAGCGTTTGCGGGCGCTGCCTGAGATCATTAATCATCGCCTGCTGGTACTGCGCAAAATCCTCTGGCTTCATCGAACGCAAACGCTGCTCTGCCTGCGGATAGAAGGCCTGAAAACGCTGCAGCAGATAAGCGGGCGGCTTGCTGTTGCTTTGCAGCAGGAAGCCAATGCCCCACTGGCGGCCAATCGGCATCTGGTAAGCGAACACTGCGTACCCCAACTGCTCTTCGGTTCGCAGCTGGTTGTAGAACCACGGCTGCACAATCTGGCTCAGCATGGTGCTATTGGCCATGCTCTGGTATTCGCTGTAGCCGAGCGGGACATACAGCGCGGCCAGCGCGGAATCGGTGCTGCTACCCGCTTTTTGCAGATCCGCCCTGCTGGCTTTATCAACCACAACGTAGTCGCTGTGCCAGTAGTCACGCCCGTCGCTCTGCAGCTGCTGTTTAAGATCCTTACCCAGTTGGGTAACGCGCTCAGCGGACAGGTTGCCCACCACCATCATCTCCGGCGTGGCATGGCGAATCAGCGCATCACGATAATCAGTGACCTCTTTAAGGGTGATATCGTTAACCAGCTTGCGTCGCGCCTCGCGCTGGGTGTAAGGCAGTTGCGAGAGCATCTGCATCGGCTGAATCGCCTGCTCGAAGGCCTTGCCTTTCTCTGCGGCTTCCAGCCGATCAAGATACCAGGATTTTGCCTGCGCCAGCTGCTGCGCATCCGGCTGGAACGTGGCGTACCCTTCCACCAGCTTTTTCAGCAGCTCCGGTAAGCGCTGCGTAAAGCCGCTGGCGTTAAACACCAGGCCATCATCTTCGCCCGTAGAGAAGCTGATCCCGCCAATTGAGGCCTGTGAATTGAGCTCATCAAGCGCCAGGCTGGAGAGATAGTCATTAAGACCAAACAGCACCTGCTGGCGCGCATCGCCAATCGCCATTTTATTACGCAGCGCCAGGGTAATTGCCGCTTTGGGTTCGCTGGCGTAGTACTGGCTGGGCATACGGTAGATGCGCATGCTGTCGCCTTCGGTCAGCGCTTCCGGATGATCAAAGCGTCTATTCTCCGCAGGGATGAGGGAGAAATCCGAAGGAATGTAAGGATTGAGCGTCGGCATCGCCAGCGTGATCGGCGCGGCAAGTTGCTGCCACGTGCTGAACTGTGCGGCGCTGATTTTATCGACCTGGTATGGCGCATTCACGAAGTACGCCTGTTTGTTATGCGGCTCCTGCGGGCTGATGTACCAGATACGCGCATTTTCAGGCGTCATATCGGCGAGGCGCGACCGGATGGCAGCAGGATCGAACTGGTCGGCCATGTACGGCGCATCCAGCGTATGATCAACCGGTACGCGCAGCATGGTATCCACCAGCCACTCTATGTAATCCATATCGCGCGTGATCGACGGGTAGCGGAAATCCAGCGCCAGCACGTGTGAGACCTCGTCAAAATAGGTCTTATCGATCCCGTGGTTACGCAGCATATTGAGATAGCTGAATACGGCGGCAACCACCCGATCGCGCTGCGCCAGGCCTTTATCGGTGAGGGAGACAGAGATGGCAAATACACCACTGTCACGCTCGCTCATCGGATCGGCGCCGGCATTGACGCCATCCGCCAGCCCCTGCTGCTGCAGCCAGTCGTTCAGGGTATTTTTACTGCGATTCCCCAGGATATAGCCAATCAGCGTATCGGTTTTGCTGCGGAACTTATCGCTGTTGTTCGCGATACGAAATTCAATTTTCAGCTGCTTGCGTGGCTGAGCGGGCACGTAATGAATAATGATGCCCTTTTGCGCATCGGTCACCACCGGTACGTTAATCACCGGGACGCTGGCCTGATGGTTGGCCACGCGACCGAAGGTACTGGCGGCGATATCCGCCAGCGCCGGCAGCGGTTGGTTGCTGTAGATCACCGCCTTCATCAGGTTGGCTGAATAGTGGCTGTGGTAGAAATCCAGCAACGCCTGATGCAGTTTACTGCCGGGTTTATCACTCAGCGTCTCGAGATTACCGCCGGAAAAACGCGAAGCCGGATGAGCCGGATTCAGGGTCTCCGCGCCCACCTGCGCCATGCGCAGGCCGTCACGCGAGCGTGCCATGGTCAGTTCGGCGTTAACCGCATGACGTTCGCGATCGGCGTTAACGGGATCGAGCAGCGGTTCAGCTATCGCATCCGCCAGACGATCAACCGCCGGTTGCAGCGCATCGTTCTCCACTTCAAGATAGAACGCGGTGCGGTAGGATGCGGTACTGGCATTGTGACTGCCGCCGTGTTTTTTCAGGAATTCAGCCAGGTTATCCGGCTGCGGATAGCGCGCTGATCCCATCAGTACCATGTGCTCCAGGTAGTGCGCCAGCCCCGGCTGCTGGTCAGGATCGTCAAGCGAACCGATAGGTAATGTCAGTGCCGCCAGCGATTTCGGTGCTGCGGCATCGGAGACCAGCAGCACCGTCATGCCGTTACTTAAGGTGATGGCCTGATAACTGCGCGGATCGTGATCGCTTTTACGAATGGTTTCATTGATGGGCTGCCAGCCCCGTTCGGCTTCGGCATAGGCGCTCAGCGCCAGCGTGCTCAGCAGCAGCGCACCTACCCAGCGTGCATAAATCCGCATTTCAACCCCTTACTGTTACCCTTATCCGCTGGCTGTGTGCCCGGCGGTAAAATAAGTCTGCTTTTTATATGTTGAGCAGGCCGCGCCTGACGCTGCCCGCTCGCTATTCATCATCCTGGTGTGCCAGGCGTACCGGTAAGTACCACTGGCGTGCGGCAGCGATAATTGCCTGTATGGCGTCATCGTCCAGGGTACGGCACAGGCGTTGCAGATAGGGATCGCTGCCTTCCCCCTCCATCTGAAAACCACCCTGCCAGGCTTGCTGCAGTTTGTTAAGTGCCTTTTTCTGCGTGGCATCATCGTCCAGCAGCTGACCGGTTTTCTTATCAAAACTCGCCTCCAGCCAGGCACCGCCAGACTTATTCAGAAGCATAAGCGGCTGCGCTAAGCCGGCTTCACAGGCGGCGACATAGTCGGTAAGCCGTGCGCACGCCTCCTCAGCAGAGAGCGCATTAAAGCGCCAGCGGCTCTGTTTGCGTCCGTACATGCGGCTGGTGCCGTTGCCACCCAGCGCGCAGTACACCAGGTGCTCCAGCCATAAAAGCAGACCGTCATTCATGTTAAGCACGCCCGGACGCCAGCGCAGCAGCCCATCAGCTTGCACCTGGGTCAGCCAGCCGGTCAACTGCACTGTGCCCAGGGTCAGATTGACTTCCCGGTTTTCAGACGGCAAGCGCTGACCGCTGACTTCCGCCGCCACGTCCTGCATCTCTTCGGTCTGACTCTGCCAGAAAAGTTCCCCAAATGCCCCGTAAGGCAGGTTTCCCGCCGCCCGGTGGCGCGCATACAGCTGCTGCGGATCATCACCGTTCACCAGCGCATTCAGCAGTTGTGCATTGATCTGGTAGCGCTCAAGACTGTCCGGGGCGAAAGGCTCGCTGTCCGGCAGCTCGCTCTCCTCCATCCAGAAAGCGACACCCAGACGTTGCTGGAACCAGGCGCGCACCGGATGGCGCCAGAAGCGCAGTAGCTGCTCCAGCGACATAAGCGTGAGCGGCTGCACCGGTAGCGGCTGCACAAATTCTGGCTGCGCTACGCCGCTCTGGCTGGCGGCGGGCAGCCACTCTGCGGCAAAGCTCTGTTTATAAGAGCCGGGCTGGTAATTTTCAGCGGCAAACGGCATGCGGCTGTGCAAATTCTGCAGGTGTTCCCGCACGTGCTGCTCGCTGACATCCGGCTCGCTCTCTTCATCACCGGGCAGGCAGAAGCTCTGCGCCAGGTAGTCCACCAGTTCGCTCACCAGCACCGAGGGGTAGCGCTCGGTATTGTCCTGAATGGCTCGCCCGATGTAGCTGATATAGAGCTGCTGCTGCGCTGAAATCAGCGCTTCGAGGAACAGATAGCGATCGTCATCGCGACGGCTGCGATCACCTTTGCGCATGTGCTGCTGCATCAGATCAAACCCCAGCGGCGCGATGGTGCGCGGATAGACGCCGTCGTTCATGCCCAGCAGGCAAACCACTTTGAACGGAATAGAACGCATCGGCATCAGGGTACAGAAGTTGACCGGGCCGGCGAGGAAGCGCTGACTGATACGCTGCTGATCGAGGCGCGAGCGCAGCTCATCACGCAGCAAGGTTACCGGTATGGGCTGCGCATACGTCGCCTGCATCCCCTGGCTGATAATTTGCTGCCACTCGGTCTCCACCAGCAGCAGCGCGGCCTCGCTCTCTGCGTCGCCGCTGAAGAAGCTTTCGATCAGCTCACGACATAGCGGCAGCCACTCTGGTAGCGTGCGCTCTTCAGCAAGACGCGCTCGCCAGCTATCGAGCCGCGACAAGAGTTCGGCCAGATGGCCGGCCAGTTCGGCGATCAGGCCGCTGGATTCGTCATACGGCAGAATGCCCTGCCAGTCGCCGTGGTGGCTCTCCAGCGCGTAGCCGAGCAGCATACGCTGCAGGCCGAAGCGCCAGGTGTGCTGACCGGTGACGGGCAGTGCCAGCGCTTCTACGCTGGCATCATCCAGCCCCCAGCGAATGCCTGACTCCATCACCCAGCGGCGCAGCAGACGTAAGCCGCTCTCATCCACCGAGAAGCGCTGCGCCAGCGCCGGTACTTCCAGCAGCGCCAGCACCTCTTCAGAGGCGAAGCGACTTTCCGGCAGGGTCAGCAGGCTGAGCAGCGCCAGAATAGCCGGATGCGCCTGGCTGGCACGGCGGTCCGAGATGGCAAACGGCAGGTAGCGCTCTGGCGGGGCGCTGGCAAAGGCCGCCTGAATAAAGGGAGCGTAGCTGTCGATATCCGCGACCATGACAATAATGTCACGCGGCTTGAGCTGCGGATCGGCTTCCATCAGGGCCAGCAGATGATCCTGCAGCACCTCCACTTCCCGCTGTGCGCTATGGCACACCTGCAGGGTGATGGAGCGATCGTCAGGCGCAAGCAGACGCTTTCTCCGGCTGTCGGCCAGTTCACCTGCGCTAAGGCCGATTACCGCGTGGTCATCAAGATTAAGCAGATCGGCCTGCAGGCAGTGCAGCAGGTTATCGGGCGGTATGTCGACAAAGGCATCGATGTCATTTGCCGACGACTCCATCTGGCTGAGCAGGAACAGGTTATCGCGCCCCAGCTTGCCCCACGACGCCAGCAGCGGGTTGGTCAGCTGCTGCTCTCCACTGTCATTAAACAGGGTTGGCGCTGCCTCCGGATCGCGGAATAGCGGCTGCGTCTCTTCCGAGTGCAGCAGGCGGCGCTGGCGGCTTTGTAGCTTCGCCAGGAACGCATAATCCTGAATATCCCCCCAGTAGTGGCGGCAAGGGTTGGTGAACAACAGATGAATATCAATGTGACGCCCCAGCGCCTCCAGCGCCTGAATATAGATGGGGGGCAGCGCTGAGATGCCGCAGATGAACACGCGCTGCGGCAGACCTGGCGGGGCGCTGTGCGCCTGCTCCAGCGCCTGAATAAAGCGCGCATAGAGGTTAGCACGGTGCCACATCGGCTGGCCGAGGCTCTCGGTAAAGCTGACCAGATCGCGCCAGAGCGCGGCCTGCCACTGCTGTGATTCGCCCGGACCGGCCACCAGCTCACCGCGCTCCCAGCTATTGAGCCAGTCGGCACGGTAGACAAGATACTGGTCAAAGAGATCGGCTACGCGTGCGCTAAGCTGATAGAGCTTACGCTTATCATCGTCGTCATGCAGATAGAGCCGCAGTGGCTGAAACTCCTCGCGCTCCAGCAGCACAGGCAGCCGGTGCATCAGCTTCCAGCTCATGCTGGCTTTGGTGAATGCGCTCTCTTCCGGAATCCCCGGCAGCACTTTGACGAACATGTTCCAGATAAAGGTCGCGGGCAGCGGAAAATCGATGTTGGCGGCGATACCAAAGCTGTGCGCCAGTTCCATTTGCAGCCATTGTGCCATTCCGGGACTTTGCACCAGCACCTGCTCCGCAGCAAGCGGATCGGCGAGTGGTTGGTTTTCAATCAGAATCCCTGCCAGATTTTTCAACAGGTCGAGCTGATTGGAATGGTAAACCCGGAACATAAGTCTCCTTGTGAAAGGGAAAGCGGTGCAGCCCGGTCACTCTACCTGTAAACGGTAGCGATGCCTATTCCCGTGCTCACCTTAGTGGCAATTGAGCCGCGCCAGCGTGGCTGCCCGCTGCTGCGGTCCGGTCACGGTAACGCGATTGAGCACGCAGCCGCCCGGCATTGTTTGCGGCTGGTGCTGGCTAACCCAGCCATCGACCTCGCGCCCCAGCAGAACCTGCCCCGCCACCTGCCACGCCTGGTGCTGATGCCACTGCTGGCTGAACCCCAGCGCCAGCGCACGATGGTACTGCAGCAGGGTGCTGATGGTCATCGCCAGCAGCAGCATCGCCACCAGCGTTTCGGCCAGGCTAAAGCCCTGCTGGCTCATCCTGCGGCGGACACAGCTCCGCCTTCGCCAGCGGGCAGTAGTCGATCCAGCCGTGCGGCTGCGTTTGCAGCGCGCTGGCGTGCAGCGACACCCGGCGGAACAGCCATAGCGTGCTTCCGGCGCGGCGCCCCGATAACAAACCATCGTCATCCTCCCTGTGCAACAGGCAGCTTTGCCACTGCTGCTCTGCTTCAGACTGGCACTGCCAGCTATCTGCCTGCGGCCAGTTTTGCCGCAGGCCCCACTCCAGCGCGGCCTGTGCCTGCCAGTAATCCTGATGGTGCTGCTGCGCATCAGCCACCAGCGGCATACTCTGCGCAAGCCGGGTACGCGTAGCATGCAGCGTCATGCCGCCCAACAGCAGCAGCATCAGCACCATGCCGAGCGTACTGTTACCCTGCTGATTCACAGATTAAGCCCCTCTACCCAGCGCACCAGCGCCACATCCTGTGTCCCGACGTGTCCCGCCAGCTGTAGCTGCAACCGGGAGTGGCTGCGCTCAACGCTGAAACTGTCGATGACGAGGAAGGCCGGATCGGTCAGGCGCTCCCAGCCGCTGCTGTTGCACTCATCCACACCGCGCTGCATCTCCAGTTGTCCACTGCGCAGCCGGTAGCCATACAGGTCACTTTCACTGTGTCCCACCCCTTCCCAGCGCCCGTTGCTGTTTTCATCCCAGCGCAACAGCACGCAGCTGCCGCCGGCAACCAGCGTCAGCGCCGGACCAGCGCACTGGCCGTGACAGTAGCCTGCCCGACGCAGCGCTTTCTCCAGCGTACTGGCGATCTGCTGCAGCTCCTGTTGCAGCTGTACCCGCTGCTGAAGCTGCAGATTTTGTGCCAGCAGCAGGGGCAGAAAGCGCCCCACGCTAAGCATCAATACCGCGCCAATCGCCATGGCGAGCAGCATCTCCAACAGGCTGAAACCCCGCTCGGCTATTCGCATCCCTTCTCTCCCGGCTGGCAGGCTCGAATGCGCGCTCTGGCAGAGATAATCAGCCGCCAGCGCCCGGTAACGTTCTCAATATCTATGCTGCCGGGCCGGGCTACATCGCGCCGGCCATAGAAGCCTGGCTCGCCAGTTAAGGCTGCGATGCGCACGCCAGCATAGGGTGGCTGAAACTGCCAACGCGAGCCTGACAGGCACCCCTCTGCGGGTTTGGGTCCGGCGCCGAGACAGCCGCGATCGCCGGGCTGAAGCCACATGCTGAGATCGCGATTGTGCCAGCTGGCGTGCGCCCGCAGACGCAGCAGAAAGCCCTGAAGCTGCAGCACGCTCTCACGAAGCTGCTGGTACTGCTGCCAGCGCTGCCAGCCCTGTAACGCACCCAGGCTGAGAATGCCGGCAATGATCATCACCAGCAGCAGTTCCGGCAGGGTGAAGCCGCTGGCGTCGTTTCTCTTCATGGCGCTAATCTGCTCTTACGCCACGTCGGTAACAAGCGGCAACCTGGCGCGCTGGAAAGCATCACGCAGGATATTTTACGGCCATACAGACAGGTACAGATTTTTGCGAGCGGGATTCAGTTATGTGGGCACTGACGGTGGGCTTCAGGGCGCAGGCGAGGCGCAAAAAAAAGCCCTGCGTATGGGCAGGGCTACGGCTCTATGGCGGATGTTACACGGCGACCGGCGCTTTGATGGCCGGATGCGGGTCATACCCTTCAATCTCAAAATCTTCAAATTGATAATCGAAGATAGAGTCCGGTTTACGTTTGATAACCAGCTTCGGCAGCGGACGCGGTTCGCGCGTTAACTGCAAACGCGCCTGCTCAAGGTGATTGCTGTACAGATGGGTATCGCCACCGGTCCAGACAAAATCGCCTGGCTCAAGATCGCACTGCTGCGCCACCATGTGCACCAGCAGCGCATAGCTGGCGATATTAAACGGCAGGCCGAGGAAAATATCGCACGAGCGCTGATACAACTGACACGAGAGTTTACCATTCGCGACATAGAACTGGAAAAAAGCGTGGCACGGCGCCAGCGCCATCTGATCCAGCTCGCCGACGTTCCAGGCGGAGACGATGATGCGGCGTGAATCCGGATCGCGTTTCAGCTGCTCAATCACCTTGCTGATCTGGTCGATCTGCTCGCCGGAGGCACTGCCCCAGCTGCGCCACTGTTTGCCATAAACCGGGCCCAGATCGCCCTGCTCATCCGCCCACTCATCCCAGATAGTGACCTTGTTCTCTTTCAGGTAACCAATATTGGTCTCCCCTTTCAGGAACCATAACAGCTCATGAATGATTGAGCGCAGATGCACTTTCTTGGTGGTCACCAGGGGAAAACCGTCCTGCAAATTGAAACGCATCTGGTGGCCAAAAATGGAGAGCGTGCCGGTGCCGGTACGGTCGGCCTTTTCTGCGCCTTCATTCAGCACGTGTTGCATCAGGTCCAGATACTGTTTCATTTTACCTCTCGGGTTTGCTGCTGCGGGCGACGACGATACGCCCAAACCATCATGATGATACCGGCCAGAATCATCGGAACGGACAGAATCTGGCCCATACTGATACCGCCCTCAAACAGGCCGAGCTGCGCATCGGGCTGGCGGAAGAACTCGACGATAATACGGAACGCGCCGTAGCCAATCAGGAACAGGCCGGAGACGCTGCCCATCGGGCGCGGTTTGCGAATAAACAGGTTCAGAATAATGAACAGCACGATGCCCTCAAGGCACAGCTCATAGAGCTGCGACGGGTGACGCGGCAGCACGCCGTACGTGTTCAGTAGCGCCTGATATTGCGGATTGTTCGCGGCCAACGCGAGATCTTCGCTGCGTGAACCCGGGAACAGCATGGCAAATTTGAAATCCGGTGCCACTCGGCCCCACAGCTCGCCGTTGATAAAGTTGCCAAGGCGACCGGCCCCCAAGCCAAACGGAATCAGGGGCGCAATGAAATCAGCGACCTGGAAGAAAGTGCGTTTGGTGCGGCGCGCAAAGATCAGCATCACCACAATCACGCCGATCAGACCACCGTGGAAGGACATCCCGCCATCCCACACCTTGAACAGGTAGAGCGGATTCTCCAGGAACAGCGGCAGGTTGTAGAACAGCACGTAACCGATACGGCCACCGAGGAAGACGCCGAGGAAGCCGGCATACAGCAGGTTTTCAACTTCCTCTTTTTTCCAGCCGCTGCCAGGTTTATTGGCACGGCGCACCGCCAGCCACATAGCAAAGATAAAGCCGACCAGATACATCAAACCGTACCAGTGCAGCGAAACCGGTCCGATGGAGAAAATCACCGGATCGAATTGGGGGAACGAAATGTAGCCGTTAGTCATCTTTCACCATCGATTTTTCTGCCCACAAGGGCGTGGCTAAAGGGCCATACAATAAAAGGCTGCGCATCATAGCACAGCCGCTTTTCACAATTTCCGCAGAAATGTAAACAGTTAGCGCCCGCCGCGAATCAAACCACCCAGTCCGCGCTGCTCCATAAAAGCAGAGACCAGCTGACGCACGTCGGAGGCGGTATGCGCCACCAGGCCCTGCTGGCTCAGTTGCTGCGTCTCTTCATAATCAAGGTGACGCAGCAGATATTTCACACGCGGAATGTTCTTGCCGTTCATGCTGAGGTGGTGATAGCCCAGACCGACCAGCAGCGCAACGCACATTGGATCGCCCGCCATTTCACCACACAGGCAGAGCTGCAGTTTGGCCTCACGGGCTTCGCTGGCGATCACCTGCAGCGCGCGCAGCATTGCCGGATGCAGCGGATCGTACAGGTTTGCCACGCGGGTGTTATTGCGATCAACCGCCAGCAGATACTGCGTGAGATCGTTGGTACCGACCGAGATAAAATCGACGCGATCCGCCAGATGCGGGATCAGAAACAGCATCGAAGGTACTTCGATCATCACGCCGATGCGCGGCTTCGGTATCACATAGCCGAGCATCTCCTCGACTTCACGACCGGCGCGATCGATCAGCCTGCGCGCATCGTCGATCTCGTCGATATGGCTGATCATCGGCAGCAGAATGCTCAGGTTGCCGGACGCCGCGTTAGCGCGCAGCATGGCGCGCACCTGCACCAAAAAGATCTCGGGCTGATCGAGCGTCAGGCGAATTCCGCGCCAGCCGAGGCAGGGATTCTCCTCGCTGATCGGCATATAGGGCAGCTGTTTATCGGCGCCGACGTCCAGCGTACGCAGCGTGACGGGCTTGTCGTAAAACAGCTGCAGCATGCCCTGATATTGCGCCACCTGCTCCTCTTCGGACGGGAAACCGTTTTGCAGCATGAACGGAATTTCCGTGCGATACAGGCCAATGCCATCAACCCAGTTGTCCAGCGCCTGCTCGTGTTCCGGACTGAGGCCGGCATTGAGCATCACCTGAACGCGCTCGCCGCTTTTCAGCTCGCCGGGCTGATCGACCGCCCCTTCCGCCATTTTACTCAGCGCGTTCTCTTCGCTGATTAAGCGCTGATACTCCTGCACCAGTACCGGTTCAGGATCGATCAGCACTTCGCCGCGATAGCCATCTACCACCAGCAGGCGTTTATTCAGCTGCGAAGGCAGAATGTCCGCGCCCATCACGGTTGGAATGCCCATGGCCCGCGTCAGAATAGCGGCGTGCGAGTTGGCGGCGCCATCGCGGACGACCACACCGGCTAATCGCTCCTGCGGCAGCTCCGCCAGGGTGGTGGCCGTCAGCTCATCCGCCACCAGCACAAAGCGCTCCGGCCAGGCATTGGTGCCCACCAGTGTGTCGTCGAGGTGAAACAGCAGACGCTGACCGAGCACGCGCAGGTCGCCGGCGCGCTCGCGAAGATACTGGTCCTGCAGGCTGGCAAACTGCGCGGCAAACTTCTCAATAACGGTTTTCACCGCCCACTCCGCCACCGAGCCGCGCTCAATCTCAGCAAAGAGATCTTTTTTCAGGCGCGCATCGGTGAGCAGGTGTGAATAGAGATCGAAGATCGCCGCGCTCTCTTTTTGCACGCTGGCGGTAAAGCGTTTGCTGAAGCGGCGAAACTCATTGCCGGCTTCGCCCATGGCGACGATCAAACGTTCGCGTTCGCGCTGCGGATCGAGCGTTGAGGCCGCTGACACCTGATCGAGCAAGGGCTGCGTTTCATCCACCCAGCCTGGCGCCACAGCAACACCCGGCGCGGCGGCAATCGCTTTCACCCGCGTCTGGCGGAACTGACCGAACAGCTGACCGAGCTGTGACTGTGACAGTAACGCAGCCATCTGCGTTGCCAGCGTCACAAGGAATGACTCTTCGCTCTCGTCAAACTGGCGGTGTTCGCGCTGTTGTACCACCAGCACGCCCAGCAGCTGACGACGGCTGATAATCGGCACGCCAAGGAACGAGCGGTAGCGCTCTTCTTTCACGGAGGGGATGTATTTAAAACTGGGGTGACTCTGCGCATCGGCAAGGTTGATTGGTTCGGCCAGGCGGCCCACCAGCCCGACGATCCCTTCGTCGAACGCCAGCGTAACGGTGCGACCGCGCGGCTTTTTCAGCCCGCGCGTCGCCATCAGGTAGTAGCAACGACGATCGTGATCGGCGAGGTAAACCGAGCAGACCTCGGTTTCCATCGCAAAGCAAATTTCGTTTACCAGAATGTCGAGTGCTTCATTCAGACGCGGTGCACTCGCCACCTTCTCTACTATTTCGCGCAACTGAGTGAGCATAAACGGCGTGGCCTATCCTCTTTTACGTCGATGGGCGGCGTTATGATTGCGCTGCCCCGCACTCTCCTGCATAGACATCACCACGCCAGCGAATTCTTTCATCACGCGGCGATAGACATCGCGCTTGAAAGAGACAACCTGACGTACCGGATACCAAAAACTCACCCAGCGCCAGCCGTCAAACTCCGGCGTGCTGCTGTGTTGCACATTGATATCCGCGTCACTACACATCAACTGCAGAAGAAACCACTTTTGTTTCTGGCCGATACACACCGGCTTTGTGTCCCAACGCACCAAACGTTTTGGCAACTTGTAACGTAACCAGTTACGGGTTGAAGCAAGTATTCGAACATCTTTGCGGTGTAAACCCAC
>Ga0157361_1000322_pt1 | contig 21431 bp, 20 predicted proteins | sample AttlaeALBM2_FD_111481 | JGI IMG/M metagenome (GOLD analysis project Ga0157361, IMG submission 111481) | Fungus gardens microbial communities from leaf cutter ant in Ribeirão Preto, State of São Paulo, Brazil - Atta laevigata ALBM2 | ecosystem: Host-associated > Fungi > Mycelium > Unclassified ...
CCGCCTGTACTGCGGGGGTTTTTATTCATCTTGCTCACAACTCGTCATAATTTGTTGCGTAGTTTAACGGGCGAATCGGTGAGAAGAAACGTTAAAAAAGGGTGCTGTGGTGAGCTGGCTGGAAAGTGTTAGACTACTGAGTTGCTGAAGTCATGCATTATTCTGCGGTTTACGCCGGTCTGGCGCTGACCAACTTTCATTGATTTACCCCTGGAAACCACGCGCGACCGGGACAAAGCCATCGAGGAGTGTCGTCACACAATGGCAAAAGAGAAAAAACGTGGCTTTTTTTCCTGGCTGGGATTTGGCAAAGAGGAAGAGAAACAACCTGTCGCGGAGGAGCAGACACAAGAGGTCGCAGAACCCGCAGAGCAGCAGGCAGAACAGGACGCCCCGGCATTAAGCCAGGCTGAAGCGCAAGCGGAAGAGACTGTCGTTATCACCGAAACGGTGGCCGGGCAGCAGCGTGAGGCGGAAGTCACCGCGGCAGCGCCGCACGAGTCAGCACCCATGGTGCTGGATGAAGCTGCGCCGATTGAGGCCGATCCTGAAGCGCTACTGGAAATCACCGCACCTGAACATGACGCGACGCCGGTTATTGACGCCGACGACGTGGTAAAACCAGCCGTTGATGCGGAACCCGCCGATGCGCCGTTAAGCGAAGAAGAGCTGACCGCGCTGGCACTGGGCGACGCCCCGATCGTTGAAACCCCGGACAGCGAAGCGGACGCGCCATTAAGCGAAGAAGAGCTGACCGCGCTGGCGCTGGATGACGCCGGGATCGTTGAAACCCCGCACAGCGAAGCCGAAGCGCCGTTAAGCGATGAAGCGCTGACGCCGGACGAGGCTGCGATCGTTGAAACATCGGACAGCGAAACGGAAGCACCGCTCACCGAAGAAGAGCTGACCGCACTGGCACTGGGCGAAGCCGAAGTCACCGACGCGGAACCGGCAGAGACATTATCCGATACCGTCAGCGATCTCCCGCTGGCCGCCGCGCCACTCATCGTGCAGGAGCAGGAGCGTCCCAGCAAAGAGGGCTTCTTTGCCCGCCTGAAGCGCAGCCTGGTGAAAACCCGTCAGAACCTCGGTTCCGGTTTTGTCAGCCTGTTCCGTGGCAAAAAGATTGATGATGAGCTGTTTGACGAGCTGGAAGAGCAACTGCTGATTGCGGATGTGGGTGTGGATACCACTCGCCGCATCATCACGCATCTGACCCAGCAGGCAAACCGCAAGCAGCTGCGTGATGCGGAAGCGCTCTACGGTCTGCTGAAAGCGGAGATGGCCTCGATTCTGGCGAAAGTGGATGCGCCACTGGACGTCTCAGGCAAAACGCCGTTTGTGATCCTGATGGTTGGCGTCAATGGTGTAGGTAAAACCACCACCATCGGTAAACTGGCGCGCCAGTATCAGGCTGAAGGCAAATCTGTGATGTTAGCGGCTGGTGATACCTTCCGCGCCGCGGCTGTTGAGCAGCTGCAGGTGTGGGGTCAGCGCAATAACATTCCGGTGATTGCTCAGCACACCGGTGCAGATTCCGCTTCGGTGATCTTCGATGCTATTCAGGCGGCTAAATCGCGTGGCGTTGACGTGCTGATTGCCGATACCGCGGGTCGTCTGCAGAACAAATCGCATCTGATGGAAGAGCTGAAAAAAATCACCCGCGTGATGAAGAAACTGGATGATTCAGCGCCACACGAAGTGATGCTGACGCTGGATGCCAGCACCGGACAGAATGCGGTCAGCCAGGCCCGACTGTTTAACGAAGCCGTTGGCGTGACCGGGATTGCTCTCACCAAGCTGGATGGCACCGCTAAAGGCGGCGTGATCTTCTCGGTGGCCGATCAGTTCGGTATTCCGATTCGCTACATCGGCGTCGGTGAAGGCATTGAAGATTTACGGCCGTTTAAGGCGGAAGATTTTATTGAGGCACTGTTTGCCCGAGAGGACTAATTAGGATGATTCGCTTTGAAGAGGTCAGTAAGGCATATCTCGGCGGACGTCAGGCGCTGCAGGGGGTAGATTTCCGTCTGCGTCCCGGCGAAATGGCGTTTCTGACCGGCCACTCCGGTGCCGGTAAAAGTACCTTGCTGAAGCTGATTTGTGGCATTGAGCGCCCGAGTGCCGGAAAAATCTGGTTCAGCGGCCATGACATTTCCCGCCTGCGTAACAGCGAGGTGCCTTTCCTGCGTCGTCAGATCGGCATGATTTTCCAGGATCACCACCTGCTGATGGATCGTTCGGTTTATGAAAATGTGGCGATCCCGCTGATTATCTCCGGTGCCAGCGGCGAAGATATTCGTCGTCGCGTTTCGGCGGCACTGGATAAAGTGGGTCTGCTCGACAAAGCGAAAAGTTATCCGATTCAGCTTTCTGGCGGTGAACAGCAGCGTGTGGGCATCGCCCGTGCGGTGGTGAACAAGCCAGCCGTGCTGCTGGCCGATGAACCGACCGGTAACCTTGACGACGCGCTGTCAGAAGATATTCTGCGCCTGTTCGAAGAGTTCAACCGCGTCGGCGTCACCGTCCTGATGGCGACGCATGACAGCGGTCTTATCGCCCGACGCAACTACCGGATGATGACGCTGAATCAGGGACGTCTGCACGGAGGCCACGATGGTCAATAAACGCATTAAACGTCCGGCTGCGCCGAAAGCGAAGCAGCAGTCAAAGAGCAAAGCGCTTAAAGGCGGCTGGCAGGAGCAGTGGCGCTATGCGCTGCGCGGCACGCTTTCTGATATGTGGCGTCAGCCGCTGGCAACCCTGCTGACGGTGATGGTCATCGCCATTTCACTGACGCTGCCCAGCGTCTGCTACATGGTGTGGAAAAACGTCAGCCAGGCGGCAACGCAGTGGTATCCTGCGCCGCAGTTAACCGTTTATCTCTCCAAAACGCTGGATGACACGGCGGCAGAAAACGTGGTGGCGCAGCTCAAGCAGGTCGAAGGCGTGGATAACGTCAACTACCTGACGCGGGAAGAGGCGCTGAACGAGTTCCGCAACTGGTCAGGCTTTGGCGGCGCAATGGATATGCTGGAGCAGAATCCGCTGCCTGCGGTGGCCATCATTACACCTAAGCTCAATTTCCAGAACTCAGACACCATGCAAAGCCTGCGCGATCGGGTGACCAAAGTGCAGGGCGTGGATGAAGTGCGGATGGATGATAGCTGGTTTGCGCGGCTGGCGGCGCTGACCGGGCTGGTGGGGCAGATCGCCTCAATGATTGGCGTGCTGATGATCGTGGCAGTGTTCCTGGTGATCGGTAACAGCGTCCGGCTTAGCATCTTTGCCCGACGCGACACCATTAACGTGCAGAAGCTGATTGGTGCCACTGACGGCTTTATCCTGCGTCCGTTCCTCTATGGCGGGGCGCTGCTGGGCTTCAGCGGGGCAGTGCTGTCGCTGCTGCTGTCGGAAGTGCTGGTGCTGCGTCTGCAGTCCGTTGTTGCCAGTGTAGCAACCGTATTTGGTACCACCTTCTCGCTGGAAGGCTTCTCGTGGGATGAGGCGCTGCTGCTGTTACTGATTGCGGCGATCATCGGCTGGGTGGCTGCGTGGCTGGCAACGGTACAACATTTACGTCGATTTACGCCGCAGTAAACGCCTGCAACATTTTTTTGTTATAATGGTCCTCTGCTACCGATGGTGGGTGCAGAGGATATTTCCCCTCTTCCTTTCCTGTCATCTGTGTGTAAAATATTCACCGCTATAATTGAACTTGTGGATAACTTTACCACTCTAAGTAGCACAGATTGCTTTCGGATTTCGCGCGACGTTGACGTAATGTATCGTCTGCGCAGGGAAATGTGCGGCAATTCCACTGAATTTGTGAGGGTTTGAATGACCAAAGAAATGCAAACTTTAGCTATTGCTCCTCTTGGCAACCTGGAGTCTTACGTCCGGGCTGCGAATACCTGGCCGATGCTCTCGGCAGAAGAGGAAAAAGCGTTGGCTGAACGGCTGCATTACCAGGGCGATCTGGATGCGGCAAAGACGCTGATCCTGTCTCACCTACGCTTTGTAGTTCATATCGCTCGTAATTACTCCGGCTACGGTCTGCCACAGGCTGACCTGGTCCAGGAAGGCAATATCGGCCTGATGAAAGCGGTACGTCGCTTCAACCCAGAAGTGGGCGTGCGTCTGGTTTCGTTTGCCGTGCACTGGATTAAAGCGGAGATTCACGAATACGTGCTGCGTAACTGGCGTATCGTGAAAGTCGCGACCACCAAAGCACAGCGTAAGCTGTTCTTTAACCTGCGTAAAACCAAGCAGCGTCTGGGCTGGTTCAATCAGGACGAAGTCGAGATGGTTGCGCGTGAGCTGGGCGTAAGCAGCAAAGATGTGCGTGAAATGGAATCGCGTATGGCCGCGCAGGATATGACCTTTGATATGTCTGCCGACGACGAGAGCAGCGAAGGCCGCTCTATGGCACCCGTGCTTTATCTTCAGGATAAAACCTCTGACTTTGCTGACGGCATTGAAGAGGATAACTGGGATGCGCACGCGGCTGACAAGCTGAGCTATGCGATGGAAGGTCTGGATGAGCGTAGTCAGCACATCATTCGCGCCCGCTGGCTGGACGAAGACAATAAAACCACGCTGCAGGAGCTGGCCGATCAGTACGGCGTGTCAGCCGAACGTGTCCGGCAGCTGGAAAAGAACGCCATGAAGAAACTGCGTATGGCGATCGAAGCGTAACGCACTTCGACATCTTAAGGGGCGACTTTATGTCGCCCTTTTTGTTTTTCTGCGCCTGACTATTCTACCGCCATTATCCAGCCATCACTCTGCGCCCTGAAGCCACACGCCTGCATAAAGGCTGCCCGCACCTGCTGATCGTCACTGCCATCATCGGCAATCCACCAGTCCGCTATCGACCCATTCTGCCTGATCGTCTCTTCCAGTAAATATTGTCCCACCCCGCGTCGGCGCGTGACATCGCGCACCGACAGCCGGTGAACTTTGCCGTGGATTCCGGCGATTTCCAGCTGCAAACCCGCCAGTAGCCGGTCGTTAAAACGGGCAGCATAGAGACGATGGCGCTCATCCAGCTGCTGCTCCAGTTGTTCAATCTCCAGATCCGGCCAGACTTTGCCAAGATCGATGCGGTCCTGCGCGGTCAGCGTGGTTAAACGCTGGATAGTGAGCTTCATAACAAAAACCTCTGTAACAGGGGAAAGTGCAGCGAAAATGTACAACCAGAGTGCTACCACATTTTCATCAATAAAACAGGTCAAAAGATGGTCGGGATGCCAGGATGATAGTTGTAAACAGGGAGAGCGTGCGATCAATCCAGCATAACGCGCTGGCAAAGCGGTGAAAAACCGGCCGTTGCCTCCAGTGTATTATGCTGTTTCACTCAGTCAATTCTGAATATGTCAGTTGATTTACAGAAGAAACTTCCTGTTTAATAACCTGAAAAATAAAGCCTTATTAATAAAAAATGTCAGAAAAGTACGCTAACTCATTCATGCTTAATCAGTTTTCGACTTTATCTGACAGCACAAACACTCACAACATACACGACAAAACAAATGGGGTAGTCAGGATGAAAATGAAAGGTCGCGCATTACTGGCGGGATGTGTAGCACTGGCGATGAGCCATGCGGCGCTGGCTGAAGATATCAAAGTGGCGATTGTCGGCGCAATGTCTGGCCCGGTGGCGCAGTACGGCGACATGCAGTTCGCCGGTGCGACTCAGGCGATTGAAGATATCAACGCTAAAGGCGGTGTTAACGGCAACAAACTGGTTGCGGTGAAATATGACGACGCCTGTGACCCGAAACAGGCGGTTGCGGTAGCGAACAAGGTGATTAACGACGGCATCCGCTACGTGATCGGCCATCTCTGCTCTTCATCCACCCAGCCCGCTTCTGACATCTATGAAGATGAAGGCGTGCTGATGATTACCCCGGCGGCGACCGCCCCTGACCTGACTTCCCGCGGCTATAAACTGATTATGCGCACCACCGGTCTCGACTCCGATCAGGGGCCGACCGCCGCGAAATATGTGATGAGCGAGCTTAAACCGCAGCGCATCGCCGTAGTGCATGACAAACAGCAGTATGGCGAAGGCCTGGCGCGCTCCGTACAGGAGAGCCTGAAAAAGCAGGGCGCTAATATCGTGATGTTTGAAGGTATCACCGCTGGCGATAAAGATTTCTCTACGCTGGTCGCGCGCTTCAAGAAAGAGAACGTCGATTTCGTCTATTTCGGCGGTTACTACCCGGAAATGGGCCAGATCGTGCGTCAGGCACGTGCTGCGGGCCTGAAAACCCAGTTTATGGGACCGGAAGGCGTGGGTAACGCCTCGCTGTCGAACATCGCCGGTGCCGCTTCTGAAGGCATGCTGGTGACCCTGCCAAAACGCTATGACCAGGTTGAAACCAACAAACCGATCGTGGAAGCGCTGAAAGCGAAGAAACTGGATCCGACCGGACCGTTCGTCTGGACCACCTATGCCGCACTGCAGTCGCTGGCAACCGGCATGGAGCGCAGCAAGAGCGCTGAGCCGGACGCTATCGTGAAAAACCTCAAGGAAGGTGCCGCGGTGCCAACCGTGATGGGCAACCTGAACTGGGATGAGAAGGGTGACCTTAAGGGCTTTGAATTCGGCGTCTTTAAATGGCATGCCGATGGCACCTCGACTGCTGTGAAGTAAACCAGGCTGTTTTGTGGTGAGCGGGAGACCGGTTAACCGGTTTCCCCTGACCAGCGACACGAACGCCTGGTGCGGGTCTGCCAGGCGTTTTTTGTACCCCGATCGCCCATGATCGGTTAAGTAAGGGTCAAGGTATGTCCGAGCAGTTCCTCTATTTTATTCAGCAGATGTTTAACGGTGTGACCCTGGGTAGCACCTACGCGCTGATCGCCATCGGTTACACCATGGTTTACGGCATTATCGGCATGATCAACTTCGCCCACGGCGAGGTCTACATGATCGGTAGCTATGTCTCCTTTATCGTGATTGCCGCCCTGATGATGATGGGCATCGACACCACCTGGCTGATGATTGCGGCCGGCTTTGTGATGGCGGTAATTATCTCCAGCGCCTACGGCTGGAGCATTGAGCGCGTCGCCTACCGGCCTGTGCGCTCGTCCAAGCGCCTGATTGCGCTGATCTCCGCCATCGGGATGTCGATATTCCTGCAAAACTACGTCAGCCTGACGCAGGGTTCACGCGACCTGGCGCTGCCGAGTCTGATTACCGGACAGTGGACGGTAGGCGAGAGCAACGGCTTTGCCGCCACGATTTCTACCATGCAGATAGTGATCTGGGTGGTGACGTTCCTGGCGATGCTGGCGCTGACCACCTTTATCCGCTACTCACGCATGGGCCGCGCCTGCCGCGCCTGCGCAGAAGACCTGAAAATGGCCAGCCTGCTGGGAATTAACACGGATCGCGTGATCTCGCTGACCTTTGTCATCGGTGCCGCGATGGCCGCGGTGGCGGGCGTATTGCTGGGACAGTTCTACGGTTCAATCAACCCCTTCATCGGCTTTATGGCAGGTATGAAGGCATTCACCGCCGCCGTGCTGGGCGGGATTGGCAGTATTCCGGGCGCGATGATTGGTGGTCTGGTACTGGGCATCGCCGAGGCGCTGACCTCGGCCTATCTCAGCACGGAATATAAAGATGTGGTCTCGTTTGCCCTGCTGATTGTGGTGCTGCTGGTGATGCCGACCGGGATTCTGGGTCGCCCGGAGGTCGAAAAAGTATGAAGACTTCCTTTATCAATGCCCTGATCTCCTCGGTGATGCTGCTGGTACTCGCCACCTTCTTTATGGGGCTGCGCCTGAATCTGGACGGCACTAATCTGGTAGTGCAGAACGCCGGTAGCGTGCGCTGGAACTGGATCGCCACAGGCTGTGCGGTGGTGTTTCTGTTTCAACTGCTGCGTCCGGTATGGCAAAGCGGCCTGAAGAAAATCTCGGGTCCGGCGCTGGTGTTACCGGGTCTGGATGGCTCGACGCCGAAGCAGAAACTGGTGATGGCGGTGCTGATTATCGCCGCCGTTGCCTGGCCATTCCTGGTGTCACGCGGCACCGTGGATATCGCCACCATGACGCTGATCTACGTGATGCTCGGTCTGGGCTTAAACGTGGTGGTCGGCCTCTCTGGCCTGCTGGTGCTGGGTTATGGCGGCTTTTACGCCATCGGTGCCTACACCTTTGCGCTGCTGAACCACTATTACGGTCTCGGCTTCTGGCAGTGCCTGCCGCTCTCCGGCATAGTTGCCGCGCTGTTTGGTCTGCTGCTGGGCTTCCCGGTGCTGCGACTGCGCGGCGACTATCTGGCGATAGTGACGCTGGGCTTCGGTGAGATCGTGCGTATTCTGCTGCTGAACAATACCGCCCTGACCGGCGGGCCGAACGGCATCAGCCAGATCCCGAAACCGACGCTGTTTGGTCTGGAGTTTGGCCGTACGCCGCGGGAAGGCGGCTGGGATACCTTCCATAACTTCTTTGGGCTGAAGTACGATCCCAGCGACCGCATTATCTTCCTCTACCTGGTGGCGCTGCTGCTGGTGGTGCTGACGTTGTTTGTGATCAACCGGCTGCTGCGGATGCCGCTGGGCCGAGCCTGGGAAGCCCTGCGTGAGGATGAGATTGCCTGCCGTTCACTGGGCCTCAGCCCGACCCGCATCAAGCTGACCGCCTTTACCATCAGTGCCGCGTTTGCCGGTTTTGCCGGCAGCCTGTTCGCGGCGCGTCAGGGCTTTGTCAGCCCGGAATCCTTTACCTTTGTCGAATCCGCCTTTGTGCTGGCGATTGTCGTCCTGGGCGGGATGGGGTCGCAGTTTGCGGTGATTCTGGCCGCCATCCTTCTGGTGGTGTCACGCGAGCTGATGCGCGATCTCAATGAGTACAGCATGCTGGTGCTGGGTGGCCTGATGGTGCTGATGATGATCTGGCGTCCGCAGGGCCTGTTGCCGATGAAGCGTCCGCATCTGAAGCTCAGAACCGGTAAACAAGGAGAGCAGGCATGATTCAGCCTTTATTAGCCGTTGAAGGCCTGATGATGCGCTTCGGCGGGCTGTTAGCCGTGAACAATGTGGCGCTGGAGCTGCGTCCGCAGGAGATCGTTTCGCTGATTGGCCCCAACGGTGCCGGTAAAACCACCGTGTTCAACTGCCTGACCGGCTTTTACAAGCCAACCGGCGGGACGATCACATTGCGTGAGCAGCATCTGGAAGGGTTGCCGGGCCAGAAGATTGCGCGGATGGGCATCGTGCGGACGTTCCAGCATGTGCGTCTGTTCCGTGAGATGACGGTCATTGAGAACCTGCTGGTGGCGCAGCATCAGCATCTGAAAAGCGGCGTATTTTCCGGTCTGCTGAAAACCCCGGCGTTTCGCCGCAGTGAGAGCGAGGCGCTGGATCGTGCGGCGACCTGGCTGGAGCGGGTGGGGCTGCTGGATCTGGCTAACCGTCAGGCGGGCAATCTGGCCTATGGTCAGCAGCGTCGGCTGGAGATTGCGCGCTGTATGGTGACGCGCCCGGAGATCCTGATGCTGGATGAACCGGCGGCGGGCCTTAACCCCAAAGAGACCCACGAGCTGGACGCGCTGATTGCGGAGCTGCGAGGAGAACATAAGGTGTCGGTGCTGCTGATTGAACATGATATGAAGCTGGTGATGGGGATTTCTGACCGTATTTATGTGGTCAATCAGGGAACGCCGCTGGCTAACGGAACGCCGGAAGAGATTCGTAATAACCCGGATGTCATTCGTGCCTATTTAGGAGAGGCCTGAGATGGCAAATGCGATGTTAACCATTGAGAACGTCAGCGCCCACTACGGCAAAATTCAGGCGCTGCACAACGTCAGCCTCTATATCAATCAGGGCGAAATCGTCACCCTGATTGGCGCTAACGGTGCCGGGAAAACCACGCTGTTGGGCACGCTGTGCGGCGAACCGCGCGCGACGCAGGGCACCATTACCTTTGATGGTAAAACTATTACCGACTGGCAAACCTCGCGCATTATGCGTGAAGCGATCGCCATCGTGCCGGAAGGCCGACGGGTCTTTTCGCGCATGACGGTAGAAGAGAACCTGGCGATGGGCGGCTTTTTTGCCAGCCGTCCGGACTACCTGACGCGGATCAAGCGCGTTTATGAACTCTTCCCGCGGCTGGAGGAGCGTAAAATCCAGCGCGCCGGGACGATGTCGGGCGGCGAACAGCAGATGCTGGCGATTGGCCGTGCGCTGATGAGCCAGCCGCGCCTGCTGTTGCTGGACGAACCGTCGCTGGGACTGGCACCGATCATTATTCAGCAGATCTTCGACACCATTGAGCAGCTGCGCAGCGAGGGGATGACGATTTTCCTGGTGGAGCAGAATGCGAATCAGGCGCTGAAGCTGGCGGATCGGGGTTATGTGCTGGAGAACGGGCATGTGGTGCTTGAAGACACAGGTTCAGCACTCCTTTCCAACGAAGCCGTCCGCAGCGCTTACTTAGGTGCCTGATGGGGCACGGCCTGGCTTACTTGCCATTTCGACACCGGGCAGTGCTCGTAATCCTCACGTATATATATACGCTCCGGTTACTGTGCGCTGGCCGGTGCCGAACTGCCTGCGCCGCCGACGGCCTTGAGCATCTGTGTGGGTGTTGCCGCCAACGGGCTTTGAGTTTGCCCTTAAAAAGCAGGGACAAGTGCTGTCATTGCCAGTATCCGTTACAATTTATGTAAATAAACTCGACTTTGTAATGGTGTATAGCCGCTCAGATTGCTGAAAACCCAAATCAGGGTGAATTTGGCTGCAACGAACAAACTCAACGCACAGGGAACACGGGCAGAGGAGGAAAGCGTCCCGCGCCATGGACGGCGCGGGCCGAGCATGTCATGGATGACGGATTTTGCGTCTTTCCGATCTGACCGTGTTCTCTGTGCAGGGCTCAGTCTTACAGCAACCAGGCCAGACTTTGTCAACAAGCTCAGCTGCAGTTAGTCGCTCTGCCTTTTCCGCTATTCAGTCTGTCACCCGGCTGTCATCTTTCTGTTATTAATCCTTCATTTCCCCGTGTCATGTTACTTCGCGAAACAGAAATCCGTGATTTCACGCGTATTTACCTGCACAGGAAAATTCTATGTCCGTCGTTACCTTTCGTCGTAGCCTGATGAGCGTGCTGCTCGGTCTGACGCTCAGCAGCCATGCCATGGCCGCCACTGAGATCCCTTTCTGGCACTCTATGGAAGGCGAGCTAGGCAAAGAAGTGGATTCGCTGGCACAGCGTTTTAACCAGACGCATCCCGATTACAAAATTGTTCCGACCTACAAAGGTAACTACGAGCAGAGCCTGGCAGCAGGAATTGCGGCAGTGCGCAGCGGCAAAGCCCCTGCGGTGCTGCAGGTTTATGAAGTCGGTACGGCGACCATGATGGCCTCGCAGGCGATTGTGCCGGTGCATCAGGTCTTCAAAGACGCCGGTATCCCCTTTGATGAAAAGCAGTTCGTGCCAACGGTGGCGGGCTACTACAGCGACAGCAAAGGTCAGCTGATCTCTCAGCCGTTCAACAGCTCGACGCCAGTGCTCTACTACAACAAAGACGCCTTTAAAAAAGCGGGTCTGAACCCGGATCAGCCACCGAAAACCTGGCAGGAGCTGGCGACGGATGCCGCCGCATTGCGCAAATCGGGCATGAGCTGTGGCTACGCCAGCGGCTGGCAGGGCTGGATCCAGATTGAAAACTTCAGCGCCTGGCACGCTCTGCCGGTAGCGACCAAAAACAACGGGTTTGACGGACTCGACGCCGTGCTGGAGTTCAACAAGCCGGTACTGGTTCGTCATATCGAGCTGCTGGAAGCGATGAACAAGAAAGGGGACTTCACCTACTTTGGCCGCAAAGATGAGTCCACCGCCAAGTTCTACAACGGCGACTGCGGCATCACCACCGCCTCATCGGGTTCGCTGGCTGATATCCGTCATTACGCCAAATTCAACTTCGGCGTTGGCATGATGCCGTATGACGAGACCGTGCCGAATGCGCCGCAGAACGCCCTGATCGGTGGTGCCAGCCTGTGGGTGATGAAAGGCAAAGATGCGACAACCTACAAAGGCGTGGCCGAGTTTATGCAGTTCCTCGCTAAACCGGAAATCGCCGCGGAATGGCACCAGAAAACCGGCTATCTGCCGATTACCACCGCCGCCTACGAGCTGACTAAACAGCAGGGCTTCTACGATAAGAATCCGGGCGCGGATATCGCTACCCGTCAGATGATGAACAAGCCGCCACTGCCGTTCACCAAAGGCATGCGTCTGGGCAACATGCCGCAGATTCGTACCGTGATCGACGAAGAGCTGGAAAGCGTCTGGACCGGCAAGCAGTCGCCGCAGAACGCGATGGATAACGCAGTGAAACGCGGTAACGAGTTGCTGCGCCGCTTCCAGCAACAGGTGAAGTAATCTCTCCTTGCGGGCCAGCTCAGGCTGGCCCCTCTCTCTGACGCCAGGTGCACCATGTCTTCATCTCGTCCGGTCTTTCGCACCAGTCTGTTGCCCTATCTTCTGGTGCTGCCGCAACTGCTGATTACCGCCATCTTCTTTCTCTGGCCTGCCGGTGAAGCGCTGTGGTACTCGCTGCAAAGCCTCGATCCCTTTGGCATCTCCAGCAGCTTTGTCGGGCTGGAAAACTTCAGACGCCTGTTTGCCGATCCTTACTATCTGGATTCGTTCTGGACCACCATAAAATTCAGCGGCATGGTCACGGTGTTCGGCATGGTCTTTTCGCTGCTGCTGGCGGCGCTGGTGGATTATGTGGTGCGGCTGCGCCGTCTCTATCAGACGCTGTTGCTGCTGCCCTACGCCGTTGCGCCTGTCGTGGCCGCGGTACTGTGGATGTTCCTGTTTAATCCGGGCCTGGGCCTGTTCAGCTATCTGCTGAACCACATCGGCTACAACTGGAACTACGCGCAAAACAGCGGTCAGGCGATGTTCCTGATTGTGCTGGCATCAATCTGGCAGCAGATGAGCTACAACTTCCTGTTCTTCTTCGCTGCGCTGCAATCGATCCCCAAATCGCTGGTGGAAGCCGCCGCCATTGACGGTGCCGGACCGGTGCGTCGCTTCTTCAACCTCTCGCTGCCGCTGATTACGCCAGTCAGCTTCTTCCTGCTGGTGGTGAATCTGATCTACGCCTTCTTCGATACCTTCCCGGTGATCGATGCCGCCACCGGCGGCGGGCCGGTGCAGGCGACCACCACGCTGATCTACAAAATCTATCGCGAAGGCTTTACCGGTCTGGATCTCTCCTCGTCCGCTGCGCAGTCGGTGGTGCTGATGCTGCTGGTCATCGGGCTGACGGTGCTCCAGTTCCGCTTTGTTGAACGTAAGGTGCAATATCAATGATTGAGAATCGACGCGGGCTGGATCTCTTCAGCCATATCGTGCTGGTGCTGGGCGTGCTCACCATCCTGTTTCCGCTCTATGTCGCCTTTGTGGCGGCGACGCTGGATAACGAAGCGGTCTATCAGGTGCCGATGACGCTGGTGCCCGGCACGCACCTGTGGGAGAACATCTCGCGCATCTGGACGCATGGCGTCAACGGCAACGGGCCGGCGTTTGGCCTGATGCTGCTCAACAGCATGATCATGGCGCTGGGCATCACCTTCGGCAAAATCACGGTGTCGATGCTGTCGGCGTTTGCGCTGGTCTGGTTTCGTTTTCCGCTGCGCACGCTCTTTTTCTGGCTGATCTTCATCACCCTGATGCTGCCGGTTGAGGTGCGTATCTTCCCGACAGTACAGGTGATTGCCGATCTCAACCTGCTCGACAGCTACAGCGGATTAACCCTGCCGCTGATGGCCTCGGCAACCGCCACCTTCCTGTTCCGCCAGTTCTTTATGTCGCTGCCGGATGAGCTGGTGGAGGTGGCGCGTATCGACGGTGCCAGCGCGATGCGCTTCTTTATCGACATTGTTCTGCCGCTGTCGAAAACCAATCTGGCGGCGCTGTTTGTGATCACCTTTATCTACGGCTGGAACCAGTACCTCTGGCCGCTGCTGATCATCAATGACGCCAGCCTCGGCACGGCGGTGGCGGGGATTAAAAGCATGATCTCCTCCAGCGGATCGCCGACCCAGTGGAATGAAGTGATGGCGGCAATGTTATTAACCCTGATCCCACCATTGGTGGTGGTGTTAGTCATGCAGCGTGCCTTTGTGCGCGGTCTGGTTGAGAGTGAGAAATAAGATGGCAGGCGTAACCCTTCAGGCAGTAACCAAATCCTACGATGGCAAAAATCAGATCATCCAGCCACTGAATGTCACCATCAATGACGGCGAATTTATGGTGATGGTCGGTCCATCCGGCTGCGGTAAATCGACCCTGCTGCGCATGGTGGCCGGACTGGAGCGCGTCAGCTCCGGCGATATCTATATCGACGACCGGCGCGTTACTCAGGAAGAGCCAAAAGATCGCGGGATTGCAATGGTGTTCCAGAACTACGCGCTCTATCCCCATATGTCGGTGGAGGAGAACATGGCCTATGGCCTGAAAATCCGTGGCATGGGCAAAGAGCAGGTCCGCCAGCGGGTGCTCGACGCGGCGCGCAGTCTGGAACTGGATCATCTGCTGATGCGTCGGCCTCGCGAACTCTCCGGCGGACAGCGGCAGCGCGTGGCGATGGGCCGCGCGATCGTGCGTGAACCGGCAGTTTTTCTGTTTGATGAGCCGCTCTCCAACCTTGATGCCCGTCTGCGGGTGCAGATGCGGCTGGAACTGCAGCAGCTGCATCGCCGCTTACAGACCACCAGCCTCTATGTCACCCACGATCAGGTGGAGGCGATGACGCTGGCGCAGCGGGTGATGGTGATGAACAAAGGGGTGGTCGAGCAGCTCGGCACGCCGGTCGAGGTGTATGAGCGTCCCGCCAGCCAGTTCGTTGCCTCGTTTATTGGCGCGCCCGCCATGAATCTGCTGAAAGGGCAGTTCAGCAGCGATGGATCACGCTTTGACCTCGACGCCTCGCACGCTCTGCCGCTCAGCGACAGTAAAGCGAAATGGGCTAACCGGCCGGTGGTGCTGGGTATCCGGCCAGAGCACATCCGGCTCAGTAGCCGCGAGCAGGGCGGCGTGCCGCTGCGGGTCGATACGCTGGAGATGCTGGGGGCTGATAATCTGGCACATGGCCGCATCGGTGACACGCCACTGGTGGTACGCTTAGCCCACAGTGAACGCCCGCAGCCAGGCAGTACGCTGTGGCTGCATCTGCCGTCAGATGCGTTACACTTCTTCGATTCAACCCATGGAAAGCGTCTGGAATGAGCACACAACACTGGCCCTATCCCCGCATCGTCGCCCATCGCGGCGGCGGTAAACTGGCACCGGAAAATACGCTGGCGGCGATCGACACCGGCGCGAAATATGGTCATCAGATGATTGAATTTGATGCCAAATTATCGGCCGATGCGCAGATCTTCCTGCTGCATGACGACACGCTCGATCGCACCAGCAACGGCTGGGGCGTGGCGGGTCAGCTGCCATGGGAGAAGCTGTCGCAGCTTGATGCGGGCAGCTGGTTTGGCAACGCGTTTACCGGTGAAAAGCTGGCGCGGCTGGATCAGGTGGCGGCACGCTGCCGTCAGCATCAGATGATGGCGAACATCGAAATCAAACCGACCACCGGCAGCGATGCTGAAACCGGACGCGCCGTGGCGCAGGCTGCCGCGATACTGTGGCAGGATCAGGTCGCACCATTGCTCTCTTCGTTCTCTTTTGAGGCGCTGGAAGCCGCGATGAAGGCAGAGCCGCAGTTGCCGCGTGGCCTGCTGTCGCACAGCTGGGACCCGCAGTGGCAGGAGAAAACGGCTGCGCTGGCGTGCGTATCAATTCATCTTAATCATAAGGTGCTGACCGCTGAGCGGGTCGCCGAACTGAAAGCCGCAGGCCTGAAGATTCTGGTTTATACCGTGAACAGCCCGGATCGGGCGCGGGAATTGCTGAAATGGGGCGTCGATGCCATCTGTACTGATGCCATCGACATCATCGGCCCCGATTTTTATTAGTTCTGGTTTAGATTCTGATTCTGATTCTGCTGGCCCGGCTGCGTGGTAATCACCCGCTGCTGGGCGCTGTTACGCTGCTCCTGCATTTTACGCTGCGTGTCCTGCGTCTGACGCTGCTGATCCTGGCGCAGCTTCAGCTGTTGCTGTTGCTGCTGGGTCTGCATCTGCGACTGCATCCGCTGCTGGCTGGGGTTATAGCCAGGTTTATTCGGATCGTTAGTGCTGTTCAGCGTGTTCGCCTGACTGGCGAAAGGCAGCAGAGCGGCCAGAATAATCATCCACTTTTTCATCACTCCTCCTTCCTTAAAGCGACAGGGTTTTGGGTGCACAACGGCGTACACCGATATCAGGGTCGTAGCCATAAGTTTACCCGATATCACAGACCTTACTTTCCGATCTATTCCTGATTTGACTTAACCCCGGTTATTTTGCTGTATTTGTAGGCACTTGCAGAAATGATAAAAAAATGTAAATAACAATATGGGATGGTGGCAGGATGAAAATGCAGCAAACAGTGCGTCAGCTTAGCTGGTCGCTGGTGATGAGTTTCACCGTAGTGGCAGGCGCTAACGCCGCGCCAACGCAGGCTCCTCCGGTCTCCTACGGTGTGGACAGTGACACTTTTCACCCGGTAAAAGCGCAGCACGGCATGGTAGCGTCAGTGGATGCGATGGCGACGCAGGTTGGCGTCGAGATCCTGCGTCAGGGCGGTAATGCAGTGGATGCCGCGGTGGCGGTGGGCTTTGCGCTGGCCGTGACCCATCCGCAGGCGGGCAATCTCGGCGGCGGTGGTTTTATGCTGCTGCGCACTGCCTCTGGCCGCGCCACGGCTATCGATTTCCGTGAGATGGCACCGGGACACGCGTCGCGTGACATGTTCCTGGATAAGCAGGGCAACGCCGACAGCAAGCTCTCGCTGACATCACATCTCGCCTCCGGCACGCCGGGCACCGTAGCCGGACTGGCGCTGGCTGCGCAGAAATATGGCACTCTGCCACTGAGCACGCTGCTGGCCCCGGCGATCAAACTGGCGCGTGACGGTATTCCGGTCAACGACGCGCTGGCAGATGACCTGAAGACCTACGGCAAAGAAGTGCTGATCACCCATCCCAACAGCAAAGCGATTTTCTACAAACCGGACGGTACGCCGTGGCAGAAGGGCGATCGGCTGGTGCAGAAAAACCTGGCTCACAGCCTGCAACTGATTGCCCGTCAGGGGCCGGATGCCTTTTACAAAGGTGAAATCGCGGATGAGATCGCCGGAGAGATGGCGCAGCATGGCGGGCTGATCAACAAAGCTGACCTGGCGGCCTATCGTGCGGTCGAGCGTAAGCCAATTAGTGGGACATACCGTGGCTATGAAGTCTTCTCAATGCCGCCGCCGTCATCCGGTGGCATCCACATCGTGCAGATTCTGAATATCCTGGAGAACTTCGATCTGGCGAAGATGGGCTTTGGCAGTGCTGATGCCATGCAGGTGATGGCGGAAGCGGAGAAATATGCCTACGCGGACCGCTCGGAATATCTCGGCGATCCCGATTTCGTGAAAGTGCCGTGGCAGGCGCTGACCAGTAAAGCCTATGCCAAGACCCTGGCGCAGCAGATCGATGTGGCGAAGGCGCGGCCTTCCAGCGAGATCAAACCGGGCAAGCTCGAACCTTACGAAAGTAATCAGACCACCCATTTCTCGGTGGTGGATAAGCAGGGGAATGCGGTCGCGGTGACTTATACGCTTAACACCTATTTCGGCAGCGGAATTGTGGCGGGCAACAGCGGCATCCTGATGAATAACGAGATGGATGACTTCTCAGCCAAGCCAGGCACGCCCAATGTCTACGGGCTGGTCGGCGGGGAAGCGAATGCGGTGCAACCGGCGAAACGTCCGTTGTCATCGATGTCGCCGACCATCGTCGCCAAAGGGGGAAAAATCTGGCTGGTGACCGGCAGTCCTGGCGGCAGCCGCATTATCACCACGGTGCTGCAGATGGTGGTTAACAGCATCGATTTCGGGATGAACGTGGCGGAAGCCACTAATGCGCCGCGCTTCCATCATCAGTGGCTGCCGGATCAGCTGCGGGTGGAGAAGGGCTTCAGTCCCGATACGCTGCGTCTGCTGGAAACCAAAGGTCAGCATGTGAAGGTACTGCCGTCGATGGGCAGTACACAGAGCATCATGATCGGGCCGGATGGCATGCTCTATGGCGCTTCCGATCCGCGCAGCATTGATGATTTGAGTGCGGGTTATTGATATCTGATAGCCAGGACGGGGTTGAGTGGCTGTGAGATCGAGCCTGCTCAGGGAACACGGTCAGATCGGAAAGACGCAAAAGCGTCATCCCTGACTGCTCGGCCCGCGCTATTACGCGCCTCATCCCTGAAGTGCGCCCGTAGCCGGGCCAACGCTTTGCGTTGTTCAAAAACGCTCCCGGCGTTTTTGTCCCTGGCGCGGGACGCTTTCCTCTTCTGCCCGTGTTCCCTGCGCGTTAGGCTAATAAGTTGCTGCCAGGTTCGTTAACTTTTGGGTTTGTCATCGGTCTGGAGGGCATTGAAAAGTGCCCTTTTTCACACACGTCAGGCTTTAACCCGCGCCATATAATGCGCGTCGATCAGTTCACCGTGCCGCATTGCGAAGCCTTTAGCCGTTCCCTCAATCTCAAAACCGAAACGCTGATAAAGGGCGATAGCCGGGCCATTATCGACGAACACGGTCAGTTCCATTCGGCTCACCTGTAGCCAGTTGTCGCACAACGCGACCATTTCACGCATGAGTGCGGTTCCGACGCCACGCTGACGATAGCGTTCATCCACGCCCATACCCAGTGAGGCCACATGACGCCGTCTGGCGCGCTCTTCCACATGCAGCGCACACTGACCGACGACGACATCATCGATACAGGCCACCAACAGATGCGCATGGGGCTGAGGCGTCGCGAGACGGCTATGCCACATCTGGAGTGATGAGTGGGGCAAATGGAGTGTGCTGGCCTGGGTATCTGGCTGACCGTAGATCCTGTGAAGCGCAGCAGCATCTTCAGGCGTGACGTGGCGGACAACTATTTCACTCATGGTTTCTCCTTTAGCCCATTAAACCCTTTAAACATCAAGGTATTCACCGCGTTAATCAGGGTAAAAAATGTGAAAATGACTTTACAGACGCGAATGATAATGATTATTATTGTCATGCGTTCTCGGGAGGTCGCCCGACAGCCTGAGAAAGCACGACATTGCTCACATTGCTTCCAGTATTATTTAGCCAGCTTATCCGCTGGCTTTTTTTTTGCCTGCCCTTCTTCAGTGCTTTTCAGTCACTGCTCAATGCTCATTCAACTATTTTGAACAGAGGCGTGAAGTTTTTCAGCTATCAATCAGACCCCCTCAGGGACAGACTATAAAAAACATTGAGGAGATTTGAACATGATCTATGTACGCAAAGCTGAAGAACGCGGTCACGCAAACCATGGCTGGCTGGATAGCTGGCACACATTCTCTTTCGCCAGCTATCACGATGCGAACTTTATGGGTTTCTCCGCGCTGCGGGTCATCAACGAAGATGTGATTGATGGCGGCCAGGGATTTGGTACCCATCCTCATAAAGATATGGAAATCCTGACCTACGTGCTCTCCGGTACGGTTGAGCATCAGGACAGCATGGGCAACAAAGAGCAGATCCCGGCAGGGGAGTTTCAGATTATGAGCGCCGGCACCGGCGTACGTCACTCTGAGTACAACGCCAGCGAAAGCGAGCCGCTGCACCTTTATCAGATCTGGATCATTCCTGAGCGTACCGGTATCGAGCCGCGCTACGATCAGCGCCGCTTCCCGGATGTGCAGGGACGTCAGCTGGTGTTAAGCCCGGATGCCCGTGAAGGATCGCTGAAAGTCTTTCAGGACATGACCTTATCGCGCTGGGTAATGACTGCCGGCGAACAGGACAACGTCGCGATTGATGCGGGACGTCGTATCTGGATTCAGGTGGTGAAAGGTGATGTTACCGTTAACGGCAACGCGATCACCACCAGCGACGCCCTGGCGATCTGGGACGAAAGCGCGCTGACCATTGAAGCCAGCTCGGCTGCAGAAGTCCTGCTGTTTGATCTGCCACCGGTCTAAGCAGATAACGGGCGCGCATCGTCGCGCCCGGTTGGCAATTTTGTGACAGAAAAGTGATAGACTCATCGTACTTTAGCTTTAAGGGCGATCCCAGGCGCTACGATGAAGAAGAAAAGACCGGTATTACAGGACGTTGCCGATCGCGTCGGCATTACTAAAATGACCGTCAGCCGTTACCTGCGTAATCCAGAGCAGGTCTCCGTTGCCCTGCGGGATAAGATTGCGGTGGCACTGGATGAGCTGGGTTATATCCCCAATCGCGCCCCCGATATGCTTTCTAACGCCACCAGCCGCGCCATTGGCGTACTGCTGCCGTCACTCACAAACCAGGTTTTTGCTGACGTATTGCGCGGCATCGAAGCCGTCACCGACGAAGCCAACTATCAGACGCTGGTCGCCCACTTTGGTTACAACCCGCAAAAAGAGGAGCTGCAACTGCGCTCGCTGCTGGGCTGGAACATTGATGGGGTTATCCTCACCGAACGCACTCATACACCAGGCACGCTGCGCATGCTGGAAGTGGCCGGTATCCCGGTGATTGAGGTGATGGACAGCGTCACGCCCTGCCTGGATATGGCGGTAGGCTTTGATAACGTTGAAGCGGCCCGGCAGATGACGCAGGCAATCCTCAGTAAAGGTCATCGTCATACCGTCTACCTCGGCGCACGCCTGGATGAACGTACGCTGCAGAAGCAGCGCGGTTACGAAATCGCGATGCGCGAAGCGGGGCTGACGCCACGCAGTGTGATGATGGAAGATGCCTCTTCATTCAGCGCCGGTTGTGATCTGCTGCGTGAGGCGCAGCGCCTTTACCCTGAAACAGATAGCCTGTTCTGTACCAATGACGACCTGGCGGTCGGCGCGATGTTTGAGTGCCAGCGTCAGGGATTGCAGGTGCCCTCTCAGATGGCGATAGCCGGTTTCCACGGCCATGACATCAGTCAGGTTGTCACGCCACAACTGGCAACAGTGCTGACGCCACGCGACCGCATGGGGCGCGAAGCCGCGGCGCTGCTGCTGGCGCGCATTGCCGGAGAAACCAGCACCTGCCAGCCGCTGGATGTCGGTTTTGAGATCAGTGAAGGTGGCAGCATCTGATTGTGGCGTTTTTATGAGTCAGCTCACACTTTCATGCATTTCCTGGTAAAAAGGTTGCCAGGCTGTTAAGCGGCCAGGAGAATGAGAAACGATATTGTTATCGGTAACATTGGCAAATTCTCACCTGCCGGAGCAGAAAAATGACAACGCAATCCCCGTCGCATCACGTTTTTATCCTGATGGGCGTTTCAGGCAGCGGAAAGTCTGCCGTCGCCA
>Ga0157361_1000323_pt1 | contig 21410 bp, 17 predicted proteins | sample AttlaeALBM2_FD_111481 | JGI IMG/M metagenome (GOLD analysis project Ga0157361, IMG submission 111481) | Fungus gardens microbial communities from leaf cutter ant in Ribeirão Preto, State of São Paulo, Brazil - Atta laevigata ALBM2 | ecosystem: Host-associated > Fungi > Mycelium > Unclassified ...
CTTTACCGCATACGCCAACGCCTTTATCCAGCGCCAGATCGTTACCCACCATCGAAATCTGCTGCATCGCTTCAATACCCGAGCCGATCAGCGTCGCGCCTTTCACCGGTTTGGTCACTTTGCCGTTCTCGATCAGATAGGCTTCAGACGTCGAGAACACAAACTTGCCGGACGTAATATCCACCTGACCACCGCCAAAGTTTGGTGCGTACAGGCCGTATTCCACGCTTTCGATGATCGCCTGCGGCGTTGATTTACCTGCCAGCATATAGGTATTGGTCATGCGTGGCATCGGCAGGTGTGCATAGGACTCACGGCGACCGTTACCGGTTGGCGGCACGCCCATCAGGCGCGCGTTGAGCTTATCCTGCATATACCCTTTCAGCACGCCATTCTCGATCAGCACATTGTACTGCCCCGGCACGCCCTCATCGTCCACTGCCAGTGAACCGCGCAGGCCTTCAATGGTGCCATCATCGACCACGGTGCAGAGCTCTGAAGCGACCAGCTGCCCCATTTTACCGCTGAACACAGAGGTTTCGCGGCGATTAAAGTCACCTTCCAGACCGTGACCCACCGCTTCGTGCAGCAGCACGCCCGGCCAGCCGGCGCCCAGTACAACCGGCAGTGCACCCGCCGGTGCCGCTACTGCGGAAAGGTTTACCAACGCCAGGCGCACCGCTTCGCGTGCCCATGCATCAGCCCGCACATCGCCGCTCTCATCAGCAAGGAAGAATTCGTACCCGGTACGCGCACCGCCGCCGCTGGAGCCGCGTTCGCGCTTACCCTGATCCTCCACCTGCACGCTGATTGACAAACGCACCAGCGGACGAATATCTGCAGCCAGCGTACCGTCGGTAGCCGCCACCAGCACCTGCTCATACACGCCGCTCAGGCTGGCGTTAACCTCCTGCACGCGCGGGTCAGCGGCGCGCGCCACCTGATCAACGCGATGCAATAAAGCAATTTTATCTTCGCGCGTCAGGCTATCGAGCGGATTGACCGGTGCATACAGCGAGCGATTCATTACCGCCGAAAGGGTGTGCGCTTTGCCGTTGCCCTGCTCGCGCACAATGCTGCGCGCCGCTTCGGAGGACTGACGCAGCGCATTCAGGGTAATCTGGTCGGCGTAAGCGAAGCCGGTTTTCTCACCGCTCACCGCACGTACGCCCACACCCTGATCAATATGATACGAGCCATCTTTAATGATTTTATCTTCCAGAACCCAGGATTCATGGAAGCTGGACTGAAAATAGAGATCGGCATAATCCAGACGACGTTCTGAAAGCTGCCCTAACAGGGAAAAAAGGTCCTGCTGATTAATGCTGTTCGCAGCTAGTAACTGCTCACTTACCAGATTCAGAGTCATCGTTTCTCACTCATTATGTGCTCGGATAGTCATAGCCTGCGGCAATTCCCCGGCGGCGTCAAATTCACTTCTTATCGGTATCACGCGGTTTGCGCAGCACTTCATTGATTTCTGGTTTATCCAGCGGCCCGCTGATGTGATAGCGCAGCAGCGAAATCTTATTCCACAGCGGCCCCAGCACTTTGCTGGCAGCAAACACCGCCGCCCCCACCACCGGGTTAATAACAAACGCAGTTGCCACACCAACCGAGGCGGAGATTTCCGGCGCGACGACCGCTTCCATATCGATCTGGCGTTTAACTAAATCAACTTTCCCCTGCATAGCGATGTCAGCCTCCAGGCCGTCCACCAGCAGGTTATCGGTACGCATCACACCGTTTTCAATCCACGCGGTGCCATTTATGGAGTCGAAATAGAAACCGTCGCTAAAGGTATCGTTAAAATCAAATCGCAGCTTGCGCAGCAGCGCATCGAAACTCACCAGACGCAGCAGCTGGCCGGCGCGGCCGGTATTCACATCGGCAATCTGGCCTTTGCCAAAGTGCGTTTTCAGCGTGCCGCTCAGCGTCTCTTCGGAGGGCTGCCACGGCGTCGCACGCCAGTGCAGATCGTAATCGACCTTAAACGGCGCATCGCGCAGCGGCGTATTCATGCCAAACCAGTTGGTGGCATCGTTAATGTTGCCGCCACTCAGGCTGCCTTTCAGTGAGGTACGCTGATCGCCAGGCTTATTCACCCATTCGCCATTCACTCTCAGCGTTGAGCTGCCGGTATTCACGCTGCCGTTAGTAAGCACTAACGTATCGCCCTGCGGTTGCAGTGTGGCTTTAAGATGACCGAATTTCTGTCCGCGCAGCCAGCACTCATCGCAGTTAAGCTGCAGTGCCGGCCAGCTGCTGAAATCGATGCCGCTATCGCCGCTAAACGGTGAACTGCCGCTGCTTTTACCTTTATCCGTCCACTCAGGATTGTAATAGAGGTAGTTCAGATCGATCTGCCACGGTGCACGGCGCGCGGTTTTGAGGCTGCCGCGCAGTTCACGGCTCTCCAGCTGCAGCTGCGTGTTGCCGGTCGGGCCTTGGGTCACGGTGGCGTTCACATCATGCCACTGCTGTCCGCCCAGCGTCAGAGCGGGCGTCCGCAAAATCACATCGCCCGGCAGCAGCGCGCCACCCACTTCGGTCTCGCCCTGCGCATTGCGCGAGCCACCGCCGCCGGCCATCAGACCGAGCCAGGCTTCGCCATCCATCGCCGGCAGATTAAGCACCATGCCACGGTTGTCGGGCAGCTTCGGCGTGCTTTTCGCATCATTCAGCCAGATGCCGCGATCAACGCGCAGCTGCGGCTCCAGAAGCCAGCGACTGTTAAAGCGATGATGTTCGCGCACGCTACCGCTGAGCGTAAAGCTGTCAAGATCGCCGCTGGCATTAATGGCGACGGGCAGCGCTTCGCCAGCCGCTTTATCCAGTGGTGCAGGTAAGTGACTACTTACTGATTTGCCATCACCCTTGATATCGACCTGATAATGCGCGCCACCTTTGTGCGGCAGCGTAATATCGACATTGCCCTGCCACGGCAGGTTGCCCGCCAGCTTACTGCTGACTGCTTCCGGCAGCGCCTTCAGCTTCGCCAACTGCCAGTCACCCAGCAATTTAACGTTAACCCCGAAATCGTCAGGACGCTCCGTGGTGGTAAAACTTACGCCGGTTGGCTGTCCGAACCAGTCGGCCTGCATCTCTTCACTCTCCAGGTTCCCGTTGTTGTAACGGAAGCGCCCGGTGAGGTTCTCCAGCGTGGTGTTCAGCGGCTTGATATGCAAGCTGTTATTGTTCATTACCACGTTGCCGCTGGCGTGTACCCGCTCGCCATCCAGCGGAATATCCAGGTTGAGTTTACCGCGCACGTTACCGCCAATCTGCAACTGCTGCAGCGCGGCGCCAAGCGTCTCTTTCAACGGTGTCTGATTAAAGTAGTCAGCGATATCCTGCCCTTCACCGCTCAGGTCGCCATCGATAATCAGCTTCTCTTTGAGGTAATCCGGGATCACCGCGCTTACGTTACGCGCATCAACCTTGCCCAGTTTCGTCTGTTCCGCCTTCATCCACAGACCGTCGTTAACGAAGTCGAGATCGATATCCAGGTTTTGCAGGGCTGGCCAGCCCGGCTGGAACTGATACGTGCCATTGCGCAGCGGCACCGTCACTTCAAACAGGCCATCATGGTGTTTAAACGGGAACAGCCGCGGATCGCCGGCGAACAGCAGCGTGGCATTATCCACCTGGCCGCCTTTAATCGCTTCGCTCAGATAGTGGGTCAGATTGTGGCCCATCAGCGGCGTCGGGAAATAGCGCCAGGCGTCACCAGCGTCCGTCACGCGAATGCCCGCCAGAATATCCAGCCGCGGTGCTTTACCGATGTTTTGCTGATAGCGAAAATCGCCGCGCGCCCACAGGGAGCGCGCCTGCACATCCAGCTGATGACCATCAAGAGTCAGGCCGTTGCTGTCGTTTTGCCAGTTGAGCTTGCCGGTGATCTGCTTAATCTGCAGCGGCGCCTGGAACATGTCACCGTACGGCACCTCCGCCTCGCCCATCGCCACATCCAACAGGCCATTACTTACGCTGCCGCTTGCCGTCCCGCTCAGATGGCTGATGCCCGGCAGTAATTTCCAGTGCTGCCATGACATATCGCGCCACTTCGCCTGCAGACGCGTTTGCTCTGGCTGCGCCAGCGGTATGTCCAGCGCCAGCGCGTCAAGGTAACCGCGTGGCTGCAGTGCGCGCCAGTTATCCAGCAAGGTGGGTGAAAGTGGGGTAAACAGCGGTACCAGCGGGGCCAGCCGCTGCAGATCGAGCCGGGTCGCGCGTACGCGAAGCTCCGCCCCGCTCTCTGCGCCCATCATCTGTTTATTTTCCGGCTTCCACAGCAGCGAGAAGTGACCGGCATCCCAGGCTACGCCATCGGTACTGATGCGGGTTTGCGGTACGGCCAGGCTCCAGCCATTCTGGAAACGTGCCAGATGCGCGGTCAGGCCATCAACCTGCAGCTGATGTTCGCCCTCTTCACCACGCCAGCGCGCACCGCCCTTGCTCAGCAGCAGATCGCCGGCGTAAACATCACCATCCCGCAGATTCACCCACGCGGCAAGGCTGAAACGGGCGCTCTCCAGGCTGGTATTGTCGCGCAGCCAGCGACCAATCCACGGACGCACATCAACATCGTCCGCCTGCATCCAGATGCGTCCCTCATTCAGCAAGCCATTGGCATCGTTAAGATCGAGACGAACCTGCACCACACCGTGCTGGCCGGTAAAGCTCGACAGGCTCACCTCGCCTTCGGCGCGATGGCGGTTCTGCTCGTTTAGCCATGTCAGGCGCGGAATCGCCAGCTCAGCGTGCTGGCCGGATGGCGTCAGGAAACGGATGCGGCTGTCGCGCAGGTCAAAGTGGTCGAACTGACGCAAAAACAGATCGTTGATTTGCGCCGGTTTAAAACTGTTTGTCTTTTCATCACTGGTGAGCAGCGGACGGTTGGTTGCCAGCTGTAGCTGCCAGAAGGTGAGATCGCGGAACTGCCAGCGCCAGTGCAGCAGCGACTGCCAGATATTCAGCGCCAGGTTAACGCGACCAATGTGAAGCTCGCCCTCCTGCTTCATATCAATACGCAGATCGCGCACCTGCAGGGTTGGACCAAAGTTTTCCCACTTGCCCTGCAGCTCGCTGGCGTCCACGGTGACGCCGCTGACGCGGGAGAGAGTCTGCAGAATATCGCTACGATAGTTGTTGAGATGCGGCATCGCCAGGCGCAGCCCGCTGACCAGCAGCGCCACAATAACAATGATTGCGGCGAGCAGCAGTAATAGAATCCCCGGCAACCGCCTCACACACCTCTCCTTGCTGTCCGTTGGGTTACGGCGTTTAGCCTCATGATTACATCATGACGACGTCAAACTGCTCCTGAGTGTAGAGCGGTTCAACCTGCACTTTGACCTGTTTGCCGACAAAAATTTCCACTTCCGCCAGCGCATGGGACTCTTCGCCCTTAAGCGCTTCCCCCACAGCCGGTGAGACATACACCAGGAAGCGGTCAGAGTCGTAAGCGTGATGCACGCGAACTATTTCACGCATGATCTCATAACAGACGGTCTCCACCGTCTTCAGCGAGCCGCGCCCTTTACAGACCGGGCAATCCGCACACAGCACGTGTTCAATACTTTCACGCGTACGTTTACGCGTCATCTCCACCAGGCCAAGCGCGGAAAACCCGTTGATACCGGTCTTCACCCGATCTTTGCTCAGCGCGCTCTCCAGCGAATGCAGCACGCGACGACGGTGATCGTCGTTACTCATGTCGATAAAATCGATGATGATAATGCCGCCCAAATTGCGCAGCCGCAGCTGACGGGCAATGGCCTGAGTCGCTTCGATATTCGTATTAAAAATGGTTTCATCGAGATTACGATGACCAACAAACGCGCCGGTGTTGATATCCACCGTGGTCATCGCTTCCGTTTGATCGATGATCAGGTAGCCGCCGGATTTCAGCTCAACCTTGCGCTCCAGCGAGCGCTGAATCTCGTTCTCTACATCGAACAGATCAAAAATCGGCTGCTTGCCGCTGTAGAGCTCAAGCTTACTGGCCATCTCCGGGATGTACTCGCCGGTGAACTCCACCAGCAGGTCGCAGGTCAGGCGTGAATCTACCCGAATGCGGTCCAGCGCCGCGCCGGCAAAATCGCGCAGCACGCGCTGCGCCAGCGCCAGCTCGCCGTACAGCAGGCAGCGCGTCTGATTACGCTTTTTGCGCTCGCTGACTTTCGTCCACAGACGCTTAAGGAACGCGGCATCCTGTGCCAGCTCCTCTTCGCCAATCCCTTCGGCGGCAGTACGAATGATAAAGCCACCCAGATCGTCACAGTAAGCGGCTACCACCGCTTTCAGCCGTTCGCGCTCAGCTTCACTTTCAATACGCTGAGAAACGCCCACGTGCGAAGCGCCCGGCATAAAGACCAGATAACGCGACGGCAGAGTGATGTCAGTGGTCAGGCGGGCGCCTTTAGTGCCCAGCGGATCTTTTACCACCTGCACCATCAGATCCTGGCCCGGACGCACCAGCTCGGCGATATCGCGCACGATAAAATTCTTTTTCTCATCACCCGCGACGCACTCCGTGTGCGGCATGATGTCAGACGCATGCAGAAACGCGGCTTTATCCATGCCGATATCCACAAACGCCGCCTGCATGCCCGGCAGCACACGGCTGACGCGCCCTTTATAAATATTGCCCACAATGCCGCGTCGCGCTTCGCGCTCAATGTGGATCTCCTGCAGAATGCCGCCATCAATATAGGCAACACGGGTTTCAGAAGGTGTTACATTCACCAGCAGTTCAGCCGTCATCTTGTCCCCTTAACGCACGCAGCGACTGAAAATGGCTCAGCAGCTCACCGGTTTCCACCAGCGGCAGACCTACTACGGCGTGATAACTTCCATTAATCCTGCGAACGAAATTGCCGCCGAAGCCCTGTATGCCATACGCACCGGCTTTATCCATCGGCTCGCCACTGGCGATATAGTGCGCAATCTCCCCGGCACCGATCGTGCGGAAAGTCACATCCGTGGTCACCAGACAATCGAGTTCGCCCTGTGTATCCGCCAGCGCCACCGCGGTCATCACCTGATGCGTGTGTCCGGAGAGCTTACGCAGCATCTGCGCGGCATGCGCTGCATCACGCGGTTTCTCCAGCACTTCGCCGTTGAGCACCACGATAGTATCGGCACCCAGAACCGGCAGGTCCTGCGGCGCCACGCGCACGCCCGCACGCGCCTTATCCTGCGCCAGGCGGCGTACGTAAGCTTCAGCCGCTTCATCAGGCTGACGCTGCTCTTCCACTTCGGTGATCAGGCGCTCAAAGCGCAGGCCAAGCTGTGTTAATAGCTCACGCCGACGCGGTGAGCCAGAAGCCAGGTACAGGGTTATCATTGTATTCCTTACTGAACGGCAAACTGACGGCGTATCTTTCTCATTAATAAGAATAGCCAGGGCCACAGAATGCCGTCGACTACGCTACTCCAGAAGATTTCCGGGCGGAAAGAGATGTCGATCACCAGAAATTCCGCCCAGAAAACAATCACATCCACCGCCAGCGACAGCACCATAACCATTAATGCCTGCTGCCACAACGCCAGATTTCGGAATAGCTGAAATTTGGAGGCCACCAGATACGCGATAATGCTGAAGGCCAGCGCACGCACGCCGAGCGTGGAGCCGGCAATCAGGTCCATCAGCGCGCCAAGCACAAAGCCCGTGCCAACATTCACGCGGTGCGGTAACGCCAGTACCCAGTAGATCAGAATCAGCAATAGCCATGACGGCCGGAACATATAGAGCTGTTCCGGCCAGGGCATGATTTGCAGGATAAGAGCAATCAGGAAGGACAGCCAGATAACCCAACGCCCCTGGCTGCGATAGCGACTCAAGGCTGGCCTCCGCGCGCGTTCGCCGGCGTACCCAGCGAACGGCCGTTAGCGGACGGCGACGGTGGTCCCATTTGCTGACCCTGCTGCATCGTGGCGGGTGCCGGTGGCCCCATCTCCCCGGCGGGCGGCAGGACCTGCGGCATCATCTGCATCAGGCGCTCGTTGGCCACCCGGTGCACTTCGTCCGGCGCCATCGGCATTTCACCGTTTTTATCCGCGCCCCACAGCAGCAGCAGATAGCGCAGGCGCTGCAGGCCAGCGGTCGGACGCGCCTGGATTACGGTATAGGCACGTTGCGTATCGACTTTCACCGATGAGACCACGCCAACCGGATACCCTTCCGGGAAGCGACCGCCTAAACCAGAAGTCACCAGCACATCGCCCACGCGAATATCGGTATTACCAGGCAGATGCTCCAGCTGCAGATCCTCGCTACAGCCGTTACCGGCAGCAATAACGCGAATATCGTTGCGCAGCACCTGAATCGGCAGCGCATGCGACGCATCACAGATCAGCAGCACGCGGCTGGTCAGCTGACCGACCGCAACAACCTGTCCGACCACGCCTTTATCGCTAATCACCGGCTGACCTTCGTAAACACCGTTTACGCTGCCTTTGTCGATGACTACCTGATCGGTATAGGGATCGGTGCCGGTGGAGATCACCTGCGTCACCATTTTGTGCTCATCCTGACGCAGCGGTGAGCCGAGCAGCTCACGCAGACGCGCGTTCTACTGCTTGTATTGCCCCAGCATCAGCAGGTCGCTGTTTTTCAGGAAGAGCTCACGGCGCAGCGCTCTGTTCTCGAGCTCCAGCTGCTGGCGTGACGCCAGCGTTTCGGAAACGCCGTCAAGAAGCTGTCGTGGGCCGTTTGCCAGAAAGTAAAATGGACTGACCGACGTGTCCAGGTAGTTGCGAATCTGGGAGAAGGTGCTCACGCGGCTGTCAGCGATGATAATCGCGATAGCTACAATGACCGCCAGAAAAAGGCGCAACTGCAGGGAAGGCCCCCTGCTAAAAATCGGCTTCATAAATTCTGCGTGTTCCTCGACATCAGGGAAGAAGCGTTAGTCGCATGACTAACGCCTCCAGGGCTGGACGCTGTTCGCCGTCGTGCGCAGCATCGCCTAAGGCGCTATTCCCTGCGCAATTTGACCACGGTCGCAGCCGTTGAGGAGTTACTCCTCGCTGAACAAATCGCCGCCATGCATGTCGATCATTTCCAGGGCTTTACCGCCACCGCGCGCGACGCAGGTCAGCGGATCTTCTGCCACCACTACCGGAATCCCGGTCTCTTCCATCAGCAGACGATCAAGGTTACGCAGCAGTGCGCCACCACCGGTCAGAACCATGCCGCGCTCGGAGATATCAGATGCCAGCTCCGGCGGGCACTGCTCCAGCGCTACCATCACCGCGCTCACGATGCCGGTCAGCGGCTCCTGCAGCGCTTCCAGAATTTCATTAGAGTTCAGCGTAAAGCCGCGCGGTACGCCTTCTGCCAGGTTACGACCGCGCACTTCGATTTCGCGTACTTCGTCGCCCGGGTAAGCAGAACCGATCTCATGCTTGATACGCTCCGCAGTCGCTTCACCAATCAGGGAACCGTAGTTGCGGCGTACGTAGTTAATGATAGCTTCATCGAAGCGATCGCCACCAATACGTACAGAAGAGGAGTACACCACGCCGTTCAGCGAGATAACGGCAACTTCCGTGGTTCCCCCACCGATATCGACCACCATCGAACCGGTCGCTTCGGATACGGGCAGGCCGGCACCGATAGCGGCGGCCATCGGCTCTTCAATCAGGAACACCTCACGTGCGCCTGCGCCCTGCGCAGATTCACGAATCGCACGGCGCTCAACCTGGGTAGCACCAACGGGTACACACACCAGTACGCGCGGGCTTGGGCGCATAAAGCTGTTGCTGTGCACCTGCTTGATGAAGTGCTGGAGCATCTTCTCGGTGACGAAGAAGTCGGCGATCACGCCGTCTTTCATCGGACGGATAGCGGCGATGTTGCCAGGCGTACGGCCAAGCATCTGCTTTGCATCATGACCGACAGCCGCTACGCTCTTTGGCGAGCCGGCACGATCCTGACGGATGGCAACCACAGAAGGCTCGTTCAGCACGATGCCTTGTCCTTTTACGTAAATCAGGGTATTGGCAGTACCCAGGTCAATGGACAAGTCATTGGAAAACATGCCACGAAATTTTTTAAACATACTAAGGGATAATCCTGCAAGCTGGGGGCGGAAAATAAAATCCGCCTACTTTACCAACCACGCGAAGCCGCTACAAGGCGCAAAAACGTTCTGCTTCGGTGAAAAAACATGCTGATGCGTTTTTCAGGTCAGCGCGCTGCGCATCCGTCGTTGTTAAATGGCGCTAACCGGCACTTTTAAACGCAAATTCACCGGCATGAGCGGGTGAATTCCGACATAAAATCTAACATTTCCGCCCACCAGGGGAACCGGCTGAGCGTATCCTGAAGCAGAAAAATGGCTGCCTGCAGGCAGATCCGCTACCGAAGGGCTAAATACGGTAACGTTGTGAGTGCTTTTTGACGTTACTGTTGACCGGTAGTGAAGGCGCAAAGAAGTCGCCCTGACCGCCTGACACCCCTAATCCTGCCAGGGTTTGCCATTCGGCGCGCGTACGCACGCCCGCAGCAAACACCTTGGTTGGCGTGGATGTACATACCTCCAGCAAACTCTGCACAAACAGCTGATTTTCTGTACGACGCTCAATGTTGCGCACCAGGCCCGGATCAAGCTTAATCACCTCAATCGGGAGCTGTTTGATATACGCGCTGCTCACCACCGTTAATCCGGCCTGATCCACCGCAATACGGCAGCCAAATGCCGCCAGCATCCGAAAAACCGGCATTAAGCGATTGATGTGTTGACAGACATCCGCCTCTGCAAGTTCAAATAAAAATCGCCTGCGTTGCGATTTATTGCACTGCAATAGCAGTTTTTGCAGCCAGACCTGGAAGGGGCGCTGCAGAAGCGAATCGATGTTCAGCGGCAGCGCCAGGGTCTCATCCGGCCACACTTCAGAGAGCGCAGCAATACGCGTGACCAGCTGGCGATCCCAGCTGTCTGCCAGCCCCAGCTGCAGCACCAGCGGCATAAACTCGCCGGACACCACCTCTTTATCGCCATCAAACACGCGCGCCAGCATTTCACGATGGTGAACCTTCCCGTCCAGCAGCACGGCCGGTTTCTGATACAGACGCGGGCCGCCGCGGTTGAGCGTATTTTCCAGCAAGGTACGCCAGCGCACGCTGCCGCGCCCCATATCCAGCGCGTTGCCCTCGCCCACTGACCAGTTATTGCCGCCCTGCAACGCAGCACGGCGCGTGGCCAGCTCGACATCTTCCATGACCTGCGGCACGCTCTGCCCGCTGTGCCAGGCGCTGATGCCGATGTGAATCAGATCGTCACGGTCAATCATGCGCATGGGCGGCAGAGAGTCCACGGCGTTGACCAGCTGATCGGCGATGCTGTTGGCCTCTTTCAACGTCCGGTGCGGCAGCAGCACGGCGAAGTCACTGCGGAAATAGCGCGCCAGCAGCGCACCGGGATAGCGCAGCACAAAGGTTGAGAGCATGTTGATCAAATCAAACAGGTACTCCTCCACCAGCGTTGGGCCAAGGGTTTCATGCAGAGTATCGAGATCCGGCAGGCGCACCATCATCACCACGCCGTGCGTACCCACATCTTCCTGATCCTCCAGTAGCGTGGCCAGTTGGTTATCAAAGAACAGGCGGTTGTTTAGCCCGGTGCGCGAATCCTGGGCAGCAAACGTACGGATCAAGGTATCGATACGCAGCCGCTGTTCGCCGGCTTCCTGAAGATCGCTGAGCAAAGTATCAATGGCACGACTGGCTTTGGGCGGCCACTCTGCCACCGCGTCGCTGCGCGGTATGCGATCGCCAGCCAGAATACGCTCGGCGCGCGCCTCCAGCCGCTCCATGTGCTGCCAGCGCCGGTTGAGCCAGCGGTGCGTCATCACCAGCAGTGCCGACATAATCGCCACCACGGTCAGAAGCACAACCAGCGTATAAGCGCCGGTAAAAGAGCGAAACCAGGTTTTCGCGGGATCAAGTACTACTACGCGCAGTGAGAGGCCGGGCCCGTGCATCAGCGGAATGTCGAACTGGATAAAGCGGTTTGGCTCATCCTCCAGCATTGGATTTTCATGGCGGGCCAGCTGGAAAATGGTGCTGTTGCCATTGTGCAGCTCAATTTGCTCCGCGTTGATTACGGGCATCAGACGCGTCAGCCATTGTGCCAGCGACTGCGGCGATTGCGTCGCCAGCGCTCTGTCTACCTCGGTCGCCAGCGTCTGTACGCGATTTTCCACGCGCTGCTGCGAAAGCCAGATAAAACTAAAAGCGCAGCCTACCAGCATAAGTAACATCGCCAGCAAGCTTAATAATGTAATAAACGCAGAAAACTTAGTTGTTAATCGCATCCCTGTGCCTGTATCACTGCGGTTATGAACGGTGTCAGCCGTCCGCGCCAGCCCTGATGGCGCAAACCTGAGCAAAATATCACAAATAACCGTGCAGATCAGCGCCATCCCGGCAGCAATATTGCCGAAGCGCGAGTATAACGGTAAAGATTGCGCCACTGACTTTCGCTCCGGCTTTTTCGGCCTATTCTCAACAGAGCGTATGAGCCAGGAAATTTCATATTTTGCCCGCGAAAATGGCATGACGGGCGGCAATTTAGCATGCTGAACGCAGTTACTTTATTCGCCGGAGAACACCATGAAGTTCAATCGCCCTCTTACCGAAGCTGATGTTACACCGGAAAGCATCTTTGCTCTGCGCCGCCGTCAGGTACTGAAAGCACTGGGGCTGGGTGCCGCGGCCGCTGCGCTGCCTGGCGCTGCGCAGGCCGACGTGCTGAGCTGGTTTAAAGGCAATGACCGTCCGCCAGCGCCGGCCGGGCGCGATCTGCAATTTACCAAACCGGCCGCCTGGCAGGCTGATTTACCGCTGACGCCCTTTGATAAAGTGTCCGGCTACAACAACTTCTATGAATTCGGCCTCGATAAAGCCGACCCGGCCGCCAACGCCGGCACGCTCAAAACCGATCCGTGGCAGCTGCGTATTGAAGGGGAAGTCGCCAAACCGCTGACGCTGGATATGGATGACATCTTTAAACGCTTTGCCATGGAGCAGCGTATTTATCGGATGCGCTGCGTCGAAGCGTGGTCGATGGTCATTCCATGGGTAGGTTTTGAACTGAATAAACTGCTGAAGCTGGCTGAGCCCACCAGCAATGCGCGTTACGTTGCCTTCCAGACGCTCTATGCGCCGGACCAGATGCCGGGCCAGAAGGATCGCTTTATCGGCGGAGGGCTTGACTACCCTTATGTGGAAGGTCTGCGGCTGGATGAAGCGATGCACCCGCTCACGCTCCTGAGCACCGGTGTCTACGGCAAAGCGCTGCCACCGCAAAATGGCGCCCCCATCCGCCTGACGGTGCCGTGGAAATACGGTTTTAAGGGCATTAAATCGATCGTTAAAATCACCCTGACGCACGATCGCCCACCGACGACCTGGAGCCAGATCGCGGCCAATGAGTACGGCTTCTACGCTAACGTTAATCCGCATGTGAATCATCCACGCTGGTCGCAGGCCACGGAGCGCTTTATTGGCTCAGGCGGTATTCTCAACGTCGAGCGCCAGCCTACGCTGCTGTTTAACGGTTACGCCAAAGAGGTCGCTTCGCTCTATCGCGGTCTCGATTTACGGGAGAACTATTGAGTGCGCCTGACCCTTCGCCATATTACTGTACTCAAAGTGGTACTGCATCTGGCGGCCTTTCTGCCGCTGGTTTATCTGTTTATGGCAGCCATTCAGGGCTGGCTGAGCGCCGATCCGGCGAAAGATATCCAGCACTTTACCGGCAGAATGGCGCTTAAGTTGCTGCTCGCCACGCTGCTGGTTAGCCCGCTGACGCGCTACCTGAAACAGCCGCTGCTGATCCGCACCCGCCGCCTGCTTGGCGTATGGTGTTTTGCCTGGGCCAGTTTGCACCTCACCAGTTACTACCTGCTGGAGCTGGGCTACGATCATCTGCGCTTGCTGGGCAGCGAAATCCTGTCGCGACCTTATCTGTTACTGGGGATGATCAGCTGGGTGGTGCTGTTTGCTCTTGCCATCACCTCTTTTCAACGCGCGCAGCGCAAACTCGGCCGGCGCTGGCAAACCCTGCATAACGGTATCTATCTGGTAGCGATCCTCGCGCCGATACACTATTTGTGGTCAGTAAAAGTCTTTTCACCGCAGCCGTGGATTTATGCGCTGTTAGCGCTGGTGCTGTTAGGCTGGCGTTACAATAAGTTACGCAGACTCTTCTCCCGATAACCTCTCTGTGGTTGTGTTCCTGCTGCGATTTCTGTTAAAACGTGTGGCCTTCGGGCCGCTCCGGATCAACTTCGCAGATAAGACCAGTATTTTGCTGCGAATTGCCTCGAAACGGATATAATGCCCGGCTTTATTGCAAGCGAAGTCTTCTTTTTCACTCTGAAGAGTGACAAATGAAGGATGTCGCGGTATTTTACGCGATGCCTCACTGATTGCAGGAGATAGCCGCAAGATGGCGCACAAATTTCACATACTGCTGTTGAACGGACCCAACCTGAACCTGCTGGGTACGCGCGAGCCTGACAAGTATGGTCACACTACGCTGGCGCAGATTGTCAGCGATCTGACGCAGCAGGCCGATCAGCACCATGTGAAATTGAGTCATTTGCAATCGAACGCAGAGTTCCAGCTGATTGATCGTATCCATGAAGCCCGTGGCAATGTGGACTACATCATTATCAACCCGGCTGCGTTCACGCATACCAGCGTTGCGCTGCGTGATGCCCTGTTGGCGGTAAGCATTCCCTTTATTGAGGTGCATCTCTCTAATGTGCATGCACGCGAACCGTTCCGACATCACTCCTATCTTTCCGATGTATCCGCCGGCGTCATCTGTGGACTTGGCGCAGATGGATACTCGTGGGCTTTACAAACGGCAGTAAAACGCCTGTCACATTCCAATTAAACAGAGTACGGAACCACACTCATGGATATTCGTAAAATTAAAAAACTGATCGAACTGGTTGAAGAGTCCGGCATCGCAGAGCTGGAGATCTCCGAAGGTGAAGAGTCCGTTCGCATCAGCCGTTCACCCGCCAGCATGGGTTATCCGGTTATGCAGCAGGCTTATGCTGCGCCAATGATGCAGCAGCAGCAACCTGCGCTGGCAGCGGCAGTCGCGCCGGCAGCCGCACCTGTTGAAGCGGCAAAACCAGAAATGAGCGGTCATATCGTGCGTTCACCGATGGTCGGTACCTTCTATCGCACCCCAAGCCCGGACGCGAAAGCCTTCGTGGAAGTGGGCCAGAAGGTCAACGCGGGCGATACCCTGTGCATCGTTGAAGCGATGAAAATGATGAACCAGATCGAAGCCGATAAATCCGGCGTTGTGAAGGCGATCCTGGTGGAAAGCGGCCAACCGGTTGAATTTGACGAGCCGCTGGTCGTCATCGAATAACGAGGCGAAGCATGCTGGATAAAATTGTCATTGCTAACCGTGGTGAGATCGCCCTGCGCATTCTGCGTGCCTGCAAAGAGCTGGGCATCAAGACTGTTGCGGTACACTCCACGGCAGACCGCGACCTGAAGCACGTGCTGCTGGCAGACGAAACTGTCTGCATCGGCCCGGCGCAGTCGGTCAAAAGTTATCTGAATATCCCGGCCCTGATCTCTGCTGCCGAAATTACCGGCGCAGTTGCGATTCACCCGGGTTACGGCTTCCTCTCTGAGAACGCCGATTTTGCCGAGCAGGTTGAGCGCTCCGGCTTTATCTTCATCGGTCCAAAAGCCGACACCATTCGCCTGATGGGTGACAAAGTGTCTGCGATTACCGCGATGAAAAAAGCGGGTGTACCAACCGTACCGGGCTCCGACGGCTCGCTGACCGAAGACATGGATAAAAACCGTGCCATCGCGAAGCGCATCGGCTATCCGGTCATTATTAAAGCCTCCGGCGGCGGCGGCGGTCGCGGTATGCGTGTCGTACGCAACGAGAAGGATCTTGAGCAATCCATTGGCATGACGAAAGCGGAGGCCAAAGCGGCTTTCAATAACGACATGGTCTACATGGAGAAATTCCTCGAGAACCCACGCCATATCGAGATTCAGGTGCTGGCCGACGGCCAGGGCAACGCCATCTATCTGGCAGAACGTGACTGCTCAATGCAGCGTCGTCACCAGAAAGTGGTCGAAGAAGCGCCTGCGCCAGGCATCACGCCGGAACTGCGTCGCTATATCGGCGAGCGCTGCTCTAACGCGTGTGTTGAGATTGGCTATCGCGGTGCGGGTACGTTCGAATTCCTGTACGAAAACGGTGAGTTCTACTTCATTGAGATGAACACCCGTATTCAGGTTGAGCATCCGGTTACCGAGATGATCACCGGCGTGGATCTGATCAAAGAGCAGCTGCGTATTGCTGCCGGTCAGCCGCTGTCGATCAAACAGGAAGACGTGATTGTACGCGGTCATGCGGTTGAGTGCCGTATCAACGCCGAAGATCCGAACACCTTCCTGCCAAGCCCGGGCAAGATTACCCGTTTCCACGCACCAGGCGGTTTTGGCGTACGCTGGGAATCGCATATCTACGCCGGCTACAGCGTGCCGCCGTACTATGATTCCATGATTGGCAAGCTGATCACCTACGGTGAAAACCGTGATGTGGCGATCTCGCGCATGAAAAATGCGCTGGCGGAGCTGATCATCGACGGCATCAAGACTAACGTCGAGCTGCAGATGAAAATCATGTCCGACGAAAACTTCCAGCAGGGTGGCACCAACATCCACTATCTGGAGAAAAAACTCGGCCTGCACGAGAAGTAAGCGTAGCGCAGAGTCATGCAGAGGCCGGTTAATCCGGCCTTTTTCATTTTTGTTACCTTTGAGGTTGCATAATGGATGGGCGTTTTTTACAAGCGAACAAAGAGGCGCGCTGGTCGTTATATCTGACGCTGGCGTATCTTGCCGTGTGGGGCGTTTCTGCCTGGCTCGGTGGCACCCAAAGCGGGATAACCGGTTTGCCGCTGTGGTTTGAGCTCTCCTGCGTGTTTGTTCCCCTGCTGTTTATCGGCCTGTGCGGGCTGATGGTGCGCGTGGTGTTCCGCGATATGTCGCTGGAGGATCGCGATGGAAACTGAAATCATTCTGCCTCTGCTGGCGTATCTGGTGTTGATCGCCGGGCTTTCGGTGTTTGCCATGCGCAAACAGCGCCAGGGCAACTTCCTCACCGAATATTTTCTGGGCAGCCGCTCCATGGGCGGATTTGTGCTCGCCATGACTATCACCACCACCTATATCAGCGCCAGTTCGTTTATCGGCGGGCCCGGTGCAGCCTATAAATATGGTCTTGGCTGGGTATTGCTGGCGATGATTCAGGTGCCTGCCGTGTGGCTGTCGCTGGGCGTGCTGGGGAAAAAGTTCGCTATTCTGGCGCGCCGCTACAATGCGGTGACCCTTAACGACATGCTGTATGGCCGCTATCGCAGTCCGCTGCTGATCTGGCTGGCGAGTATCGCCCTGTTGGTGGCATTTATCGGTGCGATGACGGTGCAGTTCATTGGCGGCGCGCGTCTGCTCGAAACTGCGGCCGGCATCCCTTACGATACCGGCCTGCTGATTTTTGGCGGTACCATCGCGCTGTATACCGCCTTTGGCGGCTTTCGTGCCAGCGTGCTTAACGACGCGATGCAGGGACTGGTGATGCTGGTGGGCACTTTTCTGCTGCTGTTTGCGGTGATCCATCAGGCCGGCGGTCTGGAGACGGCCGTGATCAAATTGCGCACAATCGATCCACAGCTGGTCTCGCCGGAAGGCGTAGGCAATGTAATCAACCCGACTTTCCTTAGCTCGTTCGCGGTGCTGGTCTGTTTCGGGGTGATCGGCCTGCCGCACACGGCGGTGCGCTGTATCTCCTATAAAGACAGTAAAGCGATGCATCGTGGCATTGTGCTGGGCACAATCGTGGTGGTGGTGCTGATGCTGGGTATGCATCTGGCGGGCGCGCTGGGCCGGGCGATTATCCCCGACCTGACCATTCCGGACCGGGTGATCCCTACGCTAATGATCACCGTACTGCCACCGATGGCGGCGGGGATCTTTCTCGCTGCGCCGATGGCGGCGATCATGTCCACGATAAATGCGCAGCTGCTGCAATCCTCCGCTACGCTGATCAAAGATCTCTACCTGCGTATTGCGCCGCAGCACAGCGAGAACGAAGCACGTCTGCGGATGATTTCAGGCACGATTACCTTTGTGCTCGGTCTGCTACTGCTGCTGGCGGCGTGGAATCCGCCGGATATGATTATCTGGCTGAACCTGCTGGCGTTTGGTGGCCTGGAAGCGGTATTCCTGTGGCCGCTGGTGCTGGGGCTGTATTGGGAGCGCGCTAATGCCGCCGGTGCCCTCAGCGGCATGCTGGCAGGTGCTGGCTGCTATACGCTGCTTGCCGGTCTGCACATTGAACCCTGGGGTTTCCACCCTATCGTACCGTCTTTGATCTTAAGTCTGCTGGCCTTCCTGGCAGGCAATTTGTTTGGCAGCTCGCCTGACGCGCGCGACGCTGCACTGGAATAAAGAGAACCGCTATGCCATGGATTCAAATTAAAATTAACAGCACCGGCGAGCACGCCGAAACCTTCAGCGATGCGCTGATGGATGCAGGTGCTGTTTCCGTTACCTTTCAGGATACGCACGATAACCCGGTCTATGAACCGCTGCCGGGTGAAACCCGCCTGTGGGGCGATACTGATGTAATTGGGCTGTTTGACGCCGAAACCGATATGGATGACGTAGTAACGATGCTGAGCCAGCACCCGCTGCTGGGATCAGCGTTTCGCCATAAGATCGAGCAGATCGAAGATAAAGACTGGGAGCGCGAGTGGATGGATAACTTCCACCCGATGCGTTTCGGTGAGCGTCTGTGGATCTGTCCGAGCTGGCGGGATGTGCCCGATCCGGATGCAGTCAATGTGATGCTGGATCCCGGCCTGGCCTTTGGCACCGGCACGCATCCGACGACGTCGCTGTGCCTGAGCTGGCTGGACGGCCTCGATCTGCAGGGTAAAACTGTGATCGATTTCGGCTGCGGTTCGGGGATCCTCGCCATTGCTGCCCTGAAGCTGGGGGCTGCGCAGGCGATCGGCATCGATATCGATCCGCAGGCGATCCAGGCCAGCCGCGATAACGCCGAGCGTAATGGCGTGGCCGATCGTCTCTCGCTCTATCTGCCGCATCAGCAACCCGACAATCTGCAGGCGGATGTCGTGGTGGCGAATATCCTGGCAGGCCCACTGCGTGAACTGGCGCCGCTGATTAGCGTGCTGCCTAAATCCGGTGGCCATCTCGGGTTGTCAGGCGTGCTGGCCAGCCAGGCAGAAGCGGTATGTGAAGCTTATGCGGATCGCTTTGCGCTGGATGCCGTGGCGGAGAAAGAGGAGTGGTGCCGCATCACCGGCGTGCGCCGCTAAGCTTTACTGCGGTCAGCCCATGCTGGCCGCAGCCCACCCGAGACCTGTCTCAAAAAACCTGCTCTGCCGTTTCTTTACACTCGAATCATTACACTCCTGCCCCAGGCGATAGCGCTATCCCTGTTACCGGTGCCCCATGCGGTGCCTGACAATGATAAATCGCTTAGTGAATCGTGATAATGAAAATCAAACACTCTTTGTTCGCCCTGCTCCTGGCAGCGGCGCCTTATGCTCACGTTCAGGCTGCCGCCTGGGATTACGCGCAACCCCAACACTGGGGCGATCTCTCTCCGGATTTCCACCTGTGCAAACAGGGCGTGAACCAGTCACCCATTGATATCCGTCAGGCAGTTTACGCCAGGCTGCCTGCGCTGGCGCTGGAGCTGCATGCGCGTCAGGCAGCGATTGTTAATAATGGCCATACCGTGCAGGTTAATCTGCAGCAAGGTGATACGCTGAAACTGGATGACGAGACCTTCACGCTCAAACAGTTTCATTTCCATACCCCGAGTGAGAATCTGATTGATGGCAAACGCTATCCGCTTGAGGGCCATTTTGTTTTCAGTAATCAGCAGCAGCAGCTGGCGGTAATTGGGGTGATGTTTGTCACGGGAAGCGCGAATCCGGTGCTGGGTACACTGCTTGATGCGCTGCCCGCGCAGGTTGATCAGTCCGCCACGCTGCAGGAGGATGTAGACATCACGTCACTGCTGCCTGTCGATCGCCACTACTTCCGCTTTAGCGGTTCACTGACGACACCGCCCTGTAGCGAAGGCGTGCGCTGGCTGGTGATGAAGCAACCTGTATCAGCTTCTGCAGCGCAGCTACAGGCTTTTAGTGTGGCACTGGGTGCACAGGGCAACAGCCGTCCTGTTCAGCCGCTGTATGGCCGTCTGGTTGTCGAGTGATGCAATCTCCACCAGCAACCTGATAAAAACAGGTCGCTTTTTCGCCTGGATACCGCCATTTCTCTGGTTAATTGAGGGAAGTGGCGTTTTTTATATTGTGATTTCGCGCATATTTTTAGAAAAACGTTTGGTCACAATTTCGGCGTATTTTTTTAATTAACTGAATTATAAAGAGTATTGCTAAAAGCCCGCTCTGTGACCCTGATTCCCCTGCTTTTTTACGGCGCATTGTTCAAAGTTTGGCCTTTCATCTTCCTGAAAAAATGCGTAATATACGCCGCCTTGCGAACAGTTAGGGTCACTTCTTTTTCATGCGCATTGGACACCATCAGCTACGTAATCGACTCATTGCTGCACCTATGGCCGGAGTTTCCGATAAGCCATTTCGCACGCTATGTTACGAGAACGGCGCCGGCATGACTGTCTCCGAGATGCTGTCATCAAACCCGGAAGTTTGGGCCAGTGACAAATCGCGGTTGCGTATGGTGCATAGTGACGAGCCCGGGATTCGTGCCGTGCAGATTGCCGGTTGCGATCCTGATGAGATGGCTGCCGCCGCGCGCATTAATGTGGCGTCAGGCGCGCAGGTTATCGATATCAATATGGGCTGCCCGGCTAAAAAAGTGAATCGTAAGATGGCTGGCTCAGCGCTGCTGCAGCACCCGCAACTGGTGGAGTCTATCCTCCGTGCGGTGGTGAACGCAGTGGATGTACCGGTTACGCTGAAGATTCGCACCGGCTGGGACAAAGAAAATCGTAATTGTGTAGAGATTGCCCAATTGGCTGAACGCTGTGGCATTCAGGCTCTGACCATTCATGGCCGCACGCGCGCCTGTTTGTTTGAAGGGCATGCTGAATACGACAGCATTCGGACAGTTAAGCAGAGCGTCACCATTCCGGTTATCGCGAATGGTGACATTACTGACCCGCACAAAGCCAGAGCGGTGCTCGACTATACCGGAGCCGATGCTCTGATGGTTGGTCGCGCTGCTCAGGGAAGACCGTGGATCTTCCGGGAAATCCAGCATTATCTGGACACAGGGGAGCTGCTGGCACCGAAGCCGCTGGCTGAAGTGAAGCATATGCTGA
>Ga0157361_1000324_pt1 | contig 21341 bp, 27 predicted proteins | sample AttlaeALBM2_FD_111481 | JGI IMG/M metagenome (GOLD analysis project Ga0157361, IMG submission 111481) | Fungus gardens microbial communities from leaf cutter ant in Ribeirão Preto, State of São Paulo, Brazil - Atta laevigata ALBM2 | ecosystem: Host-associated > Fungi > Mycelium > Unclassified ...
CAGAAGCGATGAAGGTGACAAGTCGAGTCAGTGTCTATTAATGGGTTAGTCCGATGTTGTCCCATTTAGCACAGTCCAAAAATAGAAAGAGAAATAGTTTGAGATTTCTCCGAAGAGTCCTGTTCATACCATAAGTCCGAATGTCCTTTGAGGGTCCTCAGACATGTGATATATTACTGCATCATCACGTCTTCATCCAGTATTGCCAACATCTTGTCTACTAACCACTCGTTATCAGACCATGGCTGATAGTAGTTATAGTCCCACTCGATGTTCATAACACACACTCGCAAACTCCAGTTTGACGCTCTTAACTGTCTTTGTCATGTGGCCTCCTCTGATCCATCAACACTTGTAGTTGCTACTGATGTAAGCATTCTTCCCAGAAACATGCAGGCTGTTTCAGTTGTCTATTTCTGGAGACTAGGAGAACAGGTGTTGTTATCTAAGGTATCTGCAGGACAAGCCATAGCTCTAGATGCAGAGTTGTTTGCTATTTGACTTGGCATTGTTAAGGCCACTTCCTTTGATGTCAAGCACATTGTTATCATCACTGACTCCCTTACTGTAGCTAGGAGAGCAGTTGACGCTTCTATTCATCTAGGCCAGGCCCACTCCCTTGCTATTGTTCAAGCCCTTAGGGGTTTCTTCACCAATCACCCTGATCACTCCATTCACTTCTGGGACTGCCCAAGCAAGGTGCAGTAGTCCCTTCACTTCTTGGCACATAAAAACACTATAAGTACCAAGATTGCTGCTGGACACCATCCAGCCACTTCTCTTAATGCTTTTCAATCCAAGAATGCTGCTGCCTGCCTCGACACATGGAGAATATCCTCTGCTCATCCTTTATCTCAGGGTCATCACTTCTTCTCTCTCAAAGATAGTATCAAGAACCTTCTTAAGCCCTTCTATGCTAAAGGTAGGGGCTGGCTTCCCTTTATTGGCAAGTTAGTTATCTTGTGTGCCAGGACGACTTGAGCCATTCTTAACCATGCTTCTATTGGGGAGTTCAGATAGCACTTTTTCCCTGCAGAGTGCACCCAGTGTCCATGTGGCCATCGCCAGGTGGAAATATGTTGACATATCTTTGTAAACTGCTGCCAGTTTGCCTACTTTCCCTTGACTGACCTAGTGCCAACTGTCAAGGACTTTGTCAAGTTCCTGAAGGAACACCCTAGTGCCTTTGCCTTTTCTTCTTAGGATCGCCCACCTGCCAAGCCCCCTGAGCTTCTATAAGTGTCTCACTTGGTTTCTCTTTTCTGTGTGCTATAGATAGTTTCTCAGTCTTATCTCTCTCAGTTTTATTTGACTCTGTATTCTAGGCATGATAAGTCTGCTGACTTGAACATGTTATCCAAAGGTTGGTTATGAGCAACCTGTATCTAGTTCTCTCTCTTCTTAGGTTAGATTTCTTCTTTGATACTAACAGTGTCTCTTGTCTGTGATGGGACAACCTGGTCCTTCAGGCTCATGTAGGCTACTTGTTGTAGATAGTCTGCTGTGGACTGTGATCGAGCACCGTGTTATAAATTTTTGAACGAAAGAACAAAAAAAAAAGGAGTAAAGAGGAACATTCTAGAAAGAAGTCTACCACATAATATGTCATCTTTACTGGGACATGTCATCATAAAGAAAGGAGAGGGACACATAAGCCTCAGGAGTTTAGGGGGAATTAGTAAGAGAAAGAGTTAATGGAAATCTAAAAGTAGTAATAGTTCTCTTTTTATCTTTATTCTTTGAGTTTCAGACATTTGTAATAACTTTAATATAGTATCCAGAGTACAGTTGGATAGGAGAAGATCCTCTTGACTCCTACCTCTATCTACACTGCCTCTGAAATCATGAATGTGGATCTATTGAGAGTAAGAAGACTAGGACCAGGGGAATGTCTTGAACAGAACACTAAATATACCTAGAACTCAATCTAGGGAGGAATAGCAGATGCAACTTGGGCAGGCTACAGAGAGGACAGCAGGCTGGGAAAGCTTGGCTAGGTGTACACTTAGATTGCATCACATCTGTAAGGTTTGGTGTTGGGGATGCAGACAAGGGGGCAACTGAGTGTAGAGGGTTCATGAGTGATCAACTAACTGTATTTTCCAGTGGAGTTTTGTCATGGTATGTAAAGGTTGATACCTTAGGGAGGCTATGTGACAATGGTCTAGAGAGATCTTTCACTCTTTTTATAACACCCAAACCCATATTTTATTGGAGCTGCATATAATTCTACTTTTACTTATAACCTTTATCTTTAATTACCTCCACTCAGACCTTTAGCACACAATTGGGAGCTGGCACATCATTGTTTTGTTTGTCTTAGTGTGCAATTTCCTTTTGCACCCTTTCAAAGCGATTTATCTGAAAGAGGATTTTGTCCCAAAGAAAGGAAGGACATATTTGATGTCCAGACAGGAAAAAGAGGAAGTATAAGAATTTATGGAAGAGCAGTTGAGGAAAGGGTATATTAGACTCTCAAAATTGCCACAGACCTCACCAGTATTCTTTGTGGGAAAGAAAAAAAGAAAAGGATGGTACAAGATTATTAGTACCTTAATAAGGGGATGATCAAAGATAATTATTCCCTACCTTTGATTTCAGACCTGATTGATACCATGGGGGCAAAAAGGGTATTCACAAAGATAGATCTGCAATAGGGCTATAATAATGTATAGGTAAAAGAAGGAGATGAGTGGAAAGCAGTGTTCATAACACATCTGGGGATTTATGAAACTACTGTCATGTTTTTTAGTCTTACAAACTTGCCAGCAACCTTCTAGGCAATGATGAACAGCATCCTAAGAGACCTCATAAACACAGAAGAAGTGGCAGCTTTTATAAATGATGTTTGAGTAGAAACAGAGTGTCATATGGTAGAAAATAATAATTTAGTAATATAATTTCTTTTATATTTTATATTATTACTAAATTTTGCACCTGAACTCCTGTTGTCTACTCCTATAAGATTATGATGTAGACTAGTTACTTGTACTCCTCCTATTCCAGACTTAGTATAAGTACTCTATTAGTTACACCCTAGTTTCTTAGTCCGTAGATTAATGTCTTTTATGTGTTCTATCCTCACTCCTATCAATCTATATACCACTCCTCTCTTGAGCTCCTGGCAAAAATTTAGTTCTCCTGAAATACGCAACTACATACGTGACAATAGATTGAGGCATAGCATATGAGCTAAGGCCAAGATTGTACTCCACTTTTGTTATTAACTCCCTTTCACTCTGGAGTAACTCTACTCCACTCCAGGTCACTCTGTTCCTGCTCTGCATGTTCCTGACACAGAGAATGAAAAGTGATATGAGGAAAACAACCTCTACGTAAAACCAGAGAAGTATGTGTAGAAAGTAAGAGAAATTGACTTTCTGGGACTAGTAATGGGGTCAGGAGGAATCAAGATGCAGGAAAAAAAAAGATGGCAGGAGTCACCCTGAGATACGCCCAGGATGTAGGTTGTTGGACAACTTTTCTGACCATGTCTCTTTCTATCCCTGTGACCGCTCCAATGGGTGCACTCACAAACTCCAGTTCGATGCCCTTGACCAACTTTGTCTTGAGGCCTCCTCTGATCCATCAACACTTGTTATCGCTACTGATGCAAGTGTCATCCCTCCCAGGAACATGCAGGCTGTTTCAGTTGCCCACTTCTGGAGACTAGGAGAACAGGTGTTATCATCCAAGGTACCTGCAGGATGAGCCACAGCTCTAGACACAGAGTTGTTTGCTATTTGACTTGGTGTTGTTAAGGCCACTTCCTTTGACATCAAGCGCATTGTTATCATCACTGATTCTCTTACTGCAGCTAGGAGAGCAGTTGATGCTTCTGTTCACTCAGGCCAGGCCCACTCCCTTGCCATTGTCCAAGCCTTTTGGGATTTCTTTACCAATCGTTCTGATCACTCCATTCACTTCTGGGATTGCCCAAGCAAGGCTCAGTGGTCCCTTTACTTCTTGGCACATGAAGACGCTACCAGTACCAAGATCGCTGCTGGATGCCATCTAGCTACTTTGCTTGACGCTCTTTGATCTAAGAGTACTGCTACCTGCCTTGATGCATGGAGAATATCCTTTGCTCATCCTTTATCTCAGGGTCATCACTTCCTCCCTCTCAAAGGTGGTATCAAGAATCTTCTCCAGCCCTCCTATGCTAAAGGTGGGGGCTGGCTTTTATTCATTGGTGAGTCGGTCACCTTGTGTGCCAGGGCGACTCGAGCCATCCTTAACCATGCTCCCATTGGGGAGTTCAGACAGTGCTTTTTCCCTGCAGAGTACACCCAGTGTCCATGTGGTTATTGCTAGGTAGAAACATGTTGACACATCTTTGCCAACTGCCGCCGGTTTGCCCACTTTCCCTTGACTGACCTAGTGCCAATGGTCAAGGACTTTGTCAAGTTCCTGAAGGAGCACCCTAGTGCCTTTGCTTTCCCTTCTCAGGATCGCCCATCCTCTGAGCTCCCTGAGCCTCCATGAGTGTCTCACTTGGTTTCTCTTTTCTGTGTGCTGTAGATAGTTTCTCAGTCTCATCTCTCTCAGTTTCATTTGACTCTGTATTCTAGGCATGATAGGTCTCTTGACTTGGACATGTTATTCAAAGGTTAGTTATGAGCAACCTGTATCTAGTTCTCTTTCCTCTTAGGTTAGATTTCTTCTTTGATACTGATAGTGTCTCTTGCCTGTGATAGGACAATCTGGTTCTTGAAGGCTACTTGTTGTAGATAGTCTGCCGTGGACTGCGATCGAGCACCACATTATAAATTTTTGAACAAAAAAAAAAAACTTAAATTCACTCCAAGTCTAAGTTGACAAGGAGAACTTAATAGAGTTCCTATCTGATTTTCTTATTATATATACAACTGTCATATTCTGAAAATATAGTAATTATATAATTTATCTCTCCTAATAATTCTCCTAAAATTAATAATAGTAGGATAGCATAGTAGACTACTCTCCTCCTATTCCACACTTACTATAAGTACTAAGTAGTTACAGTGTATTTCCTCAGTCTGTAAATTAACGTCATCTGGTCTTAATCTCATCTTGTCCACTCCGACTCCTTCACTTGCCTCCTTAGGACCTCTGTCTTGACAACTTCCATCACTTTGAAATACGCAACCAACCTCACAACCAGAGACCAGGGTGCAACACATAAGTTGAAACCAAGGTTGTTCAACAAGTCGTTCTCCACTCCCATGTCCTTGCCTGTCCACTGGAGCCTTCTTTATACTATTGCTAAGTAACATTCCTCTCTGACGTAGTACATTACTCTGTTCTGGAGTGTAGTTTCTATCTATTACCCTATACCTCCGTCCTCTGAAATTCCATCCTTGACAACAACTACTATTGTGGCTATGCACTTCACCTCCCACAGTCCTCATGTTACCCATCATGTATTATGACAGTAACCTGTGACATGACCATTATGTGACTTTGTGACAGTGATGTGACTTCTCAGCCATACTTTACCTTCATAGTAGTGATTCAACTAGATAAATAAAAAATGAAAAATGAAATAGAAAATGACTTAGCCATTTTGCTAAGTCACAATAGAAAGAGATGAAGCAAGTAGGGGTAAAGGTGTTGAGAAATGAAGTAGTAATTGAGGGAGAAGAAAAATACAAGGTGGAGAAAATTTTAAACAAAAAGAAGTTTAGAGGAAAAGACAAATATCTAGTACAAGAGAAAGGTTACATAACAAAAGAAGACACTTGGGAAACATGAAAGATTTAGTCAGAGAATTTAAGGAAGAATATGGTGAGAATATTGGGCAATCAAGGAGAATTGTGGAAGAAAACAGAAGGGAGATAGGCTATTTGTTGTAGATAGTCTGCCATGAACTGCAATTGAGTACCACATTATTTTTTAACAAAAAACAAAAAAAAACAGAAGGGGAAAGCTGCCAGGTAGGTATATGGCAAAAATGTTTTATGAATGAGATAACAAGAAGTTCGACCAGGAATATTGGGGACAGTTGGAAAGAAACTAGTAAAGATGAAAAGAAAAGAAAAGACAAAAAAAGATTGATAAAGAAGATAAGAAAAAAGAAATTGTAGAGGAAAAAATAGAAGAATTAGAGAACTTAAGGGACCCTTACAATGAGTTGTAAGAAATTTTTTGGGATGAGAAATCTTAAGAGGGGGGTACTGTTATAAGTTGCTTCAACCATGACTAAGGAATAATGACATGGACTAGAATCAAACCAGGGAAGGACAGATACTTGTAATAATAATAAGGACAAAATAGTCAGATTATGTATATATAGTGTACTGGAATCAAGTAAGAACTCTATTGAGTTCTCTTCTAACCCTGAAGAGCTACCTGGACTAAACCCTAGTCAAGGTTTTTAAGCCAGTTGCTAATATCTTTTCAGCTAAGTCCTTTAATTTTGGTAATATATATCTATTTTGTTTCTTTCTTTATTTGTAGGGTCTCCTTTAGTATCTTTATTACTGTTCTTTTAGGTATTTCTTTTTTGTTGAAAATCTAATTGTTTCTTATTGTTTATATTAGCCATATAGCTTCTGTTACTCTTTCTACGTATGCTTTATTTGTTCATATTGGTTTATTTCCTAGGTATATTGATTCTAGTCCTTTTATTAGCTCTAATATCAGTTAGAGCCATTGTGTCTTTGAGAAATTATGTTTCCATTCTTTTTCATGTAGTTCTATATTGCTTGTCCTTGGTTTAGTGGGCATTCTATTAGAATATGATCTATGGTTTCTAACTGGCCACATTTATAGTAGGCTCTGTCTTTCCATCCTTTAATTTTGAGAAACCATGCACCTACCTTATACCTGTCATAGCATAGTTTCCATAAGAAGTTACTAATCTTGGGGGGGATTACCCCTTTCTCATTATTTATCCATATTTCACTTATGGTCATACAAGTCCCAGTCTTTCGTATCATCTCTGTTTATCTTCTAGCTTAGATGGTCCTGGTATTTTCTGTCTTTAACTATATGCTCTCATTCTGTTCACTGTCTTTTAGGGTCTCTATTAGATTTTTAATAATATCTGGTTCTATTTTTGTTTCTATTTTGCTTATTTTAATTTTACTCTTATGTCATGACTTGGCAAAATAGCTAAGTCATTAATTATATTTCTTTTCTTTTTAGACTTACTACACAAGAAAGAAATGTAGGAAAGTATCACATGACTAAGTGTTACAAGTCACAGTCACATACTAGGATGTCACAAATCATGTCACATGATAGGGTCACATGATAAGTATGAGAAAATAGTGCACAGACCATGTAGTAGTTGTATAAGTAGTATACAAGAAATAAATGAGAACTATTAAGTTCTTTTTGTCAACTCAGACTTGGAGTAGATTTAAGTTGTCTTGGCTGAAGTCTTACACCTCATGTAGTTATAGATAGTAAGCTATAACTCGCCATGTCTCTTTGTCTTCTTTGTGAAGGAAGTTTTTTTTCTCTTATCTTTTACTATTTAGCTTTATTTCAGTTGTGGTCTCTATTCTGTCTGTTTTTATAGTCATATCTCCTTTCAATCTCAATACTTCTATCATTATTAGTAGGTCTGCTGTCTTGCTCAGTGAGTTTGGGCTTATGCAGTAGGTCTTTGTTTCATCTATTTCATCTGTCATGATTCTTATGACTCCTGAGTACTATGCCTGGTTGTTCTCTAGTCCTGGTTTGAGTATGGTGTAGTAAATTTCAATTTTCATTGGTATTGTTCTTACACTCCTTTTATTAGAGTCCTTAATAGTCTTGACTCCTTCTTTTTACTTTTGTCTTTGTATCTTTTGTATGATCCAAAGATTTGTATGGTTTTTTCTGGTGATCTGTTATTTATTATGTTAGGGTCTATTATATCTTGAATTTCTCTGTTTTCTTTTTTTTTCATTCTTAGTCTCTTAGATGTGAAATATAGGTCATATTCTATTTCTAGTCTTAGTAGATATAGTCACACTGATATCTTATTTATTATTGTTTGCACAAGTTATTTTTTCTTATTATAAAGTCCTCTAGATCACTAACTGTTTTGATCTTATAGGTTGTCAAATACGTGTAGAGCAGGAACAAAGTGACCTGGAGTAGAACAGAGTTACTCTGGAGTGGAAGGGTTTTGACAACAAAAAATGGGGAACAACCTTGGCCTCAGCTTGTGTGCTGTGCCTCGATCTGCTGTCACATGTGTGGTTGCGTATTTCAGAAGAACTGAATTATTGCCAGGAGTTCAGGAGAGAAGTGGTATAGATTGATAGGAGTGAGAATAAAACAAGTAAGAGATGTTAAAAATGTTAAGGACTTTAATCTACAAACTAAGGAACTAGGATATAACTAATGGAGCACTTATACTAAGTCTGGAATAGGAGGAGTACAAGTAACTAGTCTAAATCATAATCTTATAGAAATAGACAACAGGAGTTTAGGAGCAGAATTTAGTAATTATATAAAATATAAAAGAAATTATATTATTTAAATGATTATTTTCCATCATATGACATAGGTTAACCTTAAGTATGTTACTAGTTTCTTGTTCCAGGAGTGGTTGTCTAGTACTCCTATGTGATGTCATAGTAGTATTTTTCTCCTTTGGTCTTTGTTTGCTACTATGACATCTTTGATGTAGATAGGTACCTTTTTTTCTTTTGTGTCAGTTATATCCCATGTCTGCAAAATCTAGTTTATCTTATTCCAGTCATTAACTACTGGAGATTTTTGAGTATATTTGAAGATTACTTGATCTGTTACAAATGCCCATAATGGTCTTTCAGTTATGGGTACTAGGTATTTTTTTAGCCACATTACTTGTGTTACTTCTAACCTAGTTTCTATGTCTGGTAGATTAAGTCCCCTATTATTTTTTGGTTCTGTTGCATCTGTCTAGTTCATTAGTGATCTCTTACCTTCCTATATGAAGAATTTCATTTGGCAGGTCATTCTCTGGGCTATGTCTTTTGGCATCTTGTTTGCTATTGCTAAGTATATTACTCTGGATTGGAGTAGGGCTTTTAGAACTAGTTCTTTGCCTTTAGTCAATAAGTTTATTCTAGACCAGCTTTCTAGTATCTTTGCTTGTATCTCAAGAATGTTTTCCAATTGTACACTGGTCTTATTGTTATTGCTTATATATGCTTCCAATGTCCTTAATGATTCTTTAATTTTTACTATTCTTATGAACTGGTCTATTCTACTACTAGTGGTCTTGTTTGTTTTTCTTGTTCTTACCACTTCATCTCTATATTCTTTTGTTTCTATAAGTAGGATCTCTGATTTTTCATCATTGAATTTTGCCATAAAAGCTTCACAAAAGCTCCTCATAGCTTTTTCTAGGGTTTCTTTAATGTTATTCTTATTTATGTAGACTATTGTATTACTTACAAATTCTCTACTCCCTGTATTTTAAAACCTCTCAGAGGTGACTTTCTTATTGTCTCAGCTAATGGTTTGATTGCTATATTATATAGTAAACATGACATTGAACATCCTTGCCTTATACCTCTTTCTATTCTTATAACTTGGGGTAATACCTTATTTACTAATACTATTGTCCTGGCATTTTTATATAGTTGTTGTATTCTTTGGATGAATTTCACTAGGAGTTCATATTTTTTAATATACTCCATAAGTAGTCATATACTATCTTTGTCATATGATGGAAAATACCCAATTAATAATATAATTTCCTTTTATTTTATATTATTACCAATTTTTCACTCCTAAACTCCTATTGTCTATTCCTATAGGATCACAATGTAGACTAATTACTTGTACTTCTCCTATTCCGGACTTAGTATAAGTACTCCAGTAGTTACATTCTAATTCCTTAGTCCATAGATTAAAGTCATTTACGGCTTTCCCTTGTTCTATCCTCACTCCTATCAATTTATACTACTTCTCTCCTGAACTCCTAACAACAATTCAGTCCTCCTGAAATATGCAACCACACACGCGACAGCAGATTGAGGCACAGCGCACGAGCTGAGGCCAAGGTTGTTCCTATTTTGTTGTCAAAACCCCATCCATTCTGGAGTAATTCCACTCTACTCCGGCCTACTCCATTCTGTTCCGCTCCATACTTGACAGAATCTACAAACTCCCATTGGTCACTGTTGCACTCAACTACCTTGACTTTACCGTCATCACTCATTTGCTCCACTATTCCTGTTCTTCACACTGATTGATGTCTAATTCCATTCATTCAACTACAGTGTCTCCAGCGGGTGTTGTCTCTGGATGCTCCGGAACAACGCCGTGTTGGAACAAACGAGTTCAGTTTCTGACCCCTCACCCCCGACTCCAACATCCCAGACCTCTACTCCAGAGTCGACCGACTAGTCTGGCTTCAGATTCTATATCTTCACAACCAGTTGCTCCTATCATCGAGTCCAATCCTTTTATTTCACAGTCTAACCCATCTGTCCATCTGCCCTCCGCCAACATAATCAATGCCCTCCGCCATCTGTTCAATACTCTAGAATGACCTCTAATTGCTCCTCCTGTCAAGGTCCGTGTTCCTGATATCTTTGATGGAACAGACCTGCACTAGCTTCACCATTTCCTCTTCTAATGTTGTCTTTACTTCCGCTCCGGACCAGCCGTTTTTAAATTGAACTACTACAAAATCAATTTTGCAATGACTTATGTGTCCGGAATGGTACAAGACTGGCTTCAGGTAGCATTGGAACAGAAAAATCAAGGCGTTCATCATGCGTGGCTATACTCCTGGTCTTCCTTTGTCAAAGAAATGCACACTTACTTTGGCATCCCAGACGTTGCTGTGAAAGCAGCTCACTCTTTAGATCACCTCTGTATGAATCCTGACGACCAGATCACAACTTACAACATCGCTTTCCTCCGGTACTCTGCTCAATTACAGTGGCTGGAGAGTGCTTTCTGCCATAGGTACTATTTTGAACTCCCTGATTGCATTCAGGATATCATTTCCACTCGTGAAGGAGGTAAACCGTCCACATTCTAGACTCTATATTCCACAGCAGTCTCCATCGACAATCATTTCTGGGAGCGAAAACACGAGTCCAAAAGGGCTCCGTACTTTATATCCAAAGTGTTCAAAGTCTAGATCTAATTTGTCACTAGCTGATTCCGATTCCGATATAGAAGCTTCAGAGTCTTCTGATGAATTTCCCACTTGGTGACACACTCTGTCTCCAGACGTCTCTGACTCTGACTCTGGATTGTCGTCGTCTGTCTTCGATTCTGGTTCCATAATCTCTGAATTGTCCACTAGTGCTCTGTTCTCTGCTCTGCAACAAATTCCGTTGTCAGAGCCCTCTGATTCTGATTCTGTTTGGTCTTCCTCAACTTCTGGTTCCGTTCTTAGGGTTCCAGAGTCTCTGGTCAAACTCAAGTTGCTAGTAGACTCGCTCTCCGGACTTGGCAGCAATCTCTCTTCGGAGTTATTGTACTAGGTCTTCTATTTCTGTCAATCTGTCTCTGGTTTTGCTTTTTGGTCTTCATTCTGTCTGTTCTTGTTTTGTTCTTGGTCTGGTTCTACTCTCCATCTTGTCTGGTACTTCAATTTTATTCAGTGTTCTTCAATATTCCTCTGGCTATACAACGATAATTATTGTCCAATTCTCCACTCCGGTCTACGTTTTCCATGTTATAACCACCTTTGGTGACTTTTCACTCCTGTTTCTTCTGGCTTTGCATGAATCTTGGGCTTCCATGCTGCTCCGCTTGTCCTGTCTTGCTCCTTGGTCCAGGATCTGTGATATATATCTCACTCCGATCCGTTGATTGACTGAATAGAATCACAATCTATCCTATCATTTCTGCCTGAAGTACTAGCATCTGTCCGGTGTTTCCAACTTTCATTGGGTCACCACTCTGGTGTAGTCAATTTCTGACCACTACTTCTGTCTGACGACTCCGCTCTGGACTCATCAAACCTGTCACTCCAACAAATCCTCTGCAAATTCCAGCCTCTGTCGAGCTTCCATGCTCAATCTGGGACTTCCGTGTCTACTCTGGGTATCCGCACCCATCCCTATCACACCATCCGGACCACTGCCAATAAACTTTTTCAAAAGTTTGTCTCCGTTATTCCATAATTTACTTGTACCAGAGTCCAGGACCACAACTATTCTATCAATTTCTTACTCTTGTCGCTAGGCGATGGGACACCTAGCCTTAAGGGGGGGATAGGGATCAAACCACTCCTCCGAGATACAAATCTTCATGCTGGACATCCTCCAAAAATACAAACTTTCGTGCCGGACACAAATTTTATTCAAAAAATTTCAAAACACAATTCAAAGGTCAATCTATTTTGCTACAGTTCCGACGGAGTACGCAACTGGAGAATGACCACCACTTCCCTCTTCCACACCCTCCATTGCATCTTCCTCTTCCTGTTCCTCAACTTTTCTCTCATTCTCTGCTTCGCTGGATCTTTGCTTTCTCTGTTTTCCTTTCTCAGTACTGTCCTGTACTTTTGTCTCCTCTTTCTCGGACTCCGGCCACGAGATTTGTCCCTCATCGGAGTCCTGGCTCTCTATACCAGCCAACTTCTCCAATGCCACCGCGATCCTCTGGACATCCTTCCTTAAACCTCAGAGTTCACTTAATTCCTCCAGCTTTCTCGAAACTTCCGCCTTTTACTCTGCGTCCGTTTTTTGCTTCATCTTCCTGGCCTGGGACCTCCGGATCATTTCCGCCCTGGCCTTTGCCCATGCCCTGTCTGCATCAAAAGGCTTACAGGCAGCCTTAGCCTTGGCGCAGAGAGCACAGGAAGTCGCATGACTATAAAACTTAGAAAAGAAACAAAACTCAAATGGAAGACTTACAGCAAATTTTGAGGTATGCATAAAATTCTGAAGTCCGTGCACCTCTCGCACGGACTTCCTCCGCCCACAAGTGGGAGCCCCATCTCCTTCGCCCACTCCTCACATCGTTGACGAGACTCCAGAGTTTCTTGTAGCAGGTATCGGACACGTTGTCTCTTGGTCAGAGGCAGGAAGTTAAGGAGGTTCATCTCCTTGTCAGAAGGAGGAGATGACAGCGGCAAGAAAGTCTTTGCCCAATTCTTGCATCGTTGTTGTTCCACAGTGGCAACGCGATCCGCCTCAATACAATGGACTAGATCTCTCTGGCGCTCCTCTTCTTTTCTCCATGCCTCTTCTTCCTCTGCCTTCCTCCGCGCCTCTTCTTCCTCTGCTCGTCTCCTCATTTCCTCCTTTCTGCGTTTCTCAGCCGCCTTTGCCTCTTTCCTTGCTCTCTGCTCTGCCCATTGTTGTTCCTCTTCCTGCCGGAGCCTTGCCTCTGCTTCCTCTCTTTGTTTTACAAGCTCCTGCTTGTATCTTTCATCATCAGAATCTGACATTGGAGTAGTATTGAAGATGGACTGCGACGACATTGTGGTTTAAGATCAAGAAAGAAAATTTCACAGAACTAGATTTTAAACCTTCGGATCAGGTGATAATTATATTGCTTATCCATCAGGGCTTCGAGGGTTCAGCCTTAAGGGGGGATACTGTTATATGACAGAAAATACCCAATTAATAATATAATTTCCTTTTTATTTTATAATTTTTCAATCCTAAACTCCTGTTGTCTACTTCTATAGGATCACGATGTAGACTAATTACTTGTACTCCTCCTATTCCGGACTTAGTATAAGTACTCCAGTAGTTACATCCTAGTCCCTTAGTCCATAGATTAAAGTCATTTACAGCTTCTCCTTGTCCTATCCTTACTCCTATCAATCTATACCACTCCTCTCCGAAACTCCTGACAACAATTCAGTCCTCCTGAAATACGCAACCATACATGCGATAGCAGATTGAGGCACAGCACACGAGCTGAGGCCAAGGTTGTTTCTTATTTTGTTGTCAAATCCTTCTATTCCGGAGCAACTTCACTCCACTCCAGCCTGTTCCACTCCGTACTTGACAATCATTCTCATTCCACTGTTCTCATCAATTTCTTTCATTAATATCTCAATTTCTCATCTGCTGTCCTTTGTATCTCTGAAGGTCTTTACTTTCTTTCCTAGTTTGCTTTTTAGTATTCTCTCTGCTCTCTGTAACTGGTATCTCTTATTGTTTGTTTCTTCTATTCCTGTCTTTTTTATCAGGGTCTTTGTGTTATATTCCGGAAATATGATAATTATGTAATTTATCTCTTCTAATAATTCCCCTAAAATTAATAATAGTAGGATAGCATAGTAGACTACTCTCCTCCTATTCCGCACTTACTATAAGTACTGAGTAGTTACAGTGTAATTCCTCAGTCTGTAAATTAACATCATTTGGTCCTAATCTCATTCTGTCTACTCCGACTCCTTCACTCGACCCCTTAGGACCTCTGTCTTAACAACTTTCTACCACTCCGAAATACGCGACCAACCTCATGACCGAAGACTGGGGCGCAACATATAAGTTGAAGCTAAGGTCGTTCAATAAGTTGTTCTCCACCCCGACATCCTTGCCTCTCTGCCGGAGCCTTCTTTCTACTATCGCTAAGTACATTCCTCTCCGAAGTAGTACATTACTCCAGAACAGAGTGTAGTTTCTATCTACTATCCTTCACTTCCGTTCCTCCGAATTCCGTCCTTGACACTTTGTTTCCATTTACATATTAATCATTTTATTACTCTTTCTTTCCATTTGGTCTGCAGTCTCTACTAATAGTTTTCTTATTCTGTTTACATAGGCCAGCTATTTTATCATCTTTACATTGAGCTTCCATAGTCCTTTGCCAATGTATGGTATACCTTGTGTCACAGTTGTGTCATGGACCAGTAGTCACATACTGTATGGTTTACCACTACACCAAAAGGGCGACGTTAGCAAGGCTACTTGCTAATGAGGGTCCAGCTATTTATGTAGTTCATTTTGAACAGGTACTTTGTTATACCTCCATGATACTATTTAGTAGTCACTTTTTTGTGACACCTTGTTTCATTATTCATACTGTTATTGTCTAATAGTCTGATATGCCACAGTTGCTCTCTATTGTTCACTCCAAACAGCTTTTGAGTAGATTTCTTATTACATATATTCAGTAAATTCTTTCTAGACTATTCACTTGGACATGGGTGAATTATCTTTTGTCTGGATACATCAGCTACCATCTATCTATTGAGTCATTTCTTGTCTTTAACTCTATCTATCTATCTACTAGTCCTGGGTTATTGGAATGAGGTGATGACCTGTCTTGTTCATTTGTGACTATGTTAAAGCCTCTGACAACCAATAGATTGTTCCTTTCTTGTTCATTTTCAAGGTGAGTTTCTTAGTATCTCAATTATTTTTGCTTTCTCAAGTCTTGTATTGAGCATATACACATTGATAATAGTCAATGTGTAGTTGTTCTATTCTAGTCTTAGCTTTGATATTCTTCCTCTTTTCACTATTTTGTGTTGCCATAGTTTGGCTCCCTGTGTATCCTATTTGATAATGTCTTTATCAATCACAAAGATTGTTCTAGCTTTTCTGTTGTTTGGCATACTCTTTTTTCTATTGACTTTTTATATTTCCCAGATAGTTTGGTTTCTTGTAGTGCTATCAGAGCTATTTTATTATATCTCATTAATGTCATTATGTCCTAATATTTTGATTTTCTATTAGAGTATCTTTTGCCTCTGATATCAAACTATAAGCAAGGATTGTTTGTGACTTTTCTCTTTGTCTTTGTTACAGGGTCTATTATGGGTATACTGAGGGACTCCTAGTTGTACTCTTTCACCAGTTGGATTCCCACAGACTGGTTTAGAGAAGGCCCTTGTAGTTGTATGCTGGAGCTGTTGGATGTGCTCTGGACAGTCCTTCAATAATATTTAGGTGATTAATTATTTAGTAGGTCACCTGACTTGATGTGTAATTCCCTGTGGACTTGAAGTTGGCACTCTGTTACTTACAGTTGTCCACAGGTGATAATCAGTTTATCTCTTTGAATATAGTCACTTACAGTTGTCCACAGTGTTACTGAGTTGCTAGGACCTCACAGCTGTCATCACTGCCCAGGTTCTAACAGGAGCATAGGGCCCCATGTCTGCTTCAGGCCCAGGAATTTGTTTGTGTTTATACTTCTACTCCTAGGGCCAGTAGAAACAGGTAGTGTATTCACCCTAATGTTACTGTCCATGATAATGATTATTACCTCTGGACAGCCAGCACTTCTAGTTCTGTAATGGTGTATTCTATCTATGTTTAATTAGGTAGTTCTGCCAGTTCCTTGTTTGTAGTTCATTCTTAATTGTACTAGGGTTTTCTTGTTTAGAAGTCACTATTTACATTTGGTCTTTGGCTTGTCATTACTTCCATGCCTTCTAATAAGGCTTGGTCTAGTATTGCATTGGCATTGGCACTCAGAAACACATGTCTTTTTCTTCTTTTCAAGGGAATCTGCTTTATGTTGGTACCTAGTAACAATCTCTTCCAGTTTTCTGGTGGTTGTTCTGGTACTTTATCATATTATGTTATTCTGGTTATATTAGAATAATATCTTTCAAGGCTGGTTGTCAAGGACAGAGCAGAACAGGAGCGGAGTAATCTAGAGTGAAATGGAATTACTCTGGAGTAGAAGGGTTTTGACAACAAAAGTGGGGGAACAACCTTGGCCTCAGCTTGTGCACTGTGCCTTGATCTGCTGTTGCGTGTGTGGTTGCGTATTTCAGGAGGACTGAATTGTTGCCAAGAGTTGTGGAGAGGAGTGGTATAGATTGATAGGAGTGAGGATAGGACAAGAAGAAAACATAAATGACTTTAATCTATGAACTAAGGAACTAGGATGTAACTACTGGAATACTTATACTAAGTCTGGAATAGGAGGAGTACAAGTAACTAGTCTAGATTGTGATCCTATAGGAGTAGACAACAGGAGTTTAGGAGCGAAAAATTAGTAATAATATAAAATAAAAAGGAAATTATATTATTAAATGGGTATTTTCCGTCATATAACACTGATTGCCTTAGTAGTTGATCTTATGCTTGGTTGGCTGGCTTTATGTCTTGTATCATGCTCCAGTTACAATCTCTTCCAGTTTCCTGGTAGTTGACTTGGAGTGTGTGTCAGTTAGGGGTATCTTATATGACTATTTGATTCTATATAGTCTTATGGTCTTGTTATTAGTTCTTTCTAACTGGACTTTGGATTCCTATTCATAATGTTAAGGTCAGACCTTATGATTTGGTTAGTCCTCATTTATATAGTTTTATTGGTAGTCATGCCTTGAGTTCAATTAGGAGTCGCCTTATCAATGTCTTATAATTCTACACAGTAATTGCAGTACTTTTCTTGACTTAGGATTTAGGTTTTATTCTAGTTTTATTTTAATATTCATTCACCATCTTGACAATGGTCATGTTCATAGTCTAGTGATGTTATGATTTGGCAAAATGGCTAAGTCATTATTTATATTTCTTTTCTTTTCTGGACTTACTACACAAGGATGGAGCATGAGAAAGTATCATGTAACTAAGTGTCACAGAGTCACAGGGTTATATGTCACAGTCAGGTGACATTATATGACTGAGTCACATGGGGACCACAGGAAAGTAGTGCACAGACCATGTAGTAGTTGTATAAGTAGTATATAAAATTAAATGAGAACTCCATTGAGTTTTCCTTGTTAACTTGGACTTAGAGAAGATTTAAGTCGTCTTGGCTAAAGTCTTACAAATGAGTTGTTATATTCTGTTCTAGTTTGTTATTTCTCATAGTCTAGCTCACTAGCTATTTTCTCTGCTATTGTTAGCTGACTTAGGCTATGTTTTTGTTTTCAAGCTTCTCAATTCCACTCTTTCTTAATTCACTCATAGGGTATACTGCTAATCCAAATTTTATTGGCCTCATTGGCTGCTCTTTGTCTACTACTACTTAATCAGTCACACTTATAATACTATTAACAGTCTTTGCCCACCTGTCTGTCAGTTCTCCCAAGCTGATGTGCCAGAGTGGTCAAATACCCTTGAAAGGACACTTAGAAAGGGTATGGTCATGTCTGTGGCAGATTTTACAGTTGGGGGCATACTGTATGATCAGCTCTGCATATAAGTTCATCTTATATTCTGCAGGGAAGGACCTTCCACCATTGGTTTTGAATGTTATCTTGGCAGAGAATACAAAAGTGGTAGTAGTCATTATTTTAATATTTACCCCATCTTCCCAAATGTTCTTGAGAGTGCTGTCTACTTTGACCTCAGGGATGGAGGGGCCATTGTATCTAGTAGGTCTTGTGTTCATAACAACTGCTTGGATGTAAATGTGGTCAGAGAGTCTTAATTGTCATTAGCCTTTATTCACTTTGGGAGACTAGTATTACTGACCTATTGATGATAGCCCAAAATGTTACCAGATCCCTCCTTTCAGTTGTCATTGCAGCCCCACACTTTAATAACTCCTTGGCTTTCATTGACTCCTTGACATCCATGGCAATCTAGGGACTCACTGGATTTAACATCTCTATGTTCTTATCTTTGACTCTGTATTCTATTACAAACTCAATGGCTTTTTTAATGTGGCTGGTCTTGGTCTCATTTTTTAACTGATGTTAAGTGTTATGAATATCGAGTGGGACTATAGTTATTATCAACCATGGTCAGACAATGAGTGGCTAGTAGATGAAATGATGGTGCTGTTGAGCGAAGATATTACAATGCAGTAATGCATTGTATGTCTAAAAGATTTTAGAATGGACAAAGAACATCCAAATAGGACTCTTCAGAGAAATCTCAGACTATTTTCCTTTTCTATCTTTGAACTCAATCCAAATGGGACAACATTGGACTAACCCATTATTAGACAATGACTCGACTTGTCACCCTTAGTCGCTTTGTCACTGGACTGTCACTTAACTAGTCACTAGTAGTTACAAGTAGTATCACCACATTGTAATATAGTCACAACACTTAGTTAGGATAAATACAGACCAGAAAGAGAAGGGAATGGCAAGTTCTCTTTTTCTGTATTCCCTTTGTAAAATCATACTTTGAGGAATCGGTACTCTTACTTGTCTTAGGACAATCTCAAGAGTGCTACTTAAAGTCTTGTTGACATCTCTCCTCTGATATAACTTCACTAAAAACCTTGACTGGATCCTCTAGTGAGGAGCATGAAGATATCAAGTGTTAGATATAAGCTTTAAGTTGAAACATATATTCAACTGTGAGGTTTAGAGTCTTAATATTAAGTCTATAAATTCTGTCAAGGATGGAATTTTGGAGGACGGAGGAGTAGAGGAATAGATAGGAATATACTCTAGAACAGAGTAGTATACTACGTCAGAGGAGAATATTACTTAGTGGTGGTGTAAACTCCAAGGAAGACTCCAGTGGAAGGTGAAAGACATCGGAGCAAAGTATGACTTAATGAATGACCTTGGCTTCAACTTATGTGTTGCGCCCTGGTCTCCAGTCATGATGTTGGTCGTGTATTTTGGAGTGGAGGGAAGTTGTCAGAGGAGAGGTCCTAAGGAAGTGGAATAGGAATCCAGAGTGGACAGAAAGAGTATTAGGACCAGATGACATTAATTTACAGACTGAGAAAATATACAGTAACTACTCAGTACTTATAGAAAGTCCGGAATAGGAGAAGAGTAGTCTACTACGCTATCTTACTAATTATAATTTCAGGAGAATTATTAGGAGAAATAAATTACATAATTGTCAGATTTCCGGAATATAACAACTGGCCACAGTAGGCAGCCAGGACCTTTCTCTTGCTGTTGGACTTGAGATACTATTTCTTAATGGTACTGCTCAATGCCTTTCCCATTCTCCAAGACTTGGGGTATACATTCCTAGTGATGATATGGCAGGGTTTCATTTCCAAGGGGGTGGTGCTCCAGAGGAGGGCTTTATCTAGCATGTCCTCAATGAAGAAAGAGACCTCATCTTCTGACGAGAACTCCTCTATTGCTTTATTCTTACTGTCAGCCACTGTTATCATGTTGACCAGAGGGAGCTATAGGGGCAGCATCACTACCATTTTGGTTGTCATCATCATTGTCATTGATTTACAGGGCTTTCAGGTGACTGGGGATGACATTTCAAAGGTAGGGTCTGCCTTGTGCTTTTGTGACTTAGGGTTAGAGGGGAAGTAGCAGTCATAATGGGGGGTGGTTGTTAGCTTATTGTAGTGAGTTGCTATATTTTCACCACCATCATAAGTAGCTTTGGACTATTGGACCTTTGGTCATGTTTGTCTAGCTATCTTTGATCATCTATCCTTAGGTATGCTATATTAAGTATCATACTCTATTGCTAACACCACAATCACATGTGTCTTTTACTCTGGTCTGCATTCTCTTTGCTTGCTAACTAGAATACTCTCTGTAATCCATCTATTCTGACAGTGTCTTATTCTTTTAGTGTTGTAATGACACTAGGTGAGTCACCATGATTCCTGCTGGAGCAAGGCACTAGCAACATTTGTGGGTCTAATCAACTAATTTGACATATTTAGCAGAGGAGGGCATCATCCTTGTTCTCTGAGCCCTGGGCCCACAACAAGGGAGTGTCCTAGACAGGGTAATACATTTCTTTGTCCACCTCAATGGCAAGGACAAGTACTTTAGTACCCTTTACCCTTCCCCCCAGGGGTTACAGGTTGTTTTGTGCCTGTTGGGAATTGTTACAAGAAGTTTTGTGCTTGTCATCCTTTTCCTTACACCTGGCCATAGTTCTCTACTCCTCTAGCAACCATTTCCTATTACTTCATGGTTTGTTATGAATGTATCCCACTCCATATTCATAAAATGTGCAGGGAGGTAGAGATAGAGGTCAGCCATTGAAAAGCATTAATCCCTAGCTATCAGGATAGTACATTATAGCCAGGACAAATAATGTTCAAGACTGCTAATTACTTTATTGATTCGTCTACATGTTTGTTCCCCACTTATTCTATACCAAGCCCCTTCAGCATGAAGCTCAGGGAGATTTCAATAGAAGCTTAAAGTTACAATTGGATTACATTTGAAGGCCACGCTAAGCTCCACAAAAATATAGTTCAACTACAAGGTGCATGTGTTGAAGGAAAAGGGTTTCCTAATTCAAGATTGATTCGATATCAAATTCAGCCTCAGACCCATGTATATAACAATTTCTCCTTGCATCGAGAGCCTGGCGCTGTGCTGAAGTCCGTCGTTGAACGCGCATCAGTATCTCATCGAGCTGTTCGAAGTTTTGATCATCTTCAGCAAATCTGCGATGTTTGTAGCCCTGAACATGCTGCCAAAAACATTAGGATCATTGCAAGCAATACAAAAAGGACAATCATACTTCGCGAAAGTCATTGAATTTAGACCGGCAACTCTCACAATAACCAGGCTTACTTCCCTCTTCACGTTTGGGAAGTTTGAGGGTATTTGTACTCTTGCTTCTCTTGAGGACCGC
>Ga0157361_1000327_pt1 | contig 21262 bp, 13 predicted proteins | sample AttlaeALBM2_FD_111481 | JGI IMG/M metagenome (GOLD analysis project Ga0157361, IMG submission 111481) | Fungus gardens microbial communities from leaf cutter ant in Ribeirão Preto, State of São Paulo, Brazil - Atta laevigata ALBM2 | ecosystem: Host-associated > Fungi > Mycelium > Unclassified ...
ACCCACCTCTGGATTCATTTGATGCCACTGGATAGGAACACACCAACTGAGTCACCAGGATGGCCATTGGGAGAGTTGATAGGACTATCAAGATAAGCAGTGATGGGATGGAGCAACAATAGAAGGCAGGCACGAATATGGAGGAAAAACCGATGCAATGAGGTTGACGCGTCACCCTCAGCAAATTTATTGGCTGCTGAGCATGTATGCCAGTGTCTTCGGAGTTGACTTTGTCATCATCGTCGACAGGCGCTGCGGAACATAAATGCGACTGTCACACTGTGACAGAACTTCATACAGTTCGAAAGTATGATCACATCACGCTCCATATTGGTCTCAAAAACGTCTTTCCTCATTCGATTTCGTGCAATATCTATGCAGGACACAGCCTTACCCCGACAGAACCCTGGACAATGCGCGGCTCGAAATCCGCTGCCCGCTCGCCAATGGTCAACACGTTTGCATGCCCATCTCCACCGGGTTTTCCACCAGTCAGCTTGACAGGCTCTCCGTGGAAGTCATCATCGAGATTCTGTTGCAGCTCAAAGTTCCTTCCCTCACTCGCTTCCGCACTCTCAGTTGTCACGCAATGCAGTTTGTCAACCCAGTCCACCAAGTACACTGCAATCATAGAGCACTGACCTGACATTATCCGTGCCACTGTTAGCATCCAGGTGGACGCATTTGACTGTTATACTGCACAGAACGCTTTTTACGACCGTTCCACTTGTAATTGCTTTGGCCATTATTTCTGGACTGCCGCCGCGTCTGCTACTTGTGTTCCACCGAGAGGCCCAAGTTCTTCCCCAGCACAAGTCGCGAAGCATACAGGTTCTTCACCTCCCACGCAGAGCCACAGAACAATCCTAGGACCTTTTGCGAACTTTGGCACAACCACCAAGCATCCTGAGCCTGCCCGAGCGATACTGCAGTGAGGGGAACAATCATCGGTGGAGGCGGCATCGACTTTGCGATTGCCAGGCAGTGGTCCAGATTATGGCGGTCAGTGGTCGTCCCCATTCAGACAAAAACTTGATGGAATCCAAGATTTTTGGACCATCGTCACGGCGCCAGTTCTGCTCAATGACTGGCTCAACAATGTTCTGGAAGTCGTCATCCCTCTCAGATGGAAGCAGTATCTGTCCATCATACAATGGTCACAGGATTTTGGTTGGATGTTGGGATGGAAGTGTGAGGATGTGGAACCTGGACCTGGAGAATTTGGTGATCGATCAGGTTGGCACTACGGACACTCGAGATGATTTCGATGTGCGACGAGTTACTAGAATTTCACCACCTGGAAAGATGGCAGTTACAGGATCACAGCAATCTTCCAAAGTCGATTCCTGGATACAACTACTGGGGAGGTTGTAGCGCGTATGGATATCGAGTACAAAGACGACTTGGAGATTGCATTTTTCCCAAGATGGAGAACAAGTAGCATTTTTGTCCCCACCTCTCATCACTATATGGGATATAATGCACCCGGAGAAGTGCATCTCATTCGACTGGCAGAGAAACGATGCCTGGAATTGGAAGGTCGCCTTCCAAGCGTGCAACGACATGCGCCGTCTCACATGATGAAGTAGCATTAGTGCGAGTTTGGCATCGGCAGGATCCCGCAGATTTCGAATGCACGTATTCTTTAGACATCGTAGCTTGCCGGATCCCACTCCTGGCACCCGATGGTATGAGTCATCACAATTGTTGAAATACGAACGGGGGAGGGTACCGTACAAACGGATAGTGAGTACAAACTAACTACACTACCTATATACCTATCTACTTATCACATAACGTAGCTACTAATATCAGTATGTTAAACAACAGAATGATATCATCATTGTGCATCGCGAAAGCTCGCCAAGACTTTGATCCTATCCACTTTGACAATCCGGCGCACATTACCCGGTTTCCCTCACCTGAGTACTCACCTGACGGGAAACTTTTCGCATGTTGGTCTGACAAAGACTTCCACGTCCGAGTCTGGGACACACGAACTGGCCATCTCGTTTCCAAGTTTCCAACGTCCGAGGTGGATAGAATTGCCCTCTCACCTGCTCTGATTCACCATTCCTTTGGCGAGAGACCCATTGCTCTTACTACAGATGGATATACAACACGTCTCTTTGATGCCTATACCGGTCATCTGCACGCTCAGATTTTGGGTTCAGCATATAAATAGCAGATCTCACAGCTGAGGAAGGTGTTCAAACACACGAACAGGAGAGTAGGACGAGCTCACTGCCTTACTCAAGTTTTTGCTCTCTTGGTGTCTCAATACATGTTTTCACTCCAGCGAGTCTAAGAATACCTACTATTCCCTGTACTTACGGCTGTCGAAGTAATTCTAATGAATGGTCTCAACGTGACTTTGTAGAATATCTGGTGTTCACCTCCTTAGATGACCTCGCACAAAAAAATATGATTTTTGGTACAAACACAATATTTCAACTGCATCATTCAACAAGACCTCTTTTAGGCCACTTAACATGATCCGAGTGCTCGTACTATCACAAGACAATCATCTACGTCGATCGAAGAAACCTGAGGAAAGTTTTCTGAGCGTGTTCTCGAGTCCACAAGAGATCGCCTTGATTCGTGGAAAATGGGCGCAGTGTCCGACACTCAGCTCAGATGCGAGAACCCCGGAGGTGTTGAGAAGTGATAGCTTGAGGGGGAAAGAAGCGGGGGACTCGTCAGGGTTACCTCGTACACGTTAGCATCTGGATTTGACTCCCCAGGTGTTTTGCGTCCCAAAATTGCCACAGAGAACTTCCACTGGAACAAATACAACTCTTTGATGTCGGCGTGGGTTCGAGTTGTTTAGTTATTGTTCTAACGTAAACTGGATATATTTCAAAAGTGTATCATTGCCTAGGATAAAATTTGCCCTCACTGAACATACCACATAGAATGCAATGAATAAACGAATATACGAGTGGAAACCTGTTCTGAAAACCAATCGGGGAACTGGTTGGTTCTCATTCCACAATGTGCTTTGGCCCTGTCGATCCAAATCCAATGCTCCACTGATTTACTTTTGTCGCTCGAATGTGTTGGTGAACCAAGTCATCAATCGATGATGAGGTGGCATTCCTCTAGCTGCCGAGCTGACTTGACGCAATTCAGGCAAATGCTGACGCCACCAATGAACTCAAGTGAGTTAGTTAGTTCTTTGTCCGGCTCTTGATCAAGTAACCGAATACGATGTTCCATGTAGTGTGCCTGACAAAATAATTCGGTTGGTTGAGAGCTGACTATGGCTGATTATTCAGATGATCGTCGGTGCAGACAGCACGCAAACTTGTCTTTCCGACAACTATGGCATAACACGTCAAGGACTCTCTGAGACTACTGAACTTGGCTAACTCAATCCAGAAGGGAATTGTAGGGAGGCGAATGGAATTCGTTTTTAACACGAATAATGAAGAGCCAGACACAGGGAGACGCAATCAACCCCGTAATGATTGTTGAATCAAAGGGTAAGCACTGCGGTAGCTGACTTGAGATATGCTGTTGAACCGGAGATAAACGGGCCAACATTCGGCATAAACTTGCGCGCGGGTGTTACAAAACTCTGATGTTCAAGAACTGCCTATATCAAGTGCCAGCAGGAAATATGTGCATCACAAGCATTAAAGCGAAAGATAGGCCCTTGATCTCATCCTCCCCCTGCGATCCTGAGCACGGTGGAAACGAGACACTGGGATCACTGTCAGATTGTTGAGCAGGGATAGATAGCCGGGTATCACCATCTACTATACGAACGTCATTGCAGACACCGTTCATCTACCTTCACATCGTAAGGTCGCCAGGAAGGTCATTGAGAGAGTGAATAGGAATAGCGTGTATACAAATAAGCAGCGATGGGATTTTTCTGCGATAGAAGGCACGAATATAAAAGAAAGACCTGGGTCAGTCAATATAGCTAACTGCAACGAGATTGGCGCATCATCTTCAATGAATTTATGGGCTGCTGAGCGTGCATGCTAGTGTTTTCAGAATTGACTTGACCAATATAGGAGCCATTCAGTTTTGCAAGATCGCAAGATGTTACTGGAAATGTGATACTGGAATGCGTATGGCAAGTTTTTCAACGAGATCATCGAGGGTGGCTACGGAGGAGATCGGAGGTGGAAGTAGAACATATAAAAAGTCTTGACATGCCAACCAAGCAATGTGAATTTCTCGAGAATTTGATTTGTAGTGCAGACACAAGCAATGCGCAAGCAATGTCGAAGCTATTGTGACAAACGAAAACATGTCTAATCCTGTGATGTGAGCGGAATTTATCCCCACGCGAGGTAAAATCCGGGCGCGCCATCCCTTTTGCAGGTTTCACTTATATCAGATAGATGCTGTGTCGAGACACCAATGGTCCGACAGCGACAAGGCAACGTGACCAGATCTCGAGCGTGCAGAATTGTGACAAAGTTCCAACTGGTGTATGAAAATATGTCAGTCCAGCCATCGCGTGTGCCCATTCAGGATTAATTGTGTCTCCTATGTCTAGCTTTTAATTATTTGTCTCAGGAACGAACACCATTCGCCTCTCTCCACAATTCCTCTGTGCATTGAGTCAGCCAAATTTGGTAATCTCAGAGAGTTCTCGACGTGTAACGTCATAGTCGTCAAGGCGATTCCGGAGAAGATAAGTTTGCGCGCTGTCTACACCATTCAAATAATCAGCCGTAGTCAGCTCTCAACCAAGCTGGCACAAAACTTAGACTATAATCGAGTTGGGCAAGTCAGGAACCAAATTTTTGTCAGGCACACTACATGGAACATCGTATTCGGTTACTTGATCAAGAGCCGGACAAAGAACTGATCTCATTGGCCATGTCGACCTGCTTGAAATTGCCTAGAATCTCGTCAAGCCAACTTGGCAACTAGAGGAATGCCATCTCACCATCGATCGGCGAGTTAGTTCACCAACACATTGGCGATAAGCATTGCGACAAAGTTGACTCAGTGGAGGTAGGAAACCTGCTGGAGTAAGAAAACAAGGTGCGTCCTGTCCCCAGCCAAGATACTTGAAGGTGTTAAATATGTGAACAGGAGAGTAGGACGAGCTCGCTGCTCTACTCAAGTTTCCAATGTCTCAATACATGTTTTTACTTCAGCGAGTCTAAGGATATCCCACTACTCCCTCTATTCTAATGAATGGCCTCAACGTGTTTGTAGAATGTTCACCTTACTAGATGATCTCACACAAAAAGTTTTCCATTTACGTTGATGAAAATTGGTACAAACACGACCCCACTCATTCTACAACACTTCTGCTAGGCTACTTAACATCATGCAAATGTTTGCGTTACCATGAGACGATCATATACATTGAAGAAACATGAGAGGAGTTTTGAACGTGCTCTCAACTCCATAAGAGATCGTCTTGACTCATGGAACATGGGCGCGGTGTCCGACACTCAGCCCAGGTGCGAGAACCCTGGAGGTGTTGAGCAGTGATATCTTGAGGGCGAAGACTCATCAGGGTTGCCTCGTGGACGACAACATCTGGGTTTGACTCTCCATCAAGTGCTTTGTGTACCGAAATCGCAGAGAATCTCCACGGTGCCATCACTGTTGACTACTTGAAGGAGTCACGACCCTGACCAATGATAGTGGTGGCAAGGAAATGAGACAGGGGGTCGCAAATAGCTGTGCTAGCGCCTGGTGATGTGAATAGGCCAGTAGAGCGTGAAGAGGACTGGGATTAGCCACTGGGGCAGATAAACGTCGACATGGGTTCAGGGCCTGTTCTAACGCAAATTGAAAATATTTAAAAAGTGTATTGCCTAGGATAGCCAATCGAGGAACTGCTTCGCATTGGATCTCACAATGTGCTTTGGCCCTGTCAATCCAAATTCAATACTCCTTTTCCTTTTGCTCGAGTTCTCTCAACCACCCTTTGTCGATGCATTCTGTCCATTTTGTGCCGAGCCTTGAGCTAGAAAAGTCCAGGATTGTTGAGATATCGGACCTCCCAATCACCACTCTGGGCGGTGGCACGTACAGACCTTTTCTGTTCTCGACTGGGACCCAGAATAGCGGCTCATCATCCTGACCCATCATCCATCCATCTGTCATTCCTTGTAGCATAAGCTCATGTCCATCAGTGGAATGCCGGTGCCCAGCTGTTAAATCTGCCATTTCCCAGATTCTGAAACCAGAGTTGAAGTAATAGTATGCCAACGCTGTTCCATCTCGCATAAATGCCATTTGCGAGTCTGCTTCACCCAAAATCTGGGCTTGCAGATGGCCGGTATAAGCATCAAAGAGACGTAACGTGTTTTCACGCTCGAACCTAAGAGCAATGAGTCTCTCACCAAGGCAGTGACCAATCAGAGCAGGTGAGAGGGCAATTTCATCTACCCGTGATGTTGGAAACTTGGAAACGAGATGGCCAGTTTGTGTGTCCCAGACTCGGACGTGGGAATCTTCTTTAGACCACCATGCGAAGAGTTTCCCATCAGGTGAGTATATAGGTGAGGGATCCCAGCCAATATGCACTTGATCGTCAAAGTGGACAGGATCAAAGTGGGCAGCGTCGTGATTCCATGAATAACATGTGGCGGGGGAAGATGAAGGCGCGATAACGACGGCCAAGCCATTGGGTGCCAGGTACCTGAAGAAGTGCTCGTTCATCTCGATGTCCAAGGAATACGTGCATTTGAAACCTGCGGGATCCTGCCGATGCCAAACTTGCAGTATTCCTGAGTCATCACGTAAGATGGCGCATATAACCAGGTCGTTGCATGTTTGGAAGGCGATATTCCCAAACGAGACATCCTTTCCTGGCCAAGGGTTGAATGAGACGCACTTCTCCGGGTGCATTATGTCACATATAGTGATGAGAGACCCAGACAAAAATGCTACCTGTCCTTCATCTGGGGAAAATGCAATGTCCACATTGGCTTCAGTGTCTTCAAACTTGATATCTGTATGTGCTACGACCTCCCCAGTAGTTGCATCCTGGAATTTTACTTTGCAAGATTCCCATGGTCTTGTAATTACCATCTTTCCAGATGGTGAAATTCTAATAACTCGTTGCTCATCGGAATCATCATCGGAACCATCTCGAGTATCCGTAGTGCCAGCCTGATTCATCGCCAAATTCTCCAGGTCTAGGTTCCACATCCTCACACTTCCATCATAATATCCGACCAAAACTCTGTGACCATCGCTTGATGGACAAATACTCCTTACCTCTGAAGTAGATGCAGACTCTGTCTCCCAGACCATTTTTAAGCCAGTCGCAGAGACATCCCATATCTCCACTGTGTGATCTCGTTGGATAAATAGGTAACTGGTAAGGGGTAAATGGATAACATGTGGTACACCACGGAAATCACGGCTGAAGGATGTCATCTCTTGTGTGTCCAATCTCCAAAGGTGAATTTGGCCAGGTTTTTCATCAGTTCCGACCATCAAAGTGTTGCTGGTTGGAGAAAAGCGGAGAAAAGTCATCTCCCCATGAGGATATGTGAATCGTCGGATATCCTTGCTATCTTCCAAGTTCCACAATTCAATGACATTCTCAAACCTCTTGAATATGACCAGAAAATGCCCATCAGGAGAAAAGACACAGGTGCACGAGGATATGCGAATCGTCGGAAATCTTTGCTATCCTCCAAGTTCCATAATTCAATGACTTCCTCAGACTTCTTTTCTACGACCAGAAAATGGCCATCAGGAGAGAATTCAGTAAACTCAACATCATTCACCTCCAACAGCCTGGTGGATATTAATTTGCCATTGCTAGCATCCCAGAACCGGACCAGAATCCCACTTGCATCTTTATCTCCAGGGTCGTCGGAGTTTCCATCTTGTTCCACTGAGGCAATTCTTCCATCATGATTAACGAAGGCAAAATCAGAGCCCTCAATTCGGAACTGCTCCTCACCCGCCTCAATGTCCCAAATAACTGCATAAGAGCTGTATGGGAGTAGAATATGCATCCCAGAAGGACTAAAGCAGGCACCAGGCCTATCGTGAAATGGGCCTAAAATGCAACGACCTGTTTCAGAGTCACAGATATATGTAGTGGTGTCTGATCTGCATAAAAATGTGCTTTCATCTGGTGAGAAAGCCACACCCCACACTTTATCTTTGTGGTGCTCTGCAGTGAAGACTGCCATTGGCCATTGACTAGGTTTCCCCCGAGTGACCACAAAAGTATTTGAAAACCTCGGACAGAATTTTCTGGCAACATGAGATGCCTCAGGTGCGAAGGGGAGTGCAGAGAGGTACACATGAGCGGCATGTTGTGAGATCGGAACGACGAACGCAGAAATGAAGCGGAGGGCATCATGGATGAATGATGTCAGGTCATCATCAATGTTGAGCAACTGGCGAATCAATGTCAGATGTCGCAGAGAAATGACGAATAAACACACCTTCCATGATAAAGCCCTTTTTAGGATCGAAGACACGTCATACGCTTTTCCCGATAGACTCATTGTCTCTATCCAGAACAGTAGTTTCTCGTACATCACGAACTTGACCCCCCTCCTTCAGCTTCTGGTCAGATGGCTCATCAGACGGAGTATGAACAAGGTGGTCCGCCCAAAATTGAGATGAATATAAAACAAAAGGAGGGATCATGGATTTGACATTAGGCGGAATATCGACATTCTTTATGACGGAGGAGCCCAAGTTGCACATGTTGAAATGAAGCTTGGGTGATACCAGAGTTTTCAAGCATAACATAGCAAGCTGACGTTCATGATGGCCTCTATCCTGAACAGCGGAGAAATCAGGGAATTCTTGTCGAAACGAGGGCGAGAGAAGATAGTCTTCGAATGACTTATGATGGAAACGAAGGATATCGCCAGAGCCAACGACGGACGCGAGACCTTTTCGGATCAATGGCATTATATCTGAGGCCCCGATCTTGACTCCAGGAAGCATCACAAGAACACCGTCACTAAGAGGCTGCTTGGCATAGATCATGGCGCCCATAATAGAGACAAGTCCTTGGACCTCTTCCTTCGAAATCTGTCCAAATGATGCTTTGACAAGAGTGGTATACAGAGAAAACAAATTGTCCATCCCCTGTATGTCTTCCCTTCCCTCCCTCGATTTAAGAATGTGAAATCGTGCTTCAGGGTCGTCTTCAAGAAAGCTGGCAACAGTTGTGGCCCAGATAAATATACCAGCAGCACTAGGAACCAGATAATTCAGAGCCCCGGCGATCCATCCAGGTTCCATTTTCATGTCATCGAGTCGTGACTGGAGGAATATATGGATGTCATTTGAAACACTGTCTCCTGGCTTGACCCCATGGCCAGAAGGAATATCATGGATGCTGATCAAATTGGGGAAGGGGAAGGTGATACGGTCCTGTGGCTGGCTGGTAATGACCAATTTTATCCTCTTCAAGCGATCGACCTGGATCCAGCGCTTGAGCGTATGTAAGAAATCCTTTTTCCCAGGTGTGTCATGCCTCAGGCCACCACATTCATCCAGTGCATCTATCACAATCACCGGAAGCTCCTCACATGGAATGGTATCAACCAGCACAGATAATGGTCCCTCGATGAGCGATCTGAAAAGCCGGTCAATGTCGGATGAGCTGCGCCCTAGATCACCTTGAGCTAAGTGTTGTCGAAGAGAAGGGAACAGGCGGGCAAGATCACAGGCGATACTGCGCCACAGGGCACTTGTGGTGATGGTAGAATCTGTGCGGTCGAACCGGAATGAGATTACATGGCGTTTCTGGTCCACTAGCCGATTGGCAATGCTAGCTGCCAAGGCAGATTTCCCAACACCAGGCGATCCTCTGATCCAGATCACATTGGGACCATCGACGTTTTTGATTTCCTTTTCAATCTCTTGTAAGATGGTGGTCCGGGTGCCTTCCATACACGATTCGCGTAGAGGAAGCCTATTCTCCCCAAGCATGTGCATCATATCGTCCAACTCTTTCTTTTCAGCTTGTGTTATGTGGATCTCTATATTAAGATCTCGGTCGAACTTGTCCTTGAAGGTATCGATCTTGTGCTTCAGTTCAATCGCTTTTTCCTTTTGAGAGTCAACAAAGATGTACTTGACTGGAGCCAACTAATCAGTCGCGATTTCGCCCAGATGAAGATGAACGGACACATACATTTCCAGCTTTTTAGCCATCTCCAAATGAAGCTGACCACTTCTTCCATGATCTCGGGAAACTCCCTCATAGTACGGCACAGTCGATCTGAGATTCGAACTTCTTTGAGTCTGTCGAGCTGGTCAGCGAGCACTTGGATGCTGTTTGCAAGGCTTTTCATGGCTTCATAGGATTCCTTTTGAGTCTTCAAATGCTGCCAAAGCTATCAGTCATATTATTAATTTGAAAATAGAAAAGGAGCCAACTTGGTAAACGACCTGGACACAAGAGAATACAGCGTGTGCGACAGGATGCACCTGCTTCAAGTCAGACAACATATGGGCACACTGGTGAACAATCATTTACCTTGCTGGCTGCGGTGCCTAAATCAATCACCATTCTAGCAACATCGCTTGCAGAAGCAGAACGATGCAGAACAGACTGAAACTCGTTCAATTCTGCCATCATCTTTGCAATCTGTGGATCCAATGTGTTCGGATCAATGTTGCGAACCTACGGTTGTATTCGAACAGTAAACTAACATAGCAGTCATAATGATAGCGCACCTCAATGACCAGCCACAACTGTAATCCTTGGATCGGATTATCAAATTTAACCTCGAATTTTGCTAATGTCTTCCGGGTAAATAAAGAATGATCGAGGTAGAAATCCGCTCACAATTTGTTTCTGCTCCGGAAGACACATGTTTCCATAAATCGTCAAACCTGACGCTGGCTTTACACATGAGTTCTTCCTTTGAAGTGCGCCCGAGCATCCGTATCTTCTGTCCTCGTGAATATTTTTTGTGTATATAAATCACCAGTTCACTTCCTTCCACGAGCATGCTGCACCACATGAGCATGTAGGACGTCTCAAGCACAATAAGCTCAACTTACCATTCGTTTGGAGTGAGCGTCAAAGGCTGCTCATCCATGGTGCGATGGTCCAATATTCTTTCAACACACTCATTGACATTGTAAGAGCATTTGATAGCCAGTGACTGTGGAAATCTATCGAGCTTTCCAATTACTTCTACATGTCGATTTAGTCCCTGAGCCGATCGAACATAGTAGCACTCACTAACAACTTTAATGGCTGAAAATGATCTGACTGGATTTGCCATTACTTCAATTATTGGAGAGTGAGAGTGAGAAGGAAATGTGGGATGTTATCCCACGACGAACAATGTTGTGACACAGGAATGATCGAAGCAACTATATTGTCCCAGGAATTGAACCGGGTGGGAACAGACATCAGTACCAAGCGTAGAACACCCAGTCTCAGCATCACTCAAATCGAGTAGTTGTACTGGGGACCACAGTCCAGATGTATCGTTCAATTACCATGGCTCTGAAAATTGGATGAGATTTATACTCAATTCAGGTGTGCACCATGAAAGGAAAGGAAATGTAAACATTTGTGCCAGTCTCCGTATCAATCGCAAGTGGAAGATTTGTAGCTGCTAAACTGGCGTAGAAAATAAGGGTAGTGTGTATGACGACGAGTGACAATTCACTTGGGCAATGATGAAAGAGGTCACGTGTACCAGATTAGTGTCCCACTCGAGAATTAATTGATTTGTTGATCTGCTTCAACTGAGATGCGACTAGCGATGGATAGAAGGACAGCCCAGTAACTACGTACCCAGCCCAATTCAAGAATGAATGAATCCATTACTACTGTAGCACTGGCTCGGCTGATTCCCTCAACTCACCAGGACACAAACCCGCATAGGAGAGCACGTGAGGAAGTCCAAGGCTATGGGGGAACAGATACTACAGCTTCAGGTGGCGTAGTGTCTTTTTAAATAAGATGGGGGCGCACAGTTTGAGTTTGTACGTGCTTCCATTGCTCCGATACGCAGGCTCCACCCTGAAATCGTTCGGGAGATTTTCAAACATTGTCCTCCTGTGGCTCTCAATGCCGTCATGTGTAATCAAGAAACACCACTACTATTAGGACACGTCTGCAACTTCTGGAGAAGACTCTTTTGAGAGTCTGCTGAGCTATGGACTTCATTGTCATTCCTCCCTCTTCTGGTCTCCAGAAAATGGCATCTCTCCCATCAACTTTTGCCTGGGTATCGTGACCAGCTTCATCCTGTCCACCGCAACGATCAAGTGCATATTTGCCACTGCCCAGCACCTGAATACTCACCGGACGGGGAACTCCTTGCATGTTGGTCTCGCGATCACTTTCACATCCGAGTCTGGGACATGCAGACTCGCCGACTCGTTTCCAACGTCCAGGGTGGATAGAGTTGCCCTCTCACCTGCTCTGATTGACCATTCCCTTGTCGACAGACTCATTGCTCTTAAGTTCGAACATGTAAACACGTCTCTTGAATGCCTATACTGGCCATCTGCACGCTCGGATTTTGGGTCGATCATGGGCATACGTGGTGTTTATACGAGACGGAACAGCGTTGGCTCACTATTACTACAACTCCAGTGTAAGAGTCTGGGAAATAGCAAATCTCACAGCTGAGGACCGGCATTCCACTAATGGATATGTGTTGGGGAATCAAGCCGACGCCGTGATCCGGTGGAAGCTTCTGGAATAATTCATTAGTATATAAGTTTGTAATTAGTTATATCTACTCATTGGTTTGCAACGGAATACACTTTATTCCAAGTCAAACCAACATGCAACTAGGTTTCTGCGACAATATGAGCTTATGCTGCAAGGCATGAGGAATGGATGGATGATGGGTCAGGACAACAAGCCACTGTTTTGGGTCCTAGTTGAGCAAAGGGAACATCTGTACATGCCATTGTTCAAAGACATGATTGAGGGGTCCGATATCTCAACAATTGTGGACTTTTCTAACTCGAGATTTGGCAGAAAGTGAGTGGAATGCATCAACAGAGGGTGGTTAAGAGAGCTCAAGCAAAAGGAGAAGGGGGTTATAAAAGCTGCTGGAGTAAGAAAACAAGGTGGGTCTTGTCCTCATCAACTAAAGAACTTGAAGGTGTTCAAATACATGAACAGGAGAGTGGGATGAGCTTGCTACTCTACTCAAGTTTTTGCTCTCTCAGTGTCTCAAGACCTGTTTTCACTTGAGCGAGTCCAAGGATATTAACAGCAGAGCAACAGTGAATGTTGGGATGAAGAAGATATTATTATACTCAAGTCACCTAGGACTGAGTGTTGAAGACTGGGTCCTAGTGAACAATATAACTGTAGTTATACACTGGTAGGATTGAATGGTGGACTCAGGTGTAACTATAGTGATATGATGAGTAATGAGAGAGAGATGAAATGACATAGTGATGATGAGTTGATATATGGTGACATCATCACCTCAATACTTTCCCTCAATGAGTTATCAGGTAGTATGTAGGACACCAAGATTCGTTCAAAATTTTTCAAAGCTTTTGCATGGCAGTGCCTTTGTAAAAATATCAGCCATTATCTCCTTTGTTGACACATAATCTAAGGAAACTTCTTCACATTGATGGGGATCAAAAGGTTTGATCACAAAATAAAGGTGAAAGCAAGGTCAGAAAGGCAAAATCTCCAAACTTGTTAGGGGTCGATTCTAGCACTTAGGCAAAGACCTCTTAAGCTAATGGGTAGATCCAGAAGCTAAGGTGATATTCAACTGAGGTAGATCTACGACAGCTGACTAGTACTTATACTACTAGGTAGCCAGGCACCGTTCTCATGGTACCTGACTGACGTTCTCACATAGTCCAATATTAGATATACAGGATCACACAACATGTCAATCATGAGAGAGGAAGGAAGACAGTGGGAAGGCGATTGGAGAGACGACGGCTCTTAGGTGGGAACCTACTCACGTCACTAAGCCCAACCCTAGGGTAGTCCCCTTACAAAACTGCTTCACAATTGTGTACTAAACAAATATGCACTGGGGAGATAAATCAAATAATAGAGAGCTTACTGAAGGTGAATGTCCAAAGAATAACCAAAACATATTAAATAGCAACCTAAGAAGAAAAGAAATGTTTTTAGTATTCACTTGAGAGCATCCTCACCATAATAGGATCTCTAAGGCACATGTTCATTTTGCACCGTGACACTACTGCCCTTATCTAGTCTAGTAGCCTGGCTCACCATCAATACAGCAGTACTACCTAGAACTCCCATGCCATCATGCAGGCTCTACTTCAGCTGATCATACAACTGGAAGCCTACTCCAAAAACATGTAGTGAGTGGTTAGCTCCTAGCGTAAGCAAATACCTGAGCCCATTGAGGCTTGAGTATTCCTTCAAGGGAAGTTTATAGAGTTTTCATAAAGCAGACACAAAAGAAATCCTCAAATCACTCAAATAGCCTTTCAGCTCTAGAGCAACAGAGGGAGAGATGATGGGGAGAAAAGTATTCTTCCTCTCTGTGCCCTAGAGTATTTTATTAGGATTACAAAGCAATGATACAACAAAAGAAAAGAAACAAAGAAAACTCCCAAATTCTCAAAGATAGTAAGAGTAAAATGATGAGATAGCACCTCTCCCAATCATTTGGCTACCACTTCTCACTTCTCTAATTCTACTCCTAGGGATCTTCTCTGAACAATAGATGGCTCTCGAGCCTTTTGATGGGCTATAGAGAGAGGTGGTGATCTTAAGTCATCTTGCTCTCGAGTGTATTGTCTTCATCAAATATCTCTTCTTCTATCTCTCTATCTAACCTCTCTTCCTGATCTCTTTAGTCCTTCTACTACTTCTCTATACCTCATCATATCTTTGAGTCTCAGTCTTCTTCTGTTAGGTTTGTGATGCAGCCCTCGAAAGGACTTATCTTGCTAGTTCTTGCTATAATTAGCCATCAGCAATGATAGCCCTACTCTGATGGTAACCTAGACATTATAAATAAGTCACTTCCACCAAGATATGACATCATCCTTATAGAAAACATTCTTCTAAGGTCCTTTCCACTCTCAAGAGCACTTTAGAGGGGAGTTCTGTTATAGATCTGTTATGAAATTCTCTAGACAATCTCTATGAGGTGTAAGGAAGCTAAACTCCAAGCCAGAATAAAGCCAACTGCTCTTTGCTCAGTGATTGACAAAGAGAACTCAATAGAGTTCCCATTAGATTTGCTACACTATATATACAATTACTATTATGGTTATGTATCTTGTCTCCTACAGTCCTCATGTCTATCAGCTAACTTCTTTGTCACATGCTATGACTGTGACTTGTGACTTTGTGTGATGTGACCATGACATGACCATTCTGTGACTGCTGTCACACCTTTTGTGATTGTCACATGATATTTCCCACACTCTACCTTAGTAATAATCTAAAAGAAAAGAAAAGAAAAAGAAAATAAATATAAATATTAACTTAGCTGTTTTGCCAAGTCATGACATGAGGTTTCTGTAGTGGTAGTTACAGCCACTACTCTGCTACTCAAGTGGTATGCTTGAGTTCACAACTGGTGTCAAGGACGGAATCCGGAGGAACGGAAGTAGAAGATAATAGACAGAAACTACACTCCGTTACAGAGTAATGTACAACGTCGGAGAAGGATGTACTTAGCGATGATAGAAAGAAGGCTCCAGTGACGAGGCAAGGACGTCGGGGCGGAGAGCGACTTATTGAACGACCTTGGCTTCAACTTATATGTTGCGCCCCAGTCTCCGGTCGTGAGGTGGTCGCGTATTTCGGAGTGAGGGAAGTCGCCAAGACAGAGGTCCTAAGGAGGCGAGTGAAGGAGTCGGAGTGGACAAGGAGAGATTAGGACCAAATGACGTTAATTTACAGACTGAGGAATTACACTGTAACTACTCGGTACTTATAGTAAGTACGAAATAGGAGGAGAGTAGTCTACTACGCTATCCTACTATTATTAATTCTAGGAGAATTATTAGGAGAAAGAAATTACATAATTATCATATTTCCGGAATATGACAACTGGGCATCTAAGGAACATCTCTGGGGGGCTAAACTCATCTCTTGAGCTGGTTATTCTTGTTATTATGGTGAAAAATGTCACTTTTATTGCCTAAACAGCTGTCTAGTGTGACAATGTTCAACATGTTGGATGTCTATATGCTTTGCTCTAGAATATGAGACAAGGTTGTGTACAAGAGCAATAGATCCCTGGTTGTTGGCATGTATGATTATTGCTTTTATTTGAGGTAAGTCAAGTTCTTGAAGTAATGTTTGAAGCCATATTGCTTCCTTGGTAGCGTTTGCAGATGCAATGTATTCTGCTTCAACTGACGATGTTGTAATAGTGGGCTGTTTCTTGGATGACCATGATATAACTTCTCCTCCAACATCAAAAGCAAATCTGCTTGTAGATCAACAATCATCAGGGTCTTAGGCCCAATTTGAATCTGTTCAACTGACTAGGTCAAATCCTTCCTTCATTTTTTTTTTTTGGTAGGGTAAAAACTGGTAATTTAGCACAGAGCAAATACATGCAAATGTCCTACTGTAAGGAAGCTAAACTCCAAGCTGGAATAAAGCCAATTGCTCTTTGTTCAGCAATTGACAAAGAGAACTCGATAGAGTTCCTGTTAGATTTTGCTACATTATATATACAATTACTATTGTGGCTATGCACCTTGTCTCTCACAGTTCTCATGCCTGTCAGCTGACTTCTGTGTCATATGCTGTGACTGTGACTTGTGACTATGTGTGACATGACCATTCTGTGACTCTGTGACTGTCACATGATATTTCCCATGCTCCACCTTAGTAATAATCTAAAAGAAAAAAAAAGAAAAGAAATATAAATATTGACTTAGCCATTTTGCCAAGTCATGACACCTATAGTGTAGGCTTGGACTTTGTCCGACCCACTAAAAACCCTAGGTACTTAAACCTTTCTGGGTTCCCTACCAAGGTAGAGTTCTAGTCTTGTGACTCCCAGTCTCTTGGGCAGATCTGATAATTTGAGGCTTTTACCTAAGTTGTTTCTTCGTTTGTTGGTTTTGTCACTTTTCATTTTTTGTCAAAGTTTTTCTGCATTTCTATTTTTTTCTTAATTTTGTCTTCTATTTTTATTATGGTTTTCTCTATCTCTAGTTTATGTTTCTTTCCATTTTTTAATTGCTTTTTCTTTTGTGAGTTTTATGTTGTTAAGTCTGAGGTCTAACCCTCAGACAGAGAGTTCTTATATACAGAATTGTAATGATCTGTGTACTAGGACAGATCATCACATGCTACTACCTATTGTTTTACATATAGTAGTGCCTTTGTGCTATAAATAGTGATAACTTAACCATATGGAGGCTGTTCTTTGTTCTAAGAAAAGGACAGATGACTATTTATGGATAATTAATAAAGTCCATGTACAAACATTGAGACCTTTATATCTCCACTAATATTAATCACCTCAATGCTGTTTTAGGCTCATTCTGAGCAGTATAAAGAGGGTTTCTCTGATGCCTAAAAGCAAAGCTTAGATTGTGGCAGTTTCTGAGATATTGGTGATTTAATAAATGGTACCATAGTGGTTACCAGTTGATCTGCCTAATATCTTGGCCAATACTGATTTCTTTGAGACATGACTGGTATAGATCAAAAGGTCTTTCTAAGGGCTTTTGGGTGCTGTTAAGACCATGGGAATTGTTGAAGAACTGATGGAGATATAGCTAAATGAAGTTTGTGACAGTTTTATTGCTCCTAGGCCTCTTAGTATTTTAACATTGGGTTTTATCCATTGGAAGTTTTTGTCATTTTTCTTCCAAATTTCCTCTACTTTTTGCCATATGTCTTTGCTTTTGTTTAGTTTGCATTCTGTTAGTATATAGCCTATTGTTTCTATTTCTTTATATTCACATATTGCTTTGTCTTGCCAATTTGGGATTCTTCTGAACCAGTTGCCTACTTTATGGTGATTGTGTATAAGTTTCCATATAAAGTCTTTTATTTTGAATGGGATCTTCTTGTTCTTTAGTCCATTCCATATGTCTTTGTTTGTTATTCAGTTTTCTGTTTTTCTTTTGTGTTCTTTACAGGTTTCTCTTATTCTTTCTTCCATTGGTTTTCCTCCTGGTTTCAGGTTCTTTTCTTAGAGTATCAGTTCATAGGAAGTTTTTTGTGTAAGTTGTCTTATTTCTGCTCCTTCTATTCTATATTTCATTGGTATTCCTTCTATTTTCAGTTGTCTTTCACTTTGTTCTTCTTCTTTTTTATTGAGGGTTTCTTCTAGTTCTTCTAGCATTTTTATGTCATTAGTATCTCTTGGTGGGCCTAGTAGTATTTCTCCTTTATGTTTCCTTATGTGGTATTCTAGGATTTTCCAGATTTCTTTGTTTTTTGTTTCTAGGTAATCTGTCAAAGATATGCAAAGCAGAAGCAGAGTGACCCAGAGTGGAGTGGAATTACTCTGAAGTGAAAAGGAGTTGACAACAAAAGTGGGGGAATAACCTTGGCCTCAGCTTGTGCACTGTGCCTCGATCTGCTGTCACATGTGTGGTTGTATATTTCAGAAGGATGGAATTATTGCCAGGAGTTTCAGAGAGGAGTGGTATAGATTGATAGGAGTGAGGATAGGACAAGTAGAAGACGTAAATGACTTTAATTTACAAACTAAGGAACTAGGATGTAACTACTGGAGTACTTATACTAAGTCCAGAATAGGAGGAGTACAAGTAATTAGTCTACATCGTAATCCTATAGGAGTAGACATGTCACAAACTTCATTCAGTCATATCTTCACCAATTCTTCAAAAATTCCCACGGTCTTAAAGCCAGCTTAAATCCCTTAAGAAGACCTTTCAATTGATACCAGTCATGTCTTGAAGCAATCAATAATGGCCAAGATATTAGGTAGATCAACTGGTAACCACCATAGTATCATTTATTAAATCACCAATATCTCGGAAACCACCAGGATCTAAGCTTTTGTTCTAGGCTCAGCAGAAGCCCTCTTCATACTGCTCAGAATGAGTCTAGAATGACCTCAAGGCAATTAATATTAGTGGATATATGAAGGCCTCAATGTTTGCACATGAACTTTATTAATTATCCATAAATAGTCATCTGTCCTTTTCTTAGAACAAAGAACAGCCTCCATATGGTTAAGTTATCACTATTTATAGCACAAAGGCACTACCATATGTAGAGCAATAGGTAGTAGTATGTGATGATCTGTCCTAGTGCACAGACCATCACTTTCATGTATATAAGGACTCATAGTCTGAGGATTAGACCTCAGACTTAACAACATCTTTTGTCACTTGCCTTACTTTGCATTTTGAACTCTTTAAAGTATCAAAGCACCCATCACAAATAGTAAGTGACCATTTGTGATAAGACAACAGGAGTTTAGGAGTGAAAAATTAGTAATAATATAAAATAAAAAGGAAATTATATTATTAAATGGGTATTTTCTGTCATATGACATAATCTAATTGTTCCCATTGTTCCATTTTGTTATGGATGTCCATATTTGTTTTTTGCAAGTTAGATATTATTGTTACTTTCTCTTTTTCTTTTGTAGCTTCTGTTATGAGAAGTATTTCTATTTCCTCTTTTGGTATATTATTGTCTACTTCAAAGAATCTATATATTTCTTCCTTGTTCATTTCATTTTTTTCCTTCTATCCTATTTTTATTTGTTCTATTTGTTCTTTTAGTGGTTTTTCTGGGATTTCTGTTATCCATATTGTTTTTTCCTGTGTGTTTTGGTTTTCAATTTCTATTGGTGGTCTTAGGAAGTTGTTTTCTTTATTGTTTCTCTTCTTGTATCTTGGGTAGTTTCCAAATATTCTTATTGCTTTTTTAGATGTTCTATTGTCTACTATTCTTGGGTTTATTTTTATTATATCTGTTCTTGAACTTAAGTTATTTCTATCTTTTGTTGGTGTTGATGGTATTTCTTGGTTCATTTCTTTTCCTGGTCTAAGGTGCTCTGTTATTTTATCTATAATTCTTTTTGCTAGTCTTTTACAAAACTAGTATGTGTCATGACTTGGCAAAACGGCTAAGTCAATATTTATATTTATTTTCTTTTTCTTTTCTTTTCTTTTAGATTATTACTAAGGTAGAGCATGGGAAATATCACATGACAGTCACAGAGTCACAAAGGTGTGGCTGAGGTCATAGCAATGGTCACATCACACACATAGTCACAAGTCACAGTCACAGAATGTGACAAAGAAGTCAGCTGATAGACATAAGAACTGTGGGAAACAAGATGCATAGCCACGATAGTAATTGTATATATAGTGTAGCAAATCTAATGGGGACTCTATCAAGTTCTCTTTGTCAATTGCTGAACAAAGAGCAGTTGGCTTGATTCTGGCTTGGAGTTTAGCTTTCTTACAGTGTGTGCTGTTACTTTTTGTGAATTCTTCTAGTTGTCCTGTTTCTATTATTTTGTGTTCTTTTCTTAGATATGTCGCTAGTTTTTTATTCCATGAGTAGTTGTCCTTTATGCCAATGTGATGTCATATTGGTAGTAGTTTTCTTGGTTTTGGTCCTGCTTCTAGTATGTCATATCCTACTTTGTATTTCCTACCAACTTTTATCATTTCATTAACAAAATTTGGAATTGTATCTTTTTTTCCAGTTTCATTCCATGATTGGAATATCTAACTTATCTTGTTTTCTTTTGCTATTTTGGGTGCTTTTTGTAGGTTGTTGAAGATTATTTGGTCTACTACATATGCCTAGTCTGGTCTTTTATTTTTTGGGGTGAGATATTTCTTTAGCTACATTATTTGTATTGCTTCTATTCTCATTTCTATATTGGGCATGTCTAGTTCTCCTATTTCTCTTGGTTGTGTTGCTTCTTTCCAATTCATAGTTACTTTCTTGTCATTCCATAGAAAGTCTTTCATTTGTTTTTCCATTCTTTTTTGAATGTCTTTTGGCATTCCATTAATGGTTGCTAGAAATAGAGCTCTTGATTGTACTAATGACTTTAATATCAGCTCTTTTCTATTTATTGACAGGTTAAGTGTTTTTCATGCATTGAGTACTTCTTTTTGTTTTTTGAGTATTTGGTTCTACTGTGTCACTTGGTTTGTTTTATTGCTCATGTAGCTTCCTAGGGTTCTTAGTGTTTTTCCATTCTTAACAATTTGTATTTCTTCAGATATTTTGTGTCACAAAAAAGTAACTACTAAATAGTATCATGGAGGTATAACAAAATACCTGTTCAAATGAACTACATAAATAGCTGGACCCTCATTAGCAAGTAGCCTTGCTAACATCGCCCTTTTGGTGTAGTGGTAAACCATA
>Ga0157361_1000328_pt1 | contig 21175 bp, 26 predicted proteins | sample AttlaeALBM2_FD_111481 | JGI IMG/M metagenome (GOLD analysis project Ga0157361, IMG submission 111481) | Fungus gardens microbial communities from leaf cutter ant in Ribeirão Preto, State of São Paulo, Brazil - Atta laevigata ALBM2 | ecosystem: Host-associated > Fungi > Mycelium > Unclassified ...
CAGATTGTCCTATCACAGGCAAGAGACACCATCAGTATTACAGAAGAAATCTAACCTAAGGGGAAAGAGAACTAGATACAGGTTGCTTGTAACCAACCTTTGAATAATACGTCCAAGTCAAGAGACCTATCATGCCTAGAATACAGAGTCAAATGAAACTGAGAGAGAGATGAGACTAACATTGCACAGTTCTTCCCTTCTCTCAATCACAGTATGCTTACTGTGATCCTTCGACACTCTGGCTTTACAGACTGCTTAGTAGATTTCTTTTCTGACTATCTTGTAGGTAGATCAACCCAGTGTGTCTGGAATTCCTTTCTCTCTCATGCCTGTGATTTGGATGTTGGCATGGGGCAAGGTTTTACTCTCTCTTCTATTCTCTCAGTGCTCTATATTGTGCCTCTCTTCCACCTCTTTGAACATTGAGCTTAGGCTCTTAATTTAGATACTTCCATTCTTTCTTATATAGACGATGGTTTCTTGGTCTCCCAGGAAAGAACGTATGACAAAACCCTGCTGGAGCTTACTAGTAGTTATAGTATAGTTTCAGACTTAATGGCGTTCTTTGGCTTGGTCATGGAGCATGACAAGTCAGAGATCTTTCACTTTTCTAGAACGCATAACAACTCCAACCCCGAGCTGGATCTCTCAACAATTAGTGCTCCTATTCTCAAACCCAAGACTTACTGGTGATACTTGGGCTTTTATTTCGATTGACGGCTCTCCTTCAAGGAACATGTTTGGTACTATTCTATGAAGGCACTAACCACTGTCAAGGCAATAGGCATGCTTGGCAACTCCTCTCGAGGTCTCCTTCCTTTACAAAAGTAACTTCTCTATCAGTCCTGTGTTGTTTCTATTGCTACTTATGGCTTTCGTCTCTGGTACTTTTCTAGAGCACCTACCAAGGCACAGGTTTCTCTTCTGGCAACCATGCAGTGCAAGGCTGCTCTCTGGATTCTAGGTGCATTCTACACTTCTCCAACTGGTGAAATTGAGGCTCTAGTAAGCCTTATTCCTATTCATCTCCATCTCAAGAAGCTGACCAAGCAATTCTATCTTAGGGCTGCTATGCTTTCTTCTCAGCATGCACTACTCTTTTTTCTTAGTGCTTGCAACTCAAAGGGTGCACACCTCCATCCACAGTCCTTTGCTCTTTTCACTGATGCACAGAGTGCTTGTGTTATAAGAGCCCCAAAAAGAAAATAGTTTCCCATGCATTTGAACATTTGATCCATAACCTCAAGACATACAATGGGGTTAAGATATAAATAGCACAAGAACTTAGGTAATCATATCATGTGACAAGGTCAGGTGATTATAGAATATTCTGGAAGGACATGTGATCGTGGACTTTTAATAGTACAGCCACTGTAAAATAGTATAAGTAATAGCTCAATGCAACAAAGGACTCCATTAAGTTCTTCCTGAACATCTACCTAGGGTGAACGCTAAGTCTTCATGACTCAATGTTAACAGCTTGGTTTAGCCCTCTTTTTGATACTGGAGTGTCATTTCTTAACCTTACAGAATGCTTTGATTCACTCTATTCTGAGATTCGCCCAGGATGTAGGCTGTTGGACAACTTTTCTGATCATGTCTCTTTCTATCCTTGTGACTACTCCAATGGGTATACTTGCAAACTCCAGTTCAACACCCTTGACTATCTTTATCATGAGGTCTCCTCTGATCCATCAACACTTGTAGTCACCACTAATGCAAGTGTTATTCCTCCCAGGAACATGCAGGCTATTTCAGTTACCTATTTCTAGAGACTTAGAGAACAGGTATCGTTATCCAAGGCATCTGCAGGACAAGCCACAGCTCTAAATGCAGAGTTGTTTGCTATTCGACTTGGTGTTGTTAAGGCCACTTCCTTTGACATCAAGCACATTGTCATCATCACTAACTCTCTCACTGCAGCTAGGAGAGCAGTTGACACTTTTATTTATTTAGGCCAGGCCTACTCCCTTGCCATTGTCCAAGCCCTTAGGGGTTTCTTTATCAATTACCCTGATCACTCCACTCACTTCTAGGACTGCCCAAGCAAGGCCCAGTAGTCCCTTCACTTCTTGGCATATGAAGACGCTATTAGTACCAAGATCGCTGCTGGATGCCATTCAGCCACTTCTCTTGACACTCTTTGATCCAAGAGTGCTACTGCCTGCCTTGACACATGGAGAACATCTTTTGCTTGTCTTTTATCTCAGGGCCGTCACTTCCTCCCTCTCAAAGGTGGTATCAAGAACCTTCTCTAGCCCTCTTATGCTAAAGGTAGGAGCTGGCTTCTCTTTATTGGTGTGCTGGTCACCTTGTGTACCAGGACAGCTCAAGCCATCCTTAATCATGCTCTCATTGGTGAGTTCAGACAGCACTTTTTCCTTGCAAAGTGCACCTAGTGTCCATATGGCCATTACCAAATAGAAACATGTTGACATATTTTTGTTAGCTGTTATCAGCTTGCCTATTTTCCCTTGACTGACCTAGTGCCAACTGTCAAGGACTTTGTCAAGTTTCTGAAGGAGCACCCTAGTGCCTTTGTCTTCCCTTCTTAGGACTGTCTACTGTCTAAGCCCCCTGAGCCTCTGTAAGGGAACCCTTCACACATGACTCCGGAGCGCCCCCCATTACCTCCTAACACAAATTCATTGTGCCGCCTCTGGTTACCAGAGAATGGAATGCAGGGACATTTTAGTATATATTGTAGATTATTCCCTCCAGGAGTCTCATCTAATTCTCTGAGGAATCTCCTGGAGGTAAGTTGTAATATATTACATAGTATAATTTATCTGAGGAATCTCCTGGAGTGCTCTGCTCCAGTTGCCCTTACAGCAGAATTAGATCTCATTGTCAGAGCCCCAGAAATTCTCAGTGGACAGCCGCCATCTGGTTGCCCTCTGCTAACAAACTCTGGCCCTCTGATCACTCCGCTCCAAGAGAGATGTTGCTCCCTGCAGACATCCCCCAGCCATCGCCGACGCCTTGGGCTATATGCAGCACCATCTACAAGAGCTGACAGAACAACAGAACGCTTCAGAACACACTATTAATGCTACCCTCACAGACCTGACAACCCAGCTACAACAACTCACTCAACTCATGACCGGCCCTGCTCCCACTCCAGCAGTCACTCCATCTCTGATACCCGCGTCTCCTCCTGCTATCCCTCCTTCTCCGGTCCCGGTTGCTCCATCCAAACAGCAGACAAGGCCGAAACTCCCCTCTCCCCCCGACTTCTCCGGTGAACAAAGCTCTGGTCGTGCCTTCCTCAACTCCTGTATGTTATATTTGCACCTAACCCCGGAGCAGTTCAGCTGTGATGAGGAAAAGATTTTCTGGACCTTTGTCTTCTTTAAGGATAGACGAGCTGTGAAGTGGTCTGAGAACCTCTTTCGCCAGGAAGCAAACACTGGCGTTTTTCCCATTCAGTCTTGGACTGACTTCGAACAACAGTTCTGAAGTCAGTTTTTTCCAGTCAACGCGGAGTCGGATGCTATCAACACCTTGGAAGGATCTTCGTACTATCAAGGAAATCAGATGGTGGACAATTACTTAGACAGTTTCCTGACCCTGGTCTTAGACGCCAGATACACAGACCCTCGGACCCTTGTGATGAAGTTCCGTCAAGGCCTCAGGTTAAACATTCAGAGCCAAATTGCTACCATGCCCTACGGACAACCCACCAACACGGATCCAGAGGCTTGGTATGCAGCTGCCCAGAGGATCAACCAGGCGAGATTGGCAAACGGGGCTTTCCAATCCATGCTCTGGACGACAACCTTGGCTCCCTTGTGCTGCGCCCCACTTTGTTTGACCCCTCTCTTGATGTTTCGCCCTCCTCAGCCGGCTCCACCCCCCGTTCCACCAAGGCCCCCTCCACCTGCGCTGTCCAGAGGAATACCCATGGACGTAGATGCAGTTCAGAAAACATGTTCCTTACCTCCATGAGGGTGCTATCGATGCAAAGAGGCTAACCAGTTTGCCCAGCCCTGGAAAAGGATCTTGCTTAGCGCAGCCAGCAAAAAGTGTGCCCCGGTCGCTGCTAGTTAATAGGTTTGCTGTATTAGATGTAGAAGAGGTCAATACAGATATTTGTGAACTTATAGACGTACCCCCTCTCTCCCCCTCCACTCCGGACAGGACAGCGCAACTCCGGAAGCCAAAATGGGAAAAGAGGTTACCCAAATGACTCTCCGTCAATACCCTTGACACCCGTGGAATGTCGATCATCCTCCCGATAGAAGTCAGCACCACAGACACCAGTGAGGTGCATTCCGTTAAGGCGCTTTTGGACTCCGGAGCTATGGGCAACTTCATAGATCGAGACTTCGTCCATATAAAAGGTATTAACACCCAGAGCATCTCTCGCCCCATACCGGTGTACAACGTAGACGGCTCCTCCAACAAGGCAGGCCAGATCTCTGAAGTTGTAGACGTAGTTCTCCATTACAAAACCCACTCCGAAAGGACGCTCCTTGCTGTCTCCAGCCTTGGAAAGCAAAACATAATCCTCAGTTATACCTGGCTCAAGGACCACAACCCAAAGGTCAATTGACAAACTGGAGAAGTACAGATGAACCGATGCCCTTCTCAATGTGAAGGATGTTGTGTGATACGAAGAGAACAAGTGTCGCAGAAGAGAATGGAGACCAGAGCCCTCAACGTCTGCTGATCCGGACCCTCTCCAGAGTATGCGGAAGACTCGGAAGAGGATGAGACCCCCGTTCAGACTTGAGAAGCTGAATACGAGCAAGGGGACCGGCTCTTCATAACCCGAATCCTCCCAGAGCCCACTGCAGAAGACCTACATGCCACCTCTACGACCTCTCAGAAATTATGGAGGCACGGAGAGAACCTTTTATCCCGCCCGACTGCGTCAGAGGATTTGAATCCGTATTCACCAAGGAAGACTTCAACATCCTCCCAGAGCACAGGCAATGGGACCATGCTATCAAACTCGTTCTGGGCTCGGAGCCTAAGTCGTCGAAGGTCTACCCTCTGTCTCCGGTGGAACAAAAGGAGTTGGACTCTTTCCTAGAGGAGAATCTGCGCACCGGACAAATCTGTCTCTCCAAATCCTCCATGGCAGCTCCAGTGTTCTTCATCAAGAAGAAGGATGGCTCACTCCGGTTGGTCCAGGACTATTGTACACTCAACTCCATGATGGTCAAGAACAAATACCTTCTCCCACTGATCTCCGAACTCGTGTCCCAACTCCGCAGAGCCAGATACTTCACCAAGCTAGACATCCATTGGGGTTTCAACAATGTTCGCATTAAGCCCGAAGACGAGTGGAAGACAGCCTTCTGAACCAACAGAGGCCTGTTCGAACCCTTGGTAATGTTCTTTGGAATGACTAACAGTCCGGCCACCTTCCAAACCATGATGAATGACATCTTCCGGAACCTCATAGCGGAAGGTATTGTGGTGGTCTATGTGGATGACATCCTGATCTTCACCAAGACAGAGGAAGAGCACGCGCAAGCAGTCCGACAGGTGTTATAGGTCTTGAAGGAAAACAAACTCTTCCTTCGCCCGGAGAAGTGTGAGTTCTACAAGCAGCGGATTGAATACTTGGGTCTGGTCATCTCGGAGAACAAAGTCTCCATGGATTCGGTCAAGGTTGCAGGAGTCCGGGAATGGCCTATTCTAGAGAACAAGATAGACGTTCAGGCTTTCCTAGGCTTCATGAACTTCTACCAAAGGTTCACCCGGGACTTTTCCACCAAGGCTTGACCCCTCTTTGACCTAACATGCTCCGAACAAGTCTGGACGTGGAGCAAAAAGGAACAGGCAGCCTTCAAAGACCTCAAAACAGCGATAACCACTGCTCTGGTATTGGTGTCTTCTCAGGAATTGGACCTCTTCCAGATCGAAATAGATAGCTCGGACTTTGCTACAGGGGCAGTCTTGTCTCAGCAGTCGACGGCGGACGGAAAATGGCACCCCATAGCGTTCTATAGTAAGTCTTTGTCCTCCATGGAACGGAACTATGAAATCCACGACAAGGAAATGCTGGCCATTATCTGCGTGTTAGAAAAGTGGAGGCACTTTTTGGAAGGAGCGACTCATCCGGTGAAAATCTGGACCAATCACAAGAACCTCGAGTATTTCATAACGGCCAAGAAACTTAACCGTTGTCAAGCCTGTTGGTCCTTGCATCTGGCTAGATTCGACTTCTTGCTTCATCACTGTCCCAGACGTACTATGGGCAAACTGGACGCACTGTCGAGGAAAGCTGATCATGGAAACAGAGCTTCCGACAACGAGAACGTCGTCCTCCTTCGACTGGAGTTCCTTGCGGTGCGTGCCCTGGAAGAAGTGAAACTGATAGGCATAGAACAGCAGATCTTGTCCAGCATATGCAAGGGAAATCGGAATGGAGACCAAGAGGAACCCATTGCCAAGGCAGCATGAGAGCTCTGACACTCCACTAATGGGACAGTGCACTCCTCGGAGTGGTCGAACATGAATGGCCTGCTCCAGTTCTGAGGGAAGATATACGTACCTCAAAGTCTGGACCTACACAGACAGATTGTAGCCCTTTGCCATGACACCCACATCACAGGTCACCCCAGATGCTGGAAGACACTAGAACTGGTGTCCTGGAACTACTGGTGGCCTCAGATGTCTAGGTATATCAGCCAGTATGTAAGTACCTATGATTTCTGCCTCCAGACGAAACCCTGGCGACACTCTCTAGTTGGCAAACTTCAACCGCTCTCTGTTCCGGATGCATGATGGGATACACTCAGTGTCAATTTTGTGGTCAAACTCCCAGAGTCCTCTGGACATGACGCCGTCATGACTGTCATGAATTCCGTCTCCAAGAGAGTACACTTTGTTCTGACGTACATGACGGTCACAGCAGAAGAAGCAGCCAGGCTCTTTCTCCACCACGTCTGGAAGCTTTATGGCCTCCCAAAACATGTTGTCTCCAACCGCAGACCCTAGTTCGTAGCTTCATTTACCAAAGAACTGTACAGGCTACTAGGTATATGACTATCCTTCTCCACAGCTTGGCACCCCCAGACGGACAGACAAACGGAACGCGTTAACCAGGAGCTCGACCAGTTCCTTCGTCTATTTGTCAACAAATGGCAGAACAACTGGTACGACCTCCTACCAATTACGGAGTTCCAGCACAACAACCATGTCCACTCTGTGACGTAGCAACCTCCGTTTCTACTAGATACTGGACGAATCCCCTGTATGGGCTTTGAGCCAAGCCAAGTCCCTTCTGGACTAGAGATGGTCAACGAGTTCACGGAGAAGATGAAGTCCGCTACTAAAGAGGCCAAGTCAGCGATCTGCAAAGCACAGGAAGACATGATACAGTACTATAATCAAAAGAAGACTCCGGCCCCCGTGTACAAACCAGGAAACTGGGTATACTTAGACACATCAGACATTAAAACAACATGTCCGTCTCTGAAGTTGTCACATCGCAGACTAGGACCCTTTGAAATAGAACGCCAAGTGGGACCGTTAGCCTACCGTCTCAAGTTACCCCACGGAATGAGGCAGTTACACCCAGTGTTCAATGTCGTAAAGTTGTCCGCTGCTCCAGAAGATCCGATCCTAGGGAGGAAACCACAAGCCCCACCGCCACCCATCGTCGTCGACAGAGAAGAAGAGTGGGAAGTGGAAGAGATATTGGATAGTCGCTGACACCGGAGGAGGTTCCAGTTCCTGGTCAAGTGGAAGGGTTTTAGCAGAGAACACAACTCTTGGGAGGCAGCCTCCGATGTCAAAGTACCGGACCTCGTTGCGGAGTACTACTGGAAGTACCCAGCCGCCCCAAGACACATCTGCCGGACAGACTTTGACGTCATTTTCAATCCCAGAACCATTGCTTCAAGACACAGCAATCTTGGAGGGGGGGTAAATATAAGGGGACCCCTCACACATAACTCCAGAGCGCCCCCCGTTGCCTTCCAATACAAATTTATTGTGTCACCCCTGGTTACCAGAGAATGGAATGCAGGGACATTTTAGTATATATTGTAGATTATTCCCTCCAGGAGCCTCATCTAATTCTCTGAGGAATCTCCTGAAGGTAAGTTGTAATATATTACATAGTATAATTTATCTGAGGAATCTCCTGGAGTGCTCTGCTCCAGTCGCCCTTACAGCCTCTATGAGTGTCTCATTTGGTTTCTCCTTTTTGTGTGCTATAAATAGTTTCTCAGTCTCATCTCTCTCAGTTTTATTTGACTCTGTATTCTAGGCATGATGGGTCTATTAACTTGGACATGTTATTTAGAGGTTGGTTATGAGTATCCTATATCTGGTTCTCTTTCTTCTCTTAGGTTAGATTTCTTCTTTGATACTGATAGTGTCTCTTGCCTGTGATAGGGCAATCTGGTCCTTGAGGCTCATGTAGGCTACTTGTTGTAGATAGTCTACCATGGACTGTGATCGAGTACTGCATTATAAATTTTTGAATAAAAAAAAAAGCAGTTCAGCCTCAAGTGATAGAGTTTGCCATTCCTAAACTTGGTTTGAGACCTTGAATGGTCTTCTCTCTTATTGGACTTTTCTCATTTTGTTTCTTTTCTGGACTTGTCAGATCAAAGGAGTGTGTTAGATATGCTCTAGACAGTTTCTCAGTAATATTTCAGTGATTAGTTATTTAGTAGGTCACCTGACTTGATGTACAATTCCCTATGGACTTGAAGTTGATACTCTGTCACTTACAGTTGTCCACAGGTAATAACTAGCTATTATCTCTTTCAATATAGTCACTTATAGTTGTCCACAGTGTTACTGAGTTGCTAGGACCTCACAGCTATCACCACTGCCCAGGTTCTAACAAGACAATGGTCTCTTGGTCTTCTAGGAAAGAACATATAACGAAACCCTACCAGAGCTTACTAGTAGTTATAGCATAGTTTCAAACTTGATGGCTTCCTTTGGCTTAGTCATAAAGTATGACAAGTCAGAGATCTTTTACTTTTCTAGAGTACATAATGACTTCAACTCAAAGCCAGATCTCTTAGCCATTGGTGCTGCAAGGCCTAAAATATATTCAAGTCTAAAATTAAACAAATTTCATGACTTCGCACCCAAAATTAGGACTAAGATAGAATCACTTGCCAAGTAGCAGGGAAGGCACAGAGGACTTTACCAACAAAGCTGGTTACCTAGCAATATACCCAGGGACATAGGGTCACTACTACCAACAGGCCAATTACTCAAGAACCAGTGGAGTTAAGCCTATAGCCCCACAGTGTTAATACTGAGAATAGCAGCTTAGTTAGGAAAAGAAGCCTTATATAGAAAAGTCCAGAAAAACGCCTATCACAAAGGAACAGGACTAGTAGTCTGGCAAGAGATAATAATAGGATATGGCATCACCCAATCAGTGATGACTAAGAATAGGACAGCATTAAAACTGATCCACTGTGATCAGAAACAAAGGAGTAACAAAGAGCCTCAGGGAGCTATGAAAATGGTATCCAAGACTTCTTAGGTAAGAAAGAAAAAAGACAGGTCCTGAGTTGCTGAGATAAGCCAAAGACAGAAGAGATTGCCGTGGAGTTGGCAGTAGGTAACCCAGTTACTTGGCAAGAGCAAAATGGATCTAGCAAAACCATAGGAAATAATTGAGAAAAGACAAAGAGGCATAGGATTTTCTATCACTACCAGAACAATTGTTGTATTAATAGATTTATGACTGGGTTTATCATTTTCTCTATTTTTTTGTATATTTTCTTTGTATTTTTCTAAACATATAAAAACCCCTACTTAGTAGGAAGAAAGCAAGTAATCTTAGTCATCTCTTTTCTCTATTTAGGTTTTCAAAGTGGAAATCTATTTTTAGAGTAATCAGATCAGTGATTAAGATGCTTTGACTTAAGACTAAGTCAAAAACAAAGAGACTACAGAACAAGTAACTTAGCTACAGGGACAACATCAAAGAAGCTCTAAGATAGAGTTTGGTATTGTAAAGGAGTCAAGTTATACAGGGAGGATTCAAAGTCTCATATCTGATCACATAGTCAAAAGTACTACTTGTAAGTCCTTACAGACTTCACTGACTCAATTTCCCACTGATTGACAGCTCAACACTGTGATGCTCAATTGTGAATAAAGGAATAAAGTAAGAAAAGCATCACAGGAAAAATGCTAGTAATATATCAGGTCACATGATCTGAGGTTGGAGGTGCTGCCGACATCTATCAGTGACAGGTGATCCACTAGATTATACTACTGTAAGGATAGTCTGATTACATAGCTAGAGAGTACTACTATGAGAACAACTTTGAAATAGGACATTAGGGCAACACCAGACAGACAGGATGTCATGACTTGGCAAGACAGCTAAGTCACTATTTATATCTATATTTCTTTTCTTTTGGACTTACTATATATAAGAAGTATGGAAAAGTGTCACATAGTCACAGTTACATGAAATGGGATATCACAGTGTTATATCACATGATCAAATCACATAAGGAGTGTGGGAAAATAGTGCATAGACCATGTAGTAGTTGTATAAGTAGTGTACAAGAAATAAATGAGAACTCCATTAAGTTCTCCTTGTCAACTCAGACTTGGAGGGTGATTAAGTTATCTAGGCTAAGTTACTACACAGGACTCAGGAACAGGGCTAGGACAATAGTCTAGAATTGAGAATCGGATTTCAAACATTACCACTACTATGGTACATTGGTAGAACCTTATTTAAACTTCCTTTCACCTTTTACTTCTGAATTCATTTCCCCACAAATTTGCATAAGTGTCATGAGTCGCCTTGACCATGACTAAGAAATATGACATGGACTAGAATCAAACCCTGGACTGGTAGGGACTTGTAGAATAAATAGAGACAAACAGTACAAGAATATATAAGTAGTGTAGTAGAATGAAGCAAGTACTCTATTGAGTTCTCTTCTAATCCTGAAGAGCTCCCTTAATCCTAACCCAGGATTAAGATCTTAAGTCAGTTGCTGACAGAAGAACTTGATAACCATATCCTAGAGCTTTGTTCACCTCAAACATTGCTCGCAAATCTCTTATCGTCCATTTTATCAACCCTTGACCAATAATCATCGCGATCGTTGTTACGCTGCTAGAGAATTTTCTGTGGAAATGTAGTATGGGATACACTTTATACCCCTGGATTTCATTATTGGAATCCACTCTAGAGACTTTCTACAAGCCCTAGACATAATCTAGACCCAAGATTGAGTACTTCTCTTAAGTAGTGACCAAGCTACCACATGCTAGAATAGTATATACCTCGGGAGGCAAGACTGATGAGCTAGCATCAGGTTTCTCAGATACAGACTATCAATGTTGAAGCTTTAGAAATCAAAGGCTCAGAGATATCTTTGGAATGCGAGATAATTTCAATCTAGAGCGGACTTAGACTAATATGACATCAAAACGGCAGATCAAAAGTCTATCAGTGACTAATGATCCTATCACTGCTGGACTCAGTCAAGAAACGGACGCGCTGCTGGACAATGATCGTATTGCTGACACTAAGACACACTATCATGTGTTTCTAGACCGTATTTGGAGTAGAAGAAAGCCGGTTCGGGGTTTGGGGAACAATGGGCAGGAGTGAAGTATGGAGGTGGAGCAGCATCACATGGTCATGACCGGGAGGTATAGAGGACAGGAAGGTGATGGCTGTCATGACCGCATGGTGGTGTCATAGAGGAGAGACGCAAGGGAGAGTAGTAGAATAGAGAGTTTCCTTTTCTATTTCTTTTCAATTGAGTCTCTAACATTTGTAATATTCTAATATATTTCTCAGAGTGGAGATTGATAGGGGGAGCCTTCTTGGCCCTTGCCTTCATCTCAGAAGCTCTTAAGGTTGTAAATGCAATTCTCTTGAGTGTGTAAGAGGTGATCTTGGTGAGAGGTTGAGTTGGTGAATGTTTTCTACCATATACCCTACTCTTTCATGAGACAAGACGCAGCGGTCACTCAGACAACCTTCTTTAGAGTAGCAGGCCTGAAAAGCCTGGCTAATCATTGACTCAGATCGTATCACACCCATAAGGTTTAGTGTAGGGGTGCGGATGAGGGCTTGATTAAGTGTGGTAAGGCCCATGAGTGGTTTACTGACTATTCTACTAATGAGCTTATTACGTTTTGCCCCTTTCAATAGTTACTTTTAGAAGGCCGTCTAGAGTAGGGATCCTTCCTGTTGAGGTGATAGTATAACCATATTATTAGGGCAGTAGTTAGTAAGGCAGTAGGCATCTGGCTGGGTGAAGATCTTGCGCCCCAGTAGATGTAGCAGTAAATAGCAAGTTTTTAATATTCAATCCGTACCCTGAGATATCGTCACAATGTCTCAACAACAATACCATCATCTCATGAGCAATCTGCTCAAAGAAAAGCATGCCTTTGCTTCATTAAGGGCAAAGTTAGAAGGAAAGTGAGAGAGAGAGAATGCTAGAAGTGCAGGGGGTTCAGACATTGAGCTCAACATTGCAAAAAGGAAGAAGAGAAAAAGGAGAAACTGACTTTCTAAAATAAATTTGAGATTTTAGCAAGTAGAGTGATGAGGTGTGGGGTGGAGTTAAGAAGGCAAGAGGTGAAACAAGAATAGAGGGTGAAATGTTATAAGTGCGGAGAAGAGGGGCACAAGTGCAGGGAATGTCTATTATGGGAGAGGAAGGAAAGGGTGGCGCATGTGGCAAAACCACAAAAGGCACACTAACAGAGGGAGCCAGCATGCCCAGTAAAGGGAAAGATGCAGGAAGAAAAAAGAAAGTTGAGAAGGACAAAGGAGGAAGAAGTGGTGCGTGTGGCCAAGCCATAAGAAACATAGTAAGAAGAAAGAGGAGAGTGGAGGAGAAGTCTGTTGCATATTTTACAATGGAAGGTGCAATAGCACTGTGGAGAGAATATTCCCAATGGGGCATGCCTATTCGAAATGGGGTGGTATATGGAAGAAGTAATAGCGACGTATGTGGAATGTGAAAGATGTGGAAGAAAAGAATGCCATGTGGAGGAGAATAGAGGACAGGGAGTGATCAGAGACAGACAGAAGTGGTGTGGATGCCAAGAAAGAAAGGAGGAGAAAACAGTGCAGCCCAGAGAGGCAAAAGCGCAGCAAAGTGGCACACGGTCAGGAGAACCAGAAAGAGCAGCCAAAAGGGAAGAGAAAGAGAAGGATGTCAGGAGAATGTTCAAAATTTTGAGAGAAGTATGGTTAGATATAGGAATAAAGAAAGTGGATATGCATGAAGGCGTAACGGTGAAGGCGCTCTTGGATAGTAGTGTCACAGGAATGTTTATGGATAGAGAAATGGCCAAAAAATATGGTTTCAAAATGACAAAACTAGAAAGGCCTCTGAAAGTGAAAAATGTGGATGGGACAGAAAATAGCAGAGGAAATATCACGCACCAGGTAGAAGTCAATGTCTTCTACAAAAATCATGTGGAGAGAATGAGAATGGATGTGTGTAACCTAGGAAAAACAGAGGTGATACTGGGGATGCCTTGGCTGCAAGCGCATAACCCAGAAATAAATTAGGAAACAAGAGAAGTGAAGATGACAAGATGCCCACCTTTGTGTGAAAGAAATCTAGCAGTGAAAGAGGATATAGAACAGAGAAAAAAGATAGGAAAAAGGATAAGGAACATGGAAAAAGCAGATAGAAATGAATGGGAATGGACAATGAAAGAAAAGTTTGATGAGAAGATCAAGCTAGATAGAGAGAAAGTAAAAACGATGGTGCCACAAAAGTTTCACAAGTGGCTAAAAGTATTTGGGAAGATAGAGTCAGAAAGAATGCCAGCCAGAAAGCCATGGGACTATGTGATTAATCTGAAAGAGGATTTCATCCCAAAGAAAGAAAGGACATATTTGATGTCAAGACAGGAAAAAGAGAAAGTAAGAGAATTTGTAGAAGAGCAGTTGAGAAAAGGGTACATTAGACTCTCAAAATTGCCATAAACCTCACCAGTGTCTTTTGTGGGAAAGAAAAATGGAAAGAAAAGAATGGTATAGGATTATCAGTACCTCAACAAAGGGACTATAAAGGACAATTATTCCTTACCTCTAATTTCTGACCTTATTGACACCATGGGAACAAAGAGGGTCTTTACAAAAATGGACCTACGATGGGGCTACAACAATGTGTGGGTAAAAGAAGGAGATGAGTGAAAGGCAGCGTTCACAATGCATTTAGGAGTCTACAAACCTACTATTATGTTTTTTGGTCTTACAAACTTGTCGGCAACCTTTCAGGTAATGATGAACAATATTTTGAGAGACCTCATAAATACAGGAGAAATAGTGGTGTTTATGGATGATATCCTAGTAGGAACAGAGGAAGAAAAAAGGCATGATGGGATAGTGGAAGAAGTATTGAGGAAAATGGAGGAGAATGATCTCTATGTAAAGCCAGAAAAATGTGTATGGAAAGTAAGAGAAATTGACTTCCTAGGGCTAGTAATGGGGTTAGGAGGAATTAAGATGTAGGAAGAGAAGGTAACAGGAGTCCTGGAATAGCCAAGGCCAAAAACAGTCAAAGAGGTGCAGATGTCATGACTTGGCAAAACAGCTAAGTCAATATTTATATTTCTTTTCTTTTTCTTTTCTTTTCTTTTAGATTATTACTAAGGTGGAGTGTGGGAAATATCACATGACAATCACAGAGTCACAAAGATGTGACATTGGTCACATTAGGTCACAGCATGTGATGAAGTAGTTATATGACAGGAATAATATAAGGACTACGGGAGGATGTTGCACAGCCACAGTAGTAAAATGTATAAGTAGTGTACAAGATCAAATGGGAACTCTATCGAGTTCTCCTTGTCAACTTTGACTTGGAGTAGACTTAAGTCATCGCGGCTAGAGCCTTACAGCAGAAGTTTTTAGGACTAGCAAACTATTACAGGTGATTTGTCAAAGATTTTGCTAAAATAGCCAAACCAATGCACAAATTGGTCAGAAAAGATGAGAAATAGAACTGGGGAGAAGAGCAGGAGAAGGCATTTGAGCAGTTGAAACAGGTATTCACAACACAACCAGTGTTAGTGGCATCTGATTTAGATAAAGAGATGAGGGTAGAGGCAGACACATCAGAATACACAACAGAAGGAGTATTGTTAATAAAGTGTAGGGACAAGAAGTAGAGACCAGTGGCTTTCATCTCAAAATTGCTAAACAAGGCAGAAAGAAATTATGAAATTCACGATAGAGAGATGTTAGCAATAATCAGATGCTTAGACGAATGGAGACATCTGCTGAAAGGAGCACAAAGTAAATTCGAGATTTGGAGTGACCACAAGAATTTAGAATACTTCATGAGTAGCCAAAAGTTAAACTGTAGACAAGCAAGATGGGCATTGTACTTGTCCAGATTCAACTTCACGCTCAAACATGTGCCAGAATCCAGTATGGGAAAAGCCAACAGCTTAAGCAGACGACTAGACTGGCAGAAAGAAGTAAAGAAAGACAACAAGAACAGAACATTGTTAAAGAAAGAGTGGTTAGAAGTTAGAGCAATGCAAGTAATGGAAGTAGTAACAGAGGAAGTAGACTTATTGGAAAAAATAAGAAAGTCAAAGGCAAAAGATGACAAAGTGGTAAAAGCAGTAGAAGAGATGAAACAGGCAAGAGTAAAGATGCTGAGAGACAAAGAGTGGAGAGAAGAAAATGGACTTATGCTAAGGGATGGAAAATTATATATTCCAAAAGATGAGAAGCTAAGAGCGGAAGTAATCTGGCTACACCATGACACGCCGGTAAGGGGGCATGGGGGACAGTGGAAAACAACAAAGTTGGTGACGAGGAATTTCTGGTAGTCCAGGGTCACCAAGAAAGTTAAGAAATACATAGAAGGATGTGACACGTGCCAAAGAAATAAGAATAGAACAGAGGCACCCACAGGGAAGTTAATACCGAATGCAGTACCAGAGAAGCCCTGGACGCATATATCAGCAGATTTCATTACAAAACTACTGCTAGCACGGGGATATGACAGCATCCTGGTAGTATGTGATAGGATGACAAAAATGGCGTATTTTGTGCCAACTACGGAAAAAACTTCAGTGGAAGGAGTGATGAGATTATTCCGAGATAATATCTGGAAATTCCATGGACTACCAGAAAGTATCATTATGAATAGGGGAGCACAGTTTGTGGTAGGAATGATGAGAGAATTGAATTGAATGTTGGAAATAGATACAAAATTGTCGACAGCCTATCACCCGCAGACAAATGGCCAAACAAAAAGGATGAATCAGGACTTAGAGCAATACTTAAGAATGTTCATCGATCATTGACAAGAGCAATGGCCAGATTGGTTAGCAATGGTAGAGTTTATATACAACAACAAAGTGCAAACAAGCACTAAAGTATTGCTATTCAAAGCAAATAATGGACGGAACCTGCCCATGGGATTCAAAATGAGGAAGAAGGGAAAATTTGAGAAGGTGGAAGAATTTGCAACAAGGATGAAAGAAGTACACAAGGAAGCAGAGGCGACACTGAAAAAGAGTCAGGAGGAGATGAGAAAATATGCTGATAAAAGAAGGAGTGAAGCAGAAGAATACTAAGTAGGGGACTAGGTGCTCTTAAGCACAAAAGATCTTAAATACCAAATGAAGGGAAAACGATCAGAAAAATTGACAGAACATTTTGTAGGCCCTTATCAAGTAAAGGGGATCATTTCAACAAACGCAATAGAACTGGATTTACCAAGTACAATTAGAATATATCCAGTAGTCAACATCAGTAGAGTACAAAGATATAAAGATCAAGTCAAAGGCCAGAAAAAGGAATGGCCAGCACCAGTTATAATCAAAGGGAAAGAAGAATACGAGGTAGAGAAAATATTAAATAAAAAGAAGTTCAGAGGGAAAGATTGGTATTTAGTACGGTGGAAAGGATATATGGCAAAAGAAGACACTTGGGAGCCAAAATAAAATTTAGGAAACACAGAGGACTTAGTAAAGGAATTCGAGGAAGAACACAGTGAAATTGGGAGGGTAAGGAAAAGAAGAAATAGTAAGGAAGATAGAAAAGGAGAATTACCAGGTAGGTACATGGCAAAGATGTTATATAGATAGGATGACAAGAGGTTTGATGAAGAATATTGGGGACGACTGGAAAGAAATTGGAACAAATGGAAGGGAAAAGGAAAGGAAAGGATCAATGAAGAAGTGGAGGAAGAAGAAGAAATCAAGGAAGAAAGAATAGAAGAGTGGAATGAAGAAGACAAAATGGAAAAGATAGAAGATCCATATGACAAGCTATAAGAAATTTTTGGGACAAAAATTCTTAAGAGGGGGGTACTGTCATGAGTCACCTCGACCATGACTAAGAAATATGACATGGACTTGAATTGAATCCTGGACTGGTAGGGACTTGTGGAATAAATAGAGACAAATAGTGCAAGAATGTATAAGTAGTGTAGCAGAATGAAGTGAGGACTCTATCGAGTTCTCTTCTAACCCTGAAGAGCTCCCTTGATCCTAACCCAGGATTAAGATCTTAAGTCAGTTGCTGATAATAAGGGATACTGTACTGAAACACAGTGTTAGCTAGGGTGCTTTCTTAGAAGACCACACATTTTACTTATTCAAAAAACTTATATTTACCACTATCTAAACTGTAGTCAGAGAATTCTAAATAAAAAGAAAAGAAAAAACCCTAGCATAATTACCTCTTCAGTGCTCCTACTCTCAAACCCAAGACTTACTGGCAATACTTGGGCTTCTATTTTGATTGATGGCTCTCCTTCAAGAAACATGTTTGGTTCTATTTTATCAAGGCACTAACCACTGTCAAGGCAATGGGCATGCTTGAAAACTCTACCCAAGGTCTTCTTCCTTTGCAAAAGTGACTGTTCTATCAGTTCTGTGTTGTTTCTATTGTCACCTACAGCTTTTGTCTCTGGTACTTTTCTAGAGCACCCACTAAGGCACAGGTTTCTCTTTTGGCAACTATACAGTGCAAGGCTACCCTCTGGATTCTTCTTGGTGCTTGCAACTCCAAGGGTGCTCTCCTCCATCCACAGTCCTTTGCTCTTCTTACTGATACACAGAGTGCTTGGTTGAGGAGCCCTCTTCTTGATACTAAAGTGTCACTTCTTTACCTTACAGAATACTTTAATTCACTTCATTCTGAGATACACCCAGGATATAGGTTGTTGGACAACTTTCCTAATCATGTCTCTTTCCATTCCTGTGACCATTTCAATGGGCACACTTGCAAAGTCTACTTTGATGCCCTTGATTGTCTTTGTCATGAGGCCTCCTCTAATCTATTAACACTTGTAGTTGCTTCTAATGCAAGTGTTATTTCTCCCAGGAACATGTAGGCTATTTCAGTTGTCCATTTTTGGAGACTAGAAGAATAACTGTCATCATCCAAGATACCTATAGAATGAGCCACAGCTCTAGATACAGAGTTGTTTACTATCTGATTTGGTATTGTTAAGGTTACTTCCTTTAATATCAAGTGCATTGTTATCATCACTGACTCTCTTACTGCAGTTAGGAGAGCAGTCAATGCTTCTATCCACTCAGACTAGGCCTATTCTCTTGCTATAGTTCATGTTCTTAGGAGATTCTTCACTAGTACCCTGATTGCTCTATTCATTTTTAGGACTGCCCAAGTAAGGCCCAATAGTCCCTCTACTTCTTAGTGTATGAAGATGCTACTAATACCAAGATTACTGCTAGACGTCACCCAGCTACTTCTCTTGATGCTCTTTAATCTAAGAGTACTACCACCTGCTACAATGTATGGAGAATATCCTTTGCTTGCCCTTCATCTCAAGGTTATCACTTTCTTTCTCTCAAAGGTGGTAACAAAAACCTCCTCTAGCTCTTTTATGCTAAAGATAGGGGCTGGCTTCCATTCATTGGCAAGTCAGTCACATTGTGTGCCAGAGCAACTTGAGCTATCCTCAATCATGCTCCTATTGGGGAGTTCAGACAGCACTTTTTCCCTACAAAGTGTAAGGGGACATCTAGGGTAACACTTAGTAAGTCGAGTGAGCTTGTATCTAGAGTTCATTATCTCTTTGGTAGCACATTCCCACAGTTCCTTATCTCTCCTGTTTGTGTCATGTGGTCCAATGCCTTCTAATCTATTCTAGGACATTTGGATTACTGATCAAGTGTATATGTGACTGTGCATGTGATTGTCTGGTGTAGTGTATATATACTAGCAAGTGTACGTAGATCTATTTCACTTGAATCTCAACCTAGCTTTCAGGACTCTTACTTAGTTAAAGGGTGATCACCTATTGAGTGGTTCCCTAACACAAAGCACACTTAGTATCTGTGTGGCCATTGTTAGGTGGAAATACGTCAACATATCTTTGTTAACTGTTGCCTATTTTCTCTTGACTGACCTAGTACCAACTATTAAGGACTTTGTTAAGTTCCTGAAGAAGCACCCTAGTGCCTTTGCTTTCCCTTCTCAGGATTACCTACCTTCCAAGCCTCCTAAGCCTCTATGAGTGTCTTATTTGGTTTCTTTTTTCTGTGTGCTGTAGATAGTTTCTTAGTCTCATCTCTCTTAGTTTCATTTGACTCTGTATTCTAGGCATGATAGGTCTATGAACTTAGACAAGTTATTTGAAGGTTGGTTACAAGCAACCTGTATTTAGTTTTTTCTCCTCTCTTAGGTTAGATTTCTTCTTTGATACTGATAGTATCTCTTGCCAGTGATAGGACTATTATGGTCCTTGAGGCCCATGTAAGCTACTTGTTGTAGATAGCTTGCTGCAAACTGCAATTGAGCACTGTGTTATAAATTTTTGAACAAAAAAAAAGACTTGATAAACTTTAGCTTCTAGTATGTTGGTTATGTCTATGCCAGCTGTTTGGGCTAGATCAGTGATGCTCTCTGCTTGGAATGGGGGTAGGGTATTTGGTATAGGTATAGTATTGGACTCTACTAGTATCTTTGTGGTGCTTTGTGATTTCCTAGAGATGTGTGTTCTTTTTGGTAGAATTTTTATTTGGTTAGTAGTCAGTTTGGGTTGTGAGGGGCCTATTGCTTGGTTGTTTTCAATTCAAAGTTGGTGTTCAGAGTATTGGGTCCAGTTAGCAGGATAGTTTGTACTTTGTCTTCTCTCTCTTTTGCAATGGATATACATTGCCTCAGAGGGTAGGTCATGGTTGGCCACTATGTTATTTGCTGTAGACAGTTGGTTAGGTCTAGGATGTTCCAATTCTGGGTGTTTGTTACCATAAATTCTACAGTGTGGTTCAGGGACTTGGTATCTAGGTGTTCTATGACCAAATTCCCAGCATTTGCTGCATTGGATAAGTAGAGACCTGTCTGACTATCCTCAGGTCTTTGTTATCACACCAAAGATTGAGAGTGTCTTGTGTTTTGTAAGAAAGGACTGGTAGATTATCATCTTGGGCTCCTGTTCATATATTGTTGATCTCAATTTTGAACTATTTTTTTGTTTTCTCTGATTATGCCTGTTGCTCCTGGGATGATAGTGTTAGTGATGCCCTCTATATGTGGGAGAATGTCTGCTGCTGTTAGATCCAAGCATGTGATAATAATACAGTTACCCTGGTAGTTCCATTTGATTGCTGTGATGGCTAGTTTATCTAGGGCTCTATTTTCTTTGAGACAATAGTTAATGTTGTTTACAATGGTGAGATTGTCTTCCCTGGTTGTGGTATTTGTACCTGGTAAAAAGCATACTACAAGATGAGTTGTGTCATGACTTGGCAAAATGGCTAAGTCATTATTTAATATTTCTTTTCTTTTTATTTTCTTTTAGTTTTGATTATTGTTTTTCTTTTCTTTTCTTATTGATGGACGTGTGAGAGAAAAGTGACTCATAAGGAGGTACAGGATAAAAGGAAGGGTTAGGGTTACTCTTCATGTATAAATAGTATACAGAATCTAATGGGAACTCTATTGAGTTCTCCTTGTCAAATGCTGATAAAGGAGCAGTTGGCTTAATTCCGGCTTTGGAGTTAGCTAGTCTGACATTAGAACTCAATTCCACATCACGAGCACTGTTTGCCTTGGACCCTGCTCATCTTTACATCTCACTTTATCAACTCTCGGCCGCTGATCATCATGATTAGTAACCACCTCCATACATAGCCGGGCCCTTGGCTTAAGGGGACTTTGCAGTCAGTTAGGGACTGCAGGTGGAAGTGTAGTACCAAGCTTGGGTATTACTACTGAGACCTGACCTCGCAATCA
>Ga0157361_1000330_pt1 | contig 21142 bp, 16 predicted proteins | sample AttlaeALBM2_FD_111481 | JGI IMG/M metagenome (GOLD analysis project Ga0157361, IMG submission 111481) | Fungus gardens microbial communities from leaf cutter ant in Ribeirão Preto, State of São Paulo, Brazil - Atta laevigata ALBM2 | ecosystem: Host-associated > Fungi > Mycelium > Unclassified ...
CCTGAAACAGGGTTTTCAAATGATTGGCGAGTTGGATTGCGGCAATGAAATAACACGCTCCTATCTGAACAAACAACTGTAATATCTGTTTTTTATAAAAGGAATTCGGTTAACTCACTGAGATCAATGTATTGTTCTTAATATTAAATATGACGCTTTGGCCGATGTGACGGAGGCGAGGGAGTCTCTCCCTCGCCGTGGCGTCAGCGGCTGCGGCGCGACATCACCCGTTTGTCTTTCGGCCGATCCTGCCAGTCCTCAGCCTGGTTGTTGAAGTTATCCGCCAGCAGGTAGGCCGGGGTTTTCGCCAGCCAGTCGGACAACGAAATATCCTGATAAATGCCGTTGTCCATCACGATCAGCACCTTCAAATCCTCATCGCCGATGTTCTCGATGTAATGGCCGAAGCCCTGCGGCACGTAGCCGACGTCTGAAGGGGCGTACTCTTCCGTCTGCGCGTGGCCGTGCGAGCTGAACACCGTCATGCGGCCTTTGCCGGCAATATAGTATTGCCATTCGTTGGCATTGGGGTGCCAGTGCAATTCCCGGATCGCGCCGGGTTTCACGATCTCGATGATGCCGGTCATGGTGGTGGAAATGGGAAATTCTTTCGATGACACCAAATGCACGCTGCCGGCGTCATTTTCAAAGAACGGCTTTTGCTTCATTAATTCATAGCGGTGGGTCAGCGGGGCGTTATTTAATCCGCCGTCGTTTTTCGGCAATGGCAGGGCGGGCGGGACGGCGCCGCCGACAATATAAGCTTCGCCCTGTTTGGCCTTGGAAAATACCGCCGCCGGCATGTCGACGCTTTTTTCCAATACCTCTTTCGGCATATGCGCCACCCAATCGGTGATGCTGAAGGTGCCGAATTCGGAGAAGTGGCCGTTATCGAATGCCAGAATAAAATGCGCGCCGTCCGCCAGCGCCTGAATGGAATGGCCGTAGCCTTTCGGGAAATACCACACGTCGCCGGGGCCGAAATCCGCCACTTCGCATTTGCCCTCGGGATCGAGGATGGTGATGCGCGCATGGCCTTCCAGCATAAACGCCCATTCGGCGGCGATGGCGTGCCAGTGCAGTTCTCGCACGCCGCCCGGCTCCAGCGTCATGTCTACGCCCGCCACGCCTTCGGATATTGGAAACTGCTCGACGGTGGCCTCGCGCGCCCAGCCGCTGGGCAGGCTGCGTTTTTTGCTGTCGGTGAATTTGTACTTATAGAGATGTTGCGCATTAGCAGGCGGCTGATAGCTGCTGAGGGGCACGATATTGCGATGGTCGTCGGCAGCGGCATTTTTAGCGATGCCGCCGATCATGCCGGCGGCGGCCGCGCTGACGGCGGAGACTTTCAATATATCACGACGCGATAGCATAGCATTTTCTCCAATATAAAACCGTGCGCCTGCAGAGGCAGGCAACAGGGAAGGCGCGATCGCCATTAAAATGATTTTTGTCATCGGCGGGAACAGGCTGTGACCCTTAAATCCTAGCGGCTGGAATTTATTGTGTAGGCGCTTATTTGTTTGCGTTTGTTACTAAGTGAGAGCGGGTTTGATTAATTCCCCGGAAGTTGAATAGTCATTAATTGGAATTAATTTTAGTCGCCGACCGGTTTAAATAAATAATAAACGAACGTCATTTTTTATTGGCCGTTCGGGCTTTTTATGACGCCCCCACGGTCTCCAGCACCAGCTGACGAAAGTGCTCGACGAGGCTGAACGGTGACAACAGCCTGAAAACCCGTTTCAAGTCATTACGTAAAGCATTAATTTGTGTAAAATCAGAGTTAACCCAATACCGTTGAGAACTTTGCTATGGCTGGCGTAAACAAAACACATCTGACCGAAACGGACATCATCACCAAATTTATTCTGCCGGCGGTCAAGGAAGCCGGTTGGGATGTGATGTCACAGATTCGGCAGGAAGTGAAACTCCGGGATGGTAAGATCGTGGTGCGCGGAAAACTGGCTTCCCGTATCAAAGTCAAATCCGCCGATATCGTTCTCTACCACAAGCCAAACTTGCCATTGGCGGTGATCGAGGCAAAAGCCAATCAGCACGCCATCGGCAAAGGGATGCAACAGGGGCTAGATTACGCCGGTCTGCTTGACGTTCCCTTTGTGTTTGCTTCCAACGGCGACGGTTTTATCTTCCATGACAAAACCAATCCGCAGCAGTTGGAGTCCGAAATTGCACTTAGCGATTTTCCGACGCCTGAACAGCTATGGCAGAAGTACTGTGTCTGGAAAGGGTTCACGCAGGAGCAATTGCCGGTCATCAGCCAGGATTATTACGATGACGGCAGCGGCAAGTCCCCCCGTTACTATCAGATGCAGGCGGTGAACCGAACAGTCGATGCCGTATCGGCGGGGAAAAACCGCGTTTTGTTGGTAATGGCGACCGGTACGGGCAAAACCTATACCGCGTTTCAGATCATCTGGCGGCTGTGGAAAGCGAAAAACAAAAAACGCATTCTGTTCCTGGCGGATCGCAACATTCTGGTAGATCAGACCAAAAATAACGATTTCCAGCCGTTAGGCAACGCCATGACCAAAATTACCGGGCGCACCATCGATCCGGCCTATGAGGTTCATCTGGCATTGTACCAGGCGATAACCGGCCCCGAAGCGTATCAAAAAGCCTACAAACAGGTGGCACCCGACTTCTTCGACCTGATCGTGATCGACGAATGCCACCGTGGCAGCGCTTCAGAGGATTCTGCATGGCGCGAAATTCTGGAGTATTTCGGCAGCGCCACCCAGATTGGCTTGACGGCGACGCCGAAAGAAACCGAAGACGTCTCCAACATCGACTACTTCGGTGATCCGGTGTACACCTACTCGTTGAAAGAGGGCATTGAAGACGGCTTCCTCGCACCGTACAAAGTGGTGCGTGTGGATATCGACGTTGACGTACAGGGATGGCGACCGCTTAAAGGACAGTTGGATAAATACGGCGCAGAAATTGAAGATCGTATTTATAACCTGAAAGATTTTGACCGCACGCTGGTGATTGATGAGCGCACCATGCTGGTGGCGCAGACCATCACCGATTACCTCAAGCGCACCAACCCGATGGATAAAACTATCGTCTTCTGCAACGACATCGATCATGCCGATCGCATGCGCCACGCGTTGGTGGTACTGAATGCGGAACAGGTCCTGAAGAACGAAAAGTATGTGATGAAAATCACCGGCGATGATGACGCAGGCAAGGCGCAGCTGGATAACTTTATCAATCCTAAAAAAGCCTACCCGGTTATCGCGACGACCTCCGAGTTGATGACTACCGGCGTGGATGCCCAAACCTGTAAATTGGTCGTGCTGGATCAGAACATCCAGTCGATGACCAAGTTCAAACAGATCATCGGGCGCGGCACGCGCATTAACGAAAAGTACGGCAAACTGTGGTTCACCATTCTCGATTTCAAAAAAGCGACCGAGCTGTTTGCGGATGAGCGCTTTGACGGCGTGCCGGAAAAAGTGCTGGTTGTGAAGCCTGACGATATTTCAGACGCGGAGTCTGATTTTAATGAACGGTTGGATGCCGAAGAGAACGCAGAAGAGACCTACGGCGCTGCGCATGAAGAACCGGCGGAATACCAGGCCAACCCGGATAAACCGGGGGGGAGCGGTGAATTCCATCCGAATGACGACGGCAAAACCCGTAAATTCTATGTCAATGGCGTGACCGTCAGTGTGCTGGCCAAACGCGTTCAGTATTACGATGCCGATGGTAAGTTGGTCACTGAATCTTTCCAGGATTACACCCGTAAAACCTTGCTCAAAGACGGTGAGTTCGCCTCGCTTGATAGCTTTGTGCGTAAATGGCAGGCGGCGCCGCGTAAACAGGCCATTATCGAAGAGCTGGAACAATTGGGTATCCTGTGGGATGTGTTGGCCGAAGAGGTGGGGAAAGATCTCGACCCGTTTGATTTGCTTTGCCATGTGGTGTACGGTCAGCCGCCGTTGACGCGCCAGGAGCGCGCCGCCAACGTGCGTAAGCGTGACTATTTCACCAAATACGCCGAACCGGCGCAGCAGGTGCTCAGCACGCTGCTGGATAAATATGCCGATGAAGGGGTACGGGAAATCGAGGACGTTCAGGTCTTGAAACTGAAGCCGTTCGATACGCTGGGGCGTCCGCTGGAAATCATCAAAACCCGCTTCGGTGACAAGCAGGCTTACGAACAGGCGGTTAACGAACTGGAAAACGAAATCTATCGGTTACCGCCGCGTTTCGCCTGATAGCGCATAAACATTTTGCCACGGGTTGCTCCCGCAGCCGATGGCATCCTTTTTTTAGTATGGAAAGAAAACATGTCGATTAGCTCAGTGATTAAATCCCTTCAGGACATTATGCGCAAAGACGCCGGCGTAGACGGCGACGCGCAGCGCCTTGGCCAGCTTTCGTGGCTGCTGTTTCTGAAAATTTTCGATACCCAGGAAGAAGAGCTGGAACTGGAGCAGGATGATTACCAGTTCCCGATCCCGCAACGCTATTTATGGCGCAGCTGGGCGGCGAACAGCGAAGGGATCACCGGGGAAGCGCTGCTGGAGTTCGTCAACGACGATCTGTTCCCGACGTTGAAAAACCTCACCGCGCCGATCGACAAAAACCCACGCGGTTTTGTGGTCAAGCAGGCGTTTAGCGATGCCTATAACTACATGAAGAACGGCACGTTGTTGCGCCAAGTGATCAACAAGCTCAACGAAATCGACTTCAGTAGCAGCCAAGAGCGCCATCTGTTCGGCGATATCTACGAACAGATCCTGCGTGACCTGCAAAGTGCCGGTAATGCGGGCGAATTCTACACCCCGCGCGCCGTGACGCGCTTTATGGTCAACCGTATTGACCCGAAACTGGGCGAGTCAATCATGGATCCGGCCTGCGGCACCGGTGGTTTTCTTGCCTGCGCGTTTGACCATGTGAAAGAACATTACGTCAAAACGACCGAAGACCACAAAACGCTGCAAACGCAGATTCACGGCGTAGAGAAGAAACAGCTGCCGCACCTGCTGTGCACCACCAATATGCTGTTGCACGGCATTGAGGTGCCGGTGCAAATTCGCCACGACAACACGCTCAATAAACCGCTGTCTTCCTGGGATGAGCAGATTGACGTGATCGTCACCAACCCGCCGTTTGGCGGCACCGAAGAAGACGGCATCGAGAAGAACTTCCCGGCCGAGATGCAAACCCGTGAAACGGCGGATCTGTTCCTGCAGCTGATTATCGAAGTGCTGGCCGATAAAGGGCGTGCGGCGGTGGTGTTGCCGGACGGCACGCTGTTTGGCGAAGGCGTGAAAACCAAAATCAAAAAGCTACTCACCGAAGAGTGCAACCTGCACACCATCGTGCGTTTGCCGAACGGCGTGTTTAACCCGTACACCGGCATCAGAACCAATATTCTGTTCTTCACCAAAGGTCAGCCGACTAAACAGGTGTGGTTCTACGAGCATCCGTACCCGGACGGCGTGAAGAACTACAGCAAAACCAAACCGATGAAGTTTGAAGAGTTCCAGGCCGAAATCGACTGGTGGGGCAACGAAGCGGACGGTTTTGCCGGCCGCGAAGAAAACAACCAGGCGTGGCAAGTCAGTATCGACGACATCATCGCCCGTAACTTCAACCTCGATATCAAAAATCCGTACCAGGGTGAAACCGTCAGCCACGATCCGGATGAACTGCTGGCGCAGTACCAGAAGCAGCAGGCGGAAATCAGCGATCTGCGCAACCAGCTGCGCGACATCCTCGGCGCTGCGCTGGCCAGCAACAAGGGGGCGAACTGATGACCATTGAGACGCTGATCACCGACCATATCGATATCTGGTCCTCGGCCCTGCAAACCCGTTCCACCGCTGGGCGCGGCAGTAATGGAAAAATTGACCTCTATGGCATTAAGAAACTGCGCGAGCTGATTCTTGAGCTGGCGGTGCGCGGCAAACTGGTGCCGCAGGATCCGAATGATGAGCCTGCATCGGACTTATTGAGATCTAATGAAAAAAGAAAGCAAGAATTAGCAAAAGATGGCAGCATGAAAACCGCTGCAAACGGTAATATCAATGTCGCCGATTATTATCTTGAAACACCTAAAAATTGGTCATGGATAAGACTGGGAAATTTAGCAAGGTTTATCGACTACCGTGGTAAAACTCCAAAAAAGACAGAGTCTGGCATCAGGCTTATAACAGCTAAAAATATTAAAAAAGGCTTTATCGATCTTAATCCAGAGGAGTTCATTGCTGAACAAGATTACCAATCATGGATGACAAGGGGTTTTCCTAAGAATGGTGATATTTTATTCACCACAGAAGCTCCTCTAGGTAATGCAGCAATTATTGATTTGAATGATAAATTTGCGCTTGCACAACGCTCTATATGTTTTCAATGGCATATTCCAGAAATAAGCCCATTTATGCTTATTCAAATTTTAGCAAAACCATTCCAATCACAGCTTAATGATCAATCTACGGGGATGACAGCTACGGGTATTAAGGCTGCAAAACTCAAAGAGATTCCAGTAATATTACCGCCAATTCTTGAACAAAAAAAAGTCGTAGCGAGGGTCAAAGAGCTAATGTCCCTCTGCGACCAATTGGAACAACACTCACTAACCAGTCTGGAAGACCATCAGCAACTGGTTGAAACCCTGCTGGCAACGCTGACCGACAGCCAAAATGCCGAACAACTCGCCGAAAACTGGGCGCGAATCAGCCAGCATTTCGACACGCTGTTTATCACCGAAGCGAGTATTGACGCACTTAAGCAAACCATTCTGCAACTGGCGGTGATGGGAGTTTTTAGCAAAAAATGTGACTTTGGCCAAAAAGTCCATTTAAAAAGACATCTATCCTTTGGACCCAAAAATGGGTTATCCCCCAGTGAGGTAAAATATAAGACTGATATTAAAGTTTTAAAGCTAGGTGCAACATCTTATGGTTCCTTGAATCTGAAGGAGGCTAAGCATATTGATGTTATGTTAAGTGACGACTCTCATTTATTTTTGAAAAAAAACGACATTCTAATTCAGCGAGGCAATTCACCTGGTTTTGTGGGTTGTAGTGTGTTAATTGAAGATAACTATAATAAATTCATATATCCAGATTTAATGATGAAAATTAGAACGAAAAATGAATTATCACCTGAATATGCTGCAATATGGTTGTCATCACCATTAGCTCGTTCTTACATGTGGTCAAGAATGACCGGAACCTCAGGGACAATGCCTAAAATAAGTAAAAAAGTCGTTGAGGAAGTACCAATAGTGGTGCCTAGTTTAGATGTTCAGAATGATTTAGTTATAACGGTCAAAAACCTCTTATCGGTTTGTGACCAACTTAAATCCCGCCTCCAATCCGCCCAGCAAACACAGCTGCGCCTGGCGGATGCGCTTACCGACGCTGCGTTAAACTGAGGAACATAACGATGCCACTGCATCATGCAATCTGGCGGGTGGGGGATGCCCCCCAGCCACTGGCTATCAGTAAGCTCCCCAGCGAACAGTTGCTGGAGAAGATGATCTTAAGCGATCCTACCATTCTCTCCGATCAGTGGATGCTGATCGGCCATCAGGAAAATACCCTCGATAAGGGGCGTATCGATCTGTTGGCTATCGCGCCGGATGCCTCGTTGATTCTGATCGAGCTGAAGCGCGATCGCACGCCGCGCGAGGTCGTGGCACAAGCGTTGGACTATGCCTCCTGGGTAGATGATCTCACCGCCGATCGCCTGTCGCAGATTTACGAAAAATTCTCCGGCGGCGGCAATCTGGGGGAGGCGTTTAAGCAGCGCTTCAACACCGAGCTGGAAGAGGACTCCCTGAATCAGTCACATCAGATCATTATTGTGGCGGCAGAGCTGGATCCTTCGACCGAGCGCATCGTGGACTATCTCAGCAAGAATGGCATCTCGATTAACGTACTGTTCTTTAAAGTGTTCCAGCACGGTGACGATCAGTTCTTAAGCCGCGCATGGCTTCTCGATCCGAGCGAGACGCAAACCAATGCTGCGCAGGCCACCGCGGGAACCAGCGCCAAAACTAAAGAACCCTGGAACGGGGAGTTCTATGTTTCATTTGGCGATCCGTTAAGCCGGAGCTGGGAAGAGGCGCGTCGCTACGGGTTTATCAGTGCTGGTGGCGGCAGTTGGTACAGCCAGACCTTAAAACAGCTCCAGCCGGGTAATCGGGTCTGGGTGAACATTCCGAAAACGGGTTATGTTGGCGTCGGCATCGTTCAGAGCGCGGTAGAACCCGCCAGAAGCTTTACTATTGATACGGAAGACGGCGAAAAGCTGGCGATGGATGTGCTTAAGTATCGCGATCTGTATCGCCGCAATGCCGATGATCCGGATAAGTCAGAGTATTTTGTCCCCGTGCAATGGCTTGAAACTCGCAGCGAAAATGACGCGATTAGTGAGGTTGGCTTTTTCGGTAACCAAAACACGGTGTGTAAGCCAACTACACCGAAGTGGCGGCATACCATTGAGAAGCTGAAACGCTATTTCCGCCATTGGGATGCGGACGCGTAATTGAGCTAGGCGATGGGATCGTCATCATCAACTCTCCCCCACGGTCTCCAGTACCAACTGACGAAACCGCTCGACGATCGGCGAAGCCGGGCTGCGGCGCAGCGCCAGGTAAAGCGGGGCGCTGAGCTGCGCCTCTTCGGCGAGGGTGCGGTAGACGATGCCGTCGCCGCCCAGCCGCCGCATTGAGCCGGGCACCACTGACAGCCCCAGCCCGGCGCCGACCAGGCTGAGGGTGGCCGGCAGGCGCGGCGCTTCCTGCACGATGCGCGGGCTGAAGCCGGCGCGGTGGCAGGCGGCCAGGATGGCGTCGTACAGCCCCTGGCCGGCCGGGCGGCGATAGAGAATAAACGCCTCGTGGGCCAGTTCGGCCAGCGGCAGCGGCTGCTGCGTTTCTTGCGCCAGCCGGTGGCCCAGCGGCAGGGCGACGATCATCGGTTCGCTGAGCACCGGCTCCACGCTCAGGCCGGGAATGCCGCTGGCCGGTGAGCGCACGAAGGCGGCGTCGAGGCGCTGTTCCAGCAACGCCTCCATCAGTTCGCCGCTGCCGGCTTCTTCCAGCTGGGTGGTGATGCCCGGCAGGATGTCGCGGTAGCGGCGCAGCAGGTTGGGCACGAACGGGTGCAGCGCGGCGGAGCTGGTGAAGCCGATGGCGATGTGTCCCTGCTCGCCGCGAGGGGCGCGCTGCACCGCTTCGCGCAGGCGTTCGGCGCGCGCCAGCAGGGCGCGGGCCTCTTCGAACAGCACGCCGCCTGCTTCGGTGACGCGCACGCCGCGCGGCAGGCGCTGCAACAAGGTGACGCCCAGTTCATCTTCCAGCCCTTGCAGCAGGCGGGTCAGCGGCGGTTGCTGGATAAACAGCCGCTCGGCGGCGCGGGTGATGTTGCCTTCTTCCACCACGGTGACGAACGCCCGCAGGCGACGCAGTTCGATCATAGCCATACCTAAAAGGTATCTTTGGTTGTTCCGGAATGCATTAGACATCATGGCACGGCGGCGCGCATGATACCAGACATCAAAATAAGCGATGTGGAATGGCAATGTCATGTCAGATATCAATACGTTAAAACCGCACCCGGCGGCAGCGCCGGGCAACGCAGAGCTGTTTGTGGGCTTTCTGTGGCTGGGGCTGATCGGCTTCGGCGGCGTGCTGCCGTTGGCGCGCAGCATGCTGGTGGAGCGCCGGCGCTGGCTGAGCGGCGAACAGTTCACCGAGCTGCTCGGGCTGTGCCAGTTTCTGCCCGGCGGCAACGTGATCAACCTGTCGGTGGCGGTGGGCATGGAATTTCGCGGGCTGCGCGGCGCGCTGTGCGCCTTGCTGGGCCTCATCAGCGCGCCGACGGCGATCGTGGTGGGGTTGGGCGTGGTCTACGCCCGCTTCCAAAACGATCCGCATGTGCAGCATGTGTTCGCCGGGCTGGCCGCCGCCGCCGCCGGGCTGCTGCTCTCGACCGGGATCAAGATGCTGCTGCCGCTGCGCGGTAAATGGCCGGCGCTGGCGATCGTCGCGCTGGCCTTGATCGCCATCGCCTGGCTGCGCCTGCCGCTGCTGCCGACCATGCTGGTGCTGGCGCCGCTGAGCATTCTGCTGATGTGGCGGTGGCCGTCATGAGCGGGGTGTTGATTGCGCTGGCGCTGATCTTCACCGAGCTCTCTCTGCTGGCGTTTGGTGGCGGGATGACCATTTTGCCGGAGATGCAGCGGCAGGTGGTGGAAGTGCATCAATGGATGAGCGCCCAGGAGTTCAGCGCGCTGTTCGCCATGGCGCAGGCCGCACCGGGGCCGAACATGATGATCGTGCCGCTGGTCGGCTGGCATGTGGCCGGCTGGGCGGGGCTGTTGGTTTCTTCGGTCGCCAAGTTCGGGCCGTCTTCCATCGTCACGCTGCTGGTGATGGGCGCCTGGCGGCGCTTTAAGGATCGCCCGTGGCGCCGCATCGTGCAGGCCGGGCTGGTGCCGCTGACCGTGGGGTTGGTGGCGGCCAGCGGTATCTTGATCGCCGAGGCTTCCGCACCCAGCTGGCGGCTGGCGGCGATCGTGGCGCTGGCGACGGGATTGAGCATGAGCAAGCGCCTCCATCCGCTGTGGGTGCTGGCGGGCGGCGCGCTGCTCGGGTTGCTGTTCGCCTGAGGGGTTAGCGCGGGATCAGCACAAAGCGCGAAGGGCCGCCGCGATCGATCAGCTCATAGCGCTTTGGCGCGGTCAGGGCCAGAAACGCCACCATGCCGCCTTCGGCGTCGGTCAGCGTCATGCCGTCCGGCGTCGGCCGCCAGGCGACCGGCAACGTTTGCAGCGCCAGCGGTTGCAGGCACTGGGCGGAGGCGCTGAAGCGGAAGGCGTTGGTGTTGGCCACCGCTTCGTCGCTCAGCTGCACCTCGCAGACGGTTTTACCGTCGCCGATGGCGGCGAGCTGCCAGTCGCCCTTCAGCGCGGCGGGTTCCAGCAACGGCAGTGAACTGCCCAGGGCACTGCTGCACAATACGCTCATAACGACTCCTGTCAGGCTGGCGCGGCGCAAGGCGCGCATAAGGAAATGGGTTGGCATCGGGTCACTCCTTTCGGCTGTCCGTTCACACCTTAGCACGTTCCCAGCGGGATGATGAGGCAAGGATTAGCTTTTTTAATCCTCGATAATTCTGATCTAACCGGCGATAACATGCCCATAAAGACGAGTCATTAGCCCGCCTATACGCTTATCTTTCTCATTAATACTGCGCTAATACAAATCGTTATGATTATTTCCGTCTTAACGCCCGGCGCGATGATGCACGGCGGCGTCGGGTCGCGCCGTCGGGGTTAATTACTATACTGGTCAATCCTAAGCCTTGGCTTAGATTAGAACGACTGATGAATAGTCTTACAAAGCGAGTGGATTCCTACTGTGTAAAAGGAGAATGCAATGAGCAGTCGCCACAACGATATTTTGCAAGATGACGATGAGTTCACCAGCCTGTCCGCCACATCCCCCAACGATCATAACTATCAGTTTTACTATCACCGACCCGGCAGCCTCTATGATGGGTTAGGGTACGGCGCGCTGTTTACGCTGGACAACGCCAACCTGTACAGCAACCAGCGCGGCGGAGCAGCCATCAACAATCTGGGTAAAATCCGCGATAACTTCAGCTTCGATCGCGCCGCCGATCAGCTGACGCGGCCGGGCCTGACGCACAACGGCGATCAGGTCTATCACCAGCCGGTGGCGCTGACCTATTCCTTCCTGACGCAGAGCGCGCTGAACCGCATCGGCCAAACCGGTGACGGTGACAAGGGGCTGCAACCGCTGACTCAGGCGGCGCAGGCACAGGCGCTGAAATCGATGCAGGCCTGGGCCGACGTGGCGAATGTGACCTTTACCGAGGCGGCGTCCACCGATATCAACCACCGCGCGGACATCACCTTCGCGTACTTCACCCAGCGCGCCGACGGCAGCACCGCCGCCGGCAGCGGCCCGAATGCCATCAACGCGTACGCCTATTACCCGCCGAGCTCCAAGCCGGGCAGCGATAACGCCTTTGCCGGCACGGTGTGGTTCAACAAAAACTTCGCCACCCATCAGGCGCCGGTTAGCGGCGACTTCAGCAGCCAGACCTTCACCCACGAGCTGGGGCATGCCCTGGGGCTGGCGCACCCGGGATCTTATGACGCCTCGTTGGGCAACCCGAGCTACCAGAACGATGCCGCTTACTATCAGGATTCGTTGCAATACTCGATCATGAGCTATTTCAACGCCGGTTATACCGGCGCCGACACCAAAGGGGTGTACGGCTATGGCCCGATGGTGGATGACATCGCCGCGATCCAAAAATTGTACGGCGCCAACATGAGCACCCGCACCGGCGACACGGTGTACGGCTTCAACTCCAACACCGGGCGCGATTTCCTGACCGCCACGGCGGACAACGGCAAACCGGTCAACTTCGCGGTGTGGGACGCCGGCGGCAACGACACGCTGGACTTCTCCGGCTACAGCCAGCAGCAGATGATCAACCTGAACGACGGCGCGTTCTCCAGCGTCGGCGGCGGCACGCAGAACGTCGCCATCGCGCGCGGGGCGATCATCGAGAACGCCATCGGCGGCAGCGGGCGCGATGTGATCATCGGCAACGATCAGGACAACCTGCTGGCGGGCAACGCCGGTTCGGACATCCTGTACGGCGGGATGGGGGCGGATCATCTGTGGGGCGGCAAAGACGCCAACAACTTCACCGACTATTTCGTCTATCTCAATGCCAAAGAGTCCACGGTGGCGGCGTTCGACGTGATTGAAGACTTCGAGCACGGCATCGACAAGATCGATCTCTCCGGCCTGCGCTTCAACAACAGCCTGAGCGAGCTGCGCTTTATCGACAGCGGCAGCGCCTTCAGCGGCCAGAAAGGCGAGATCCAGCTCAACTTCGACGCCTTCAACGGCACCACCGATCTGCTGATGAACACCCACAGCAACAGCTACGCCGCCGACTTCAAGATCCATGTGGTCGGGCAGGTGGAGCAGAGCGATATTCTGTTTGCCTGAGGGTGAGGAAGGAAAAGAGAAAAGGGCCGAACGGCCCTTTTTTTACGCCTGGGCCGCCGCCGCGCTTTCCGCCACGAAGGAGCCGGTCGCCACCGCGCCGGCGCGGCGGTAGTGGGCCACGATCACGCCGCCGGGCGAGACCACCGATTGGGCCAGCGTAAAGGCCGCCGGCGCCGCGTTGTCATCGAACAGCCGCTTGCCGCCGCCGAGCAGCACCGGGTAGGTGAGCAGGCGCAGTTCGTCCACCAGATCGTTGGCCAGCAGCTGCTGCATCAGCGTGCTGCTGCCCTGCACCAGCAGCACCGGCCCCTGGGTGCGCTTCAGCTCGCGCAGCCGGGCGATGATGTCCCGCCCCAGCCACTGGCTGTTCTGCCACGCCAGCGTCTCGCCGTGGTGGGTGGCGACGTACTTGGTGGCCTGATTGAACACGCGGGCGATATCGGCGGAAAACGGATCGGCCTCGTCGGTGATCTGCGGCCAGTAGCCGGCGAAAATGTCGTAGGTGCGCCGCCCCAGCAGCAGATCGAACGGCGCGGAGAAAAGATCGCCCATCGTTTCCGCAATGGCGTCATCCCAGTAGGGGGCTGTCCAGCCGCCGAATTGAAAGCCGCCGCTGCGATCTTCGTCCTGCCCGCCCGGCGCCTGCATCACGCCGTCGAGGCTGACGAAGGCGCTGGCAATAATCTGTCGCATGGCTGTCTCCTGCCGTTGAGTGCCAGCTGAAAGTTTAGCCGCCGCGCGGCGGCTACGCCAACCGGCCGCTCAGGGCTGCAGCGCCTTGAGCAGTGCCTGATGGAAACGCTCCGGCTCCTCCATTTGCGGCGCATGGCCCAGCCCGGCGAACTCGATCAGCGTGGCGTGCGGGATCAGCTTCGCCGCCTGTTTGCCCAGCTCCGCGTAGTGGCCGATCCTGGCCTTGACCGCCGGCGGGGCGATATCGCTGCCGATGGCGGTGGTGTCGGCGGTGCCGATCATCAGCGTAGTGGGGGTTTGCAGATCCTTGAACTCGTAATACACCGGCTGGGTGAAGATCATGTCGTAGATCAGCGCCGAGTTCCACGCCACCAGGCGATGGCCCGGCCCGTTGTTCAGCCCGGCCAGCATATCCACCCAGCGATCGTACTCCGGCTTCCAGTTGCCACCGTAGTAGGTGCGCTGCTCATAGTTGCGGATGCCCTCGGCGGTGGTGTTCAGCTCGCGCTCGAACCATTGATCGACGCTGCGCCACGGCACGCCTTTGGCCTTCCAGTCCTCGAGGCCGATCGGGTTGACCATGACCAATTGCTCCACTGCCTGCGGATACATCAGGCTGTAGCGCATGGCCAGCATGCCGCCGGTGGAGTGGCCGATGACGATGGCCCGGCTGATTTTCAGGTTCTGCAGCAGGCCGTGGGTGTTTTGCGCCAGCTGCTGGAAGCTGTACTGGTAATGCGCCGGTTTTGTGGAGGAGCAAAAGCCGATTTGATCCGGCGCGATCACGCGGTAGCCGGCCTTGCTCAGCGCCTTGATGGTGTCCTGCCAGGTGGCGGCGCAGAAGTTTTTACCGTGCAGCAACAGCGCGGTGCGGCCGTTGGCGGCGCCTTCCGGCGGCACGTCCATATAGCCCATTTTTAACGGCTGCCCCTGCGAGGTGAAGCTGAACTGCTGCAACGGATAAGGGTAGTGAAAACCCTGCAGCTCCGGGCCGAACTTCGGCGTTTCGGCGGCGGCGGGGAACGCGGCCAGCGTGGCGCACAGCAGCGCGCTACGGGTGAATCTCAGCATCCTGATCTCCTGAAAAACGGACGATAGCCGAGTATAGCCATAATCAGGGCGTCGGCGCGCCGATGGTTTCAGATAATTCTGTAATGTTACGGCCCGATCCCGGGCAAGGTTCCGGCCACGGCCTTGCACACAGTGAACGCGGTCACGCCGCGCAACATTGGCGGTGCCTGATGGTTTTATTTCAAGGCTAAGTTATGCGATGCTTAAGCATTATTTATGCAAAAGGATCCTCGCATGTCCGCTTTATCCCGCTGCGCTTTCAGCGAAGGCAGCGTCGCTTTGCCGGAAGGCTATGCCGATCGCACCGTCAACGTGCTGTTGGCCGGCGATGATGTTTCCCCCTCAATCAATATTTCCCGCGATGCGCTGCAGCCGGCGGAAAACCTGGAAGGCTACGTCACCCGCCAGCTCGATGCGCTGGCGCAGGGGCTGAAAGGCTGGGCGTTCAAAAGCCGCGAGCCGGCGACGCTGGGCGATGGATTAACCGCCGGTGAATGGGTGCGCGCCAGCTACCTGCGCGACGGCAAGCGCATCTGGCAAAACCAGGCGGTGTTCGCGCTGGCGGAGGGCCGGGTGCTGGTGTTCACCCTGGCGATGGCGCGCAAGCTGACGCCGCAAGACGATGCGCTGCTGTTGCAGGTGCTGAGCAGCTACCGGGCGGCATAACGATGAACCCTTCACGTAAAAGGACCTTACGATGACCGAAGCGGCCCGCGTCGGCGATACCATCGGGCATTCCCATGCCCTGGCCGGCATGATTGCCGGCACCCTTGTCGGCGGCCTGATCGCCGCCGCAGGCGCGGTGGCGGCGGGGGCGCTGTTCGTCGCCGGCCTGGCGGCTTCCTGTATCGGCGTTGGCGTGTTGCTCATCGGCGCCAGCCTGGCGGTGGGGTATCTCACCGGGGAGGCGGCCACCGCGGCGCGCGACGGCATTGCCGACGCCGGTGCCGGTAGCCTGACCCCCAAAGGCAATATCGTCACCGGCTCCCCCAACGTCTTCATCAACGGCAAACCCGCCGCGCTCGCCACCAACAGCCAGGTGGCCTGCAGCGACGACGGCCCGAGCATGCAGATGGCGCAGGGCTCTGACAAGGTCAGCATCAACGGCCAGCCCGCCTCGCGCGTGGGGGACAAAACCAACTGCGACGCGCAGGTAATGGAAGGCTCGCCCAACGTGTTTATCGGCGGCGGCACCGTCACCACCTTGCCGATCAAGCCCGAAGTGCCGGATTGGCTGTACAAGGTCTCTGATCTGACGCTGCTGTTCGCCGGCCTGGTGGGTGGCGTGGGCGGCGCCGCCGGCAAGCTGGGGGCGCTCGGCAAACTGTTGGGCAAGCTGCCCGGCATCAACAAGCTGGCGCGCATCGCCTGCCGCGCCGGCACCTTGATGACCGCCACCGCCGCCGTCGGCATTATCGCCCGGCCGGTGGATATCGTCAGCGGCCAGAAATTCCTCGACGGCGAAGACGATCTCGATTTCGTGCTGCCTTCGCGCCTGCCGGTCGCCTGGCAGCGCTATTGGCGCAGCGGCAACCCCGGCGACGGCGTACTGGGCCGCGGCTGGAACCTGTTCTGGGAGAGCAGCCTGCAGCCGTATCAGGACGGCCTGGTGTGGCGCGCCCCTTCCGGCGACTTCGTCGCTTTCCCCAGGGTGCCGCGCGGCCACAAAACCTACTGCGAAGCCGAAAAATGCTGGCTGATGCACAACGACGACGGCAGCTGGCAGCTGTTTGACGTCGGCGAACAGATTTTCCACTACCCGCCGCTGGCGGGCGACCAGCCGAGCCGGCTCAGCATGATCACCGACGCCATCGGCAACGCTACCTCGCTGTTTTACGACGACGAGGGGTTGCTGAGCGAACTGGTGGACAGCGCCGGGCAGCGCCTGATGTGCCGCTATGCGCAGGGCCGCCTGCGCGAAGTGGCGCTGCAAACCGCCGAAGGCGAACGGACGCTGGCGCGCTACGGCTACGATGAGCAGGGCCAACTGACGACGGTGAGCAACCGCGCCGGTGAGGTAACGCGCCGTTTTGGCTGGCGCGACGGCCTGATGATCAGCCACCAGGACGCCGCCGGGTTGCTGAACGAATACCAATGGCAAGAGATCGACGGCGTGCCGCGCGTGACGGCCTACCGCAACAGCGCCGGGGAATCCCTTGAGTTCGGCTATGACTTCGCCGGCGGGCGCCGCAGCGCGGTGCGCGGCGACGGCAAGCGGGCGGAGTGGCGGCTGGATGACGACGACAACGTGGCGCAGTACACCGATTTCGACCAGCGCCGCTACGGTTTTATCTACCAACGCGGCGAGCTGTGCAGCGTGCTGCTGCCCGGCGGCGCGCAGCGCCAGAGCGAATGGGATCCTTACGGCCGCCTGCTGTCGGAGACCGATCCGCTCGGCCGCGTGACGCGCTATCAATATTCGCGCAACAGCGGCCGGCTGTTCGCCGTCGCGTACCCGGACGGCAGCAGCGAAGCGCAGCACTGGGACACGCTGGGGCGCCCGACGCGCTATGTCGATGCCCTGGGCCACGCCACGCTGTACCGCTATCCGGATGACGAAGAGAGCCTGCCGGCCGGCGTGATCGACGCGCTGGGCGGGGAGGTGAAGCTGGAGTGGGACGCCCGCGGCCAGCTGACGCGCTACACCGACTGTTCCGGCAGCGTCACGGCTTATACCTACGATGCGCTGGGGCAACTGACGGCACAGACCGATGCCGAAGGCCATCAGACCCATTACCGGTGGGATAACGGCGGCCGCCTGCACACCCTGATCCACCCGGACGGCGGCGAAGAGCGCTTTAACTGGAATGCGCACGGCCAGCTGGCAGAACATCAGGACGCGCTGGGCAGCCTGACCCGCTGGCAGTACAACGCCCTGGGGCTGCCGGTCAGCATCACCGACCGCATTAACCGCACCCGACGCTATCACTACAGCCCGCAGGGCTGGCTGACGCGGCTGGAGAACGGCAACGGCGGCGAATACCGCTTCAGCTACGATGCGATGGGCCGCGTGCTGGCCGAAGAGCGCCCGGACGACACCCGCCACTATTATCGCTACGGCGCAGCCGGGCTGCTGGAGGAGCACCGCGAGGTCGGCCTGCCGGGCAGCGCGGGTGAGCTGACGCAGCGCGAACAGCGCTTCCGCTTCGACGAGGCCGGGCAGTTGGTCTGGCGCGGCAACGCCAGCGCGGAATGGCATTACCGCTTCGACGCCATGGGACGGCTGCGCGAGCTGAACCGCCTGCCGACGGCGAGCGGCGCGGCGCTGGGCATCGAGCCGGACAGCGTGCAGATGCACTATGACGCCGCCGGGCGGCTGCTTGGCGAGCAGGGCGTGAACGGCGAGCTGCAATACCAGTGGGATGAGCTGGCCAACCTGCAGGCGCTGACGCTGCCGCAGGGCGATCGCCTGCAGTGGCTGTATTACGGCTCCGGCCACGCCAGCGCCATTAAATTCAACCAGCAGGTGGTGAGCGAATTCACCCGCGATCGCCTGCACCGGGAAACCGGCCGCAGCCAGGGCGCGCTGCAGCAGCAGCGGCGTTACGACGCCATGGGGCGCCGCAGCTGGCAGAGCAGCGCCTTCGGCCACGACAAACTGACCCGGCCGGAAGACGGCGTGCTGTGGCGCGCTTATCGCTACACCGGCCGCGGCGAGCTGGCCGGAGTGAGCGACGCGCTGCGCGGCGAAGTGCACTACGGTTACGACGCCGAAGGCCGCCTGCTGCAACACCGCGAGCCCAATCAGGGCAAACCGGGCGCGCGGCTGGTGTACGATCTGGCGGATAACCTGCTGGGCGAGCGCAGCCCGCAGAGCGACATCGACGCGCACCTGCCGCTGGCGCCGATCGCCGATAACCGGCTGACGCACTGGCAAAAACTGTTTTACCGTTACGACGCCTGGGGCAACCTGATCAGCCGGCGCAACGGCCTGTACGAACAGCACTACCGCTACGACGCCGACAATCGGCTGGTGCAGGCGCACGGCCGCGGCCCGCAGGGCGAGTTCGAGGCGCAGTATCATTACGATGCGCTGGGCCGCCGCAGCCGCAAGGCGGTGCGCTACAAGGGCAAAACCGAACAGACGACCCGTTTCCTGTGGCAGGGTTACCGGTTGCTGCAGGAGCAGCGCGACGACGGCAGCCGCCGCAGCTGGAGCTACGATCCGGCCAGCCCGTGGAGCCCGCTGGCGGCGCTGGAGCAGGCGGGCGACAGCCGCTCGGCAGATATTTACTGGTATCACACCGATCTGAACAGCGCACCGCTGGAGGTGACCGACGCGGCGGGCAACCTGTGCTGGTCCGGGCAATACGACACCTTCGGCAAGCTGCAGGGCCAGACGGTGGCCGGCGCGGCGAAGCGGCAGGGTGCGCAATACCAGCAGCCGCTGCGCTACGCCGGGCAATATCAGGACGACGAAAGCGGCCTGCACTACAACCTGTTCCGCTACTACGAACCCGAGGTGGGGCGTTTCACCACGCAGGATCCGATAGGGCTGCGCGGTGGGCTGAACCTGTATCAGTATGCGCCGAACCCGCTGATGTGGGTGGATCCGTTTGGGTTGAGTATTGAATGGGTTAATCCATCAGATATCAATTTCTCACAGAGAACAATATCTGCAAATGATTATGCCGAGATCATGAAAAAAGGAGAGTGGGATTGGGGGCGTTCTCCTCTAAATGTATTAGAGGTTGATGGCCAATTAGTCACATATGATAATAGAAGGTTAGATGCTGCTTTGGAAGCAGGTGTAGAAAAAGTTGCTGTTCAACGTGTTGACCCTAATGCTGTTCATCCTTCATCTACGACAGGAAAAACATGGCAGCAAAAATTCCAAGAGCGTTTCAAAGACCGCAGAAATGTTAAAGCTGGCGGTGTGGTTCCGGATAAAGGGCTCAATAGCCGACCTAAGAGGTGTCCATAAAAATGAAGAATGTAATTACTGAACTGTGGGAAGCTGGTGAATTACCGATTAAAAATGCTCTTTATTTTTCAGATGGTAGGGCTGAGCTGATCGATATCATATCCTACCCCACGCCTAAAGTATCTAAATCGGGATGTTTCGATTTTTGTGAGTTCTATGAAAAAAATAAAGATGAGATTACTACTATTGATGTAATAAAAAAAATTGATTTGAGTTGTGGTGGATACTTATGCTTAGGGGAGGGGAGTTATGGTTCAGAAGGTTTTATCGCTTATTTGGATCGCGAAGAAAAACTAATTTGGGTTATTTACTCGGAAAACTCCAACCCCTTCGTTTCTGCAACCATTTTACATGATTCAACGGTTGTCATAGATTCAAGTGCTGGATTCCGACTGAAGGTCAATGTGCTAAAACCTGAGGAAATGGTGATAGTTTGATTGCTGAGTGTGCGGGAATTGAATGAGGAAATAAAGAACATGAAGGATTGTCATGAGGTTTTTTATCTGTGATGACGGTTATCCATCTATAGAAGCTGATGGTGATTTTAGGATACTGATTGACTTTTTAAAGGATGATATCCAAAGAAGTGTCTATGGTGTCAATGAGTTTATTGAGGCTTGTAAACTTGTAAGCTCTGGAACTCTGCCATTTTGGGAGGGGACGGGGAACTCTCATACTATAACTATTAAACCTAATGGTGTGGAGATTTTTAATGAGTACACCGAGGAGTCTATGATTGTCTCGAGTATAGATGAGTTTGAGGGATATCTTGAGAAATGGAAGCGTCTAATTTCAAATGAAAATGGCTTGTGAGAAGGAGAGGGATAAACAATATAATTTAATGCTAAAAAATTAGGTTCAGCGAGGCGTTCTTTAAAAATAAGAATGAATTGGTTTAATAAGTCTGCAAAACGACATCCTCGCACACCTGCCGTTGGTGCCGATCGCCGACAACCGGCTGGTGCAGGCGCATGGCCGCGGCCCGCAGGGCGAGTTCGAGGCGCAGTACCATTACGACGCGCTGGGCCGCCGCAGCCGCAAGGCGGTGCGCTACAAGGGCAAAACCGAACAGACGACCCGTTTTCTGTGGCAGGGTTACCGGTTGCTGCAGGAGCAGCGCGACGACGGTAGCCGCCGCAGCTGGAGCTACGATCCGGCCAGCCCGTGGAGCCCGCTGGCGGCGCTGGAGCAGGCGGGCGACAGCCGCTCGGCAGATATTTACTGGTATCACACCGATCTGAACAGCGCGCCGCTGGAGGTGACCGACGCGGCGGGCAACCTGTGCTGGTCCGGGCAATACGACACCTTCGGCAAGCTGCAGGGCCAGACGGTGGCCGGCGCGGCGAAGCGGCAGGGCGCGCAATATCAGCAGCCGCTGCGCTACGCCGGGCAATATCAGGACGACGAAA
>Ga0157361_1000331_pt1:0-2500 | contig 20994 bp, 19 predicted proteins | sample AttlaeALBM2_FD_111481 | JGI IMG/M metagenome (GOLD analysis project Ga0157361, IMG submission 111481) | Fungus gardens microbial communities from leaf cutter ant in Ribeirão Preto, State of São Paulo, Brazil - Atta laevigata ALBM2 | ecosystem: Host-associated > Fungi > Mycelium >...
GTTTTTTTAAAAATTTAATTTTTTTATATTAATATTAAAAAAAAAAAAAAAAAAATAGGGGAATTTTTATAAAAATAAAAAAAAAAAATATAAAAAAATATTTTTTTTTAAAAAAAAAAAAAAAAAAAAAAAAAAAATGGAAAAAATAAAAAAAAAAAAAAAAAAAAAAAAAAAAAAAAAAGAACAACAGACTAGACGTAAATCAATAGAAATAAGAAGAGCCGATGATATAGAAATACTGAATCGTAAATAAAGTTCAGGTTCGAATTCCATAGATAATATAGATGGGATTGTCTATAATGATAGACAAATGAAAGATTTTCTCAAGATTCTTATTCATCTACTTGATATTTTGAAAATGGGTTGGTTGAACTTTAAAATTCACTCATTGAAATTGAATAAGTAAACAATTCAATTGGATTCGGTTGGATGGTACTAACAAAATCGTGTGCTAACTCCCATTTATTATTGAATTAACCGATCAACTTGTCATCGGACATTTATTTTGAATGCGAGAATTTTCGCAAAAAATTAGATCTTTTTTACTTTATTATTATATTATGAGAATGAATCCTACTACTTCTAGTTCTGGGGTTGCCACGCTTGACAAAAAGAACCTGGGGCGTATCGCCCAAATCATTGGTCCGGTACTAGATGTAGCTTTTCCGCCAGGCAAAATGCCTAATATTTATAACGCTCTGGTAGTTAAGGGTCGAGATACTGTTGGTCAACCAATTAATGTGACTTGTGAGGTACAGCAATTATTAGGAAACAATCGAGTTAGAGCCGTAGCTATGAGTGCTACAGACGGTCTAACGAGAGGAATGGACGTAATTGATACGGGAGCTCCGCTAAGTGTTCCGGTCGGTGGAGCGACTCTCGGACGAATTTTCAACGTGCTTGGGGAGCCTATTGATAATTTAGGTCCTGTAGATAATAGCACAACATTTCCTATTCATAGATCCGCTCCTGCCTTTATACAGTTAGATACAAAATTATCTATTTTTGAAACCGGAATTAAAGTAGTAGATCTTTTAGCCCCTTATCGCCGTGGAGGAAAAATCGGACTATTCGGGGGAGCTGGCGTGGGTAAAACAGTACTCATTATGGAATTGATTAACAATATTGCCAAAGCTCACGGAGGCGTATCTGTATTTGGCGGAGTCGGTGAACGGACTCGTGAAGGAAATGATCTTTACATGGAAATGAAAGAATCTGGAGTAATTAATGAACAAAATATTGCAGAATCAAAAGTGGCTCTAGTTTACGGTCAAATGAATGAACCGCCGGGAGCTCGTATGAGAGTTGGTTTGACTGCCCTAACTATGGCTGAATATTTCCGAGATGTTAATGAACAAGACGTTCTTTTATTTGTTGACAATATCTTCCGTTTTGTCCAAGCAGGATCTGAAGTATCCGCCTTGTTGGGTAGAATGCCTTCCGCTGTGGGTTATCAACCTACCCTTAGTACCGAAATGGGTTCTTTACAAGAAAGAATTACTTCTACCAAAGAAGGGTCCATAACTTCTATTCAAGCTGTTTATGTACCTGCAGATGATTTGACCGACCCTGCTCCTGCTACGACATTTGCACATTTAGATGCTACTACCGTACTATCAAGAGGATTAGCCGCCAAAGGTATATATCCAGCAGTAGATCCTTTAGATTCAACGTCAACTATGCTACAACCCCGGATCGTTGGTGACGAACATTATGAAACTGCACAACAGGTTAAGCAAACTTTACAACGTTACAAAGAACTTCAAGATATTATAGCTATTCTTGGATTAGACGAATTATCCGAAGAAGATCGTTTAACCGTAGCAAGAGCGCGAAAAATTGAGCGTTTCTTATCACAACCTTTTTTCGTAGCAGAAGTATTTACGGGTTCTCCGGGAAAATATGTTGGTTTAGCAGAAACAATTAGAGGCTTTCAATTAATTCTTTCCGGAGAATTAGATGGTCTTCCCGAACAGGCCTTTTATTTGGTAGGTAACATCGATGAAGCTACGGCGAAGGCTATGAACTTAGAAATGGAGAGCAATTTGAAGAAATGACCTTAAATCTTTGTGTACTGACCCCTAATCGAATAGTTTGGGATTCAGAAGTGAAAGAAATCATTTTATCTACTAATAGTGGACAAATTGGCGTATTACCAAATCACGCTCCTATTGCCACAGCAGTAGATATAGGTATTTTGAGAATACGCCTTAACGACCAATGGCTAACGATGGCTCTGATGGGCGGTTTTGCTAGAATAGGTAATAATGAAATCACTGTTTTAGTAAATGATGCAGAGAAAAGTAGTGACATTGATCCACAAGAAGCTCAGCAAACTCTTGAAATAGCGGAAGCTGCTTTGATAAAAGCTGAAGGAAAGAGACAAACAATTGAGGCAAATCTAGCTCTCCGACGGGCTAGGACACGAGTAGAGGCTATCAATGCCATTTCATAACCAGTCGGTGCGTCCAAATAATCATCGATTTATACACCCTATAAT
>Ga0157361_1000331_pt1:7500-10000 | contig 20994 bp, 19 predicted proteins | sample AttlaeALBM2_FD_111481 | JGI IMG/M metagenome (GOLD analysis project Ga0157361, IMG submission 111481) | Fungus gardens microbial communities from leaf cutter ant in Ribeirão Preto, State of São Paulo, Brazil - Atta laevigata ALBM2 | ecosystem: Host-associated > Fungi > Mycelium >...
TCGTGATAAAAAAAAATGAAAATTCTATATCGCTAGATTAATCGTTATGTTCTATAATATTTAACAGTTATTTGAAATTATATATTCTATTCTTTAATATATTCATATTAATTATGAATAATATGAATAGCCAAGAATTCAAATAGTGAATAGCAAAGATTCTAAGAGTTTATTGAATTCCTATACATATCGAATTTATGTTATGTGAGCCTGCTTAGCTCAGAGGTTAGAGCATCGCATTTGTAATGCGATGGTCATCGGTTCGATTCCGATAGTCGGCTTTTCTCTATTTATTTTATTCGATGTTTTACATGATCGATAATGCATCTTTGAAATCAAAGAATATTGAAAAAAAGTGTCTTCCTCTTTTCGCAAAAGCCATTGATTTATTATGTTATAGGAATCTCCAACTATCTCACGAAAAGAATCCTTTATCTTTTTCTATATATAGAATAGAAAGATCTGTATATTTATCCAACTCATCTCATTATTCTTTAATAGAAAAATACTTCAGTAAATTTGGCTTTATTTAGAATTTAGTTCATTTTTAGTTTAGGTTTATTCTGTAGAATGAAATTTCATCAATAAGAATGAATAATTAAATAGAAATAAGAAGAAGGAGTCTTTATGTCGCGTTACCGAGGTCCTCGTTTCAAAAAAATACGTCGCCTGGGGGCTTTACCAGGGCTAACTAATAAAAGGCCCAGAGCTGGAAGTGATCTTAGAAACCAATCGCGTTCCGGGAAAAAATCCCAATATCGTATTCGCCTAGAAGAAAAACAAAAATTGCGTTTTCATTATGGTCTTACAGAACGACAATTACTTAAATACGTTCGTATCGCCGGAAAGGCAAAGGGGTCAACAGGTCAGGTTTTACTACAATTACTTGAAATGCGCCTGGATAACATCCTTTTTCGGTTGGGTATGGCTCCGACTATTCCGGGAGCTCGCCAATTAGTTAACCATAGACATATTTTAGTCAATGGTCGTATAGTAGATATACCAAGTTATCGCTGCAAACCCCGAGATACTATTGCAGCGAGGGATGAACAAAAATCTAGAGCTCTAATTCAAAATTCTCTCGATTCATCCCCTCATGAGGAATTGCCAAACCATTTGACTCTTCAACCAGTCCAATATAAAGGATTAGTCAACCAAATAATAGATAGTAAATGGGTCGGCTTGAAAATAAATGAATTGCTAGTTGTAGAATATTATTCTCGTCAGACTTAAACCTAACAAAAATAAAATAAAAACGAATAATAAGAAGAAGGGTTCGACCAACTTTGCTCCCTTTCGGCGAAGTAAATTAACCTAAGGTTAAGATAAATAAGGGTTTGACCCGAATTTTTCTTCCATTTAGGTGTCATAGACCGAGAGGGATATTTTCATTCCTTGTCTACTCTTTTCTTTAACAGTATTTTCCGTACCACAGCCATTAGGAATAGAGAATCCATATCAAATAAAGGTCTAACTGTTGGAATACTCGTATCCATTGCTATTTGATCTATTGTGGTTAGTAAGATCGGTAAATTAGGTGAAGGTAAGGAAAGAGAGGGATTCGAACCCTCGGTAAGCAAAAGCCTACATAGCAGTTCCAATGCTACGCCTTCAACCACTCGGCCATCTCTCCTACATAATGATTATGACCCAAAAACCGAAAATAGAGTGAATAGTGAATCATTCATATTAGATTATTGGGTAGGTACAACCAATCAATTCTAACTAGAAAGCGAGAAAAATAGAAAATTTTTCATCATAGTAAAAGCAGGATCTTTCCTTCTATTCTAGGCTGGGGGGATAAAGATAAAATTAAAAACTGTTAAAAAAATGATATTCGTTTTTGCAAAAACAATGTTCTCTTCTTTTTCTGATTATCTATTTATACTATACCAACCGGATTAAATCAATAAATTAGAAATTCTAATGAAGTGACTAAGCGAGGGGTCTATATTTTATGGTTAATAGATATCTTTAGATCATGATTCTATTTAGACTATGATTCCATATCAGAAGAATTATCAAATTGCTTTCTTTATATTTATAGGCTTAGAGTTATCAACAAAAATCCTTATCCTATCTATATTCTATTCTATTAAAAATAGAAATTGATAAACAATTTTTTATATTTATAGTTGATTGTATAGTGTATACCCGTAAATACACAACACAAAAAAATGGGCGGTTATTCTATTTTCATCATACAATGATTCTTTTTCTTCTTTGTATCATAATTCAATCAACTGAGGTTATTCTAAGCTGTAACTTCAATCAAATAAGAATAGTTTCTTTCGTTGGTAGACTATTCCATTAAGATGGAATCGAATCCGGTTCCCATATTTATTTCTTAGTTATTATCAATTCTTGTAATGTAAAAAAGAACAATTTGAATATTTAATTTTTTAGAATAGACGGACCATATCTTTTTTTCTTTTTTTTATAATGAATATGTTTTTATGTTATTTCGTACTGTAGAATTCTTTTCCTTGTGGGATCATTT
>Ga0157361_1000332_pt1 | contig 20978 bp, 20 predicted proteins | sample AttlaeALBM2_FD_111481 | JGI IMG/M metagenome (GOLD analysis project Ga0157361, IMG submission 111481) | Fungus gardens microbial communities from leaf cutter ant in Ribeirão Preto, State of São Paulo, Brazil - Atta laevigata ALBM2 | ecosystem: Host-associated > Fungi > Mycelium > Unclassified ...
CAACGACGAGATTCTGCAGCTTCAGGAACAACTGCGTCAGCAGGGCGTTAAGCACCATCTGGCGGCAGGCATTGTGCTGACCGGTGGCGCAGCACAGATTGAAGGCCTGGCGGCCTGCGCCCAACGCGTGTTCCACACGCAGGTGCGTATTGGTCAGCCATTGAATATCACCGGCCTGACCGATTATGCACAGGAGCCGTACTACTCAACGGCGGTTGGCCTGCTGCACTACGGTAAAGAGTCACACATGAACGGTGATGCAGAGACGGAAAAACGTGTTTCAGTGGGCAACTGGTTTAAACGTATCAATAGCTGGCTGAAGAAAGAGTTTTAATTTTTGAAAAAAGGAGATCATGCAGGCAATGTTTATGATCTCCAGGCGACAGGCACATAACGGAGAGAAATCATGTTTGAACCTATGGAATTAACCAATGACGCGGTGATTAAAGTCATCGGCGTCGGCGGTGGCGGTGGCAACGCCGTAGAGCACATGGTACGCGAGCGTATCGAAGGTGTGGAATTCTTCGCTGTAAACACGGACGCGCAGGCGTTACGTAAAACGGCGGTCGGCCAGACGATTCAGATCGGGACCAACATCACTAAAGGTCTTGGCGCGGGTGCAAACCCGGAAGTCGGTCGTACCTCAGCGGAAGAAGATCGCGAAGCACTGCGTTCTGCGCTGGATGGGGCAGACATGGTGTTTATCGCTGCGGGTATGGGCGGTGGCACCGGCACGGGTGCTGCGCCGGTGGTGGCTGAAGTAGCTAAAGATCTGGGCATTCTGACCGTTGCGGTGGTCACTAAGCCGTTCAATTTTGAAGGCAAAAAGCGTATGGCTTTTGCTGAACAGGGTATCGCAGAGCTCTCTAAGCATGTCGATTCACTGATCACCATTCCAAACGACAAGCTGCTGAAAGTGCTGGGTCGTGGCATCTCACTGCTGGATGCTTTCGGCGCGGCTAACGACGTACTGAAAGGCGCAGTACAGGGTATCGCTGAGCTGATCACCCGCCCTGGCCTGATGAACGTGGACTTCGCGGACGTACGTACCGTGATGTCAGAGATGGGTTACGCCATGATGGGCTCTGGCGTGGCATGCGGTGAAGACCGTGCTGAAGAAGCGGCTGAAATGGCGATCTCCAGCCCGCTGCTGGAAGATATCGACCTGTCCGGCGCGCGCGGCGTGCTGGTCAACATCACGGCGGGCTTCGACCTGCGCCTGGATGAGTTTGAAACCGTGGGTAATACTATCCGCGCCTTCGCCTCTGACAACGCAACCGTGGTTATCGGTACGTCACTTGACCCTGAAATGAATGACGAACTGCGCGTTACCGTCGTTGCAACCGGTATCGGTATGGATAAGCGCCCGGAAATCACGCTGGTGACCAACAAGCCGGCTTCGCAGCCAGTGATGGATCATCGTTATCAGCAGCACGGTATGGCGCCGCTGCCGCAGGAGCAGAAGCCTGCAGCTAAAGTGGTGAATGACCAGCCAGCCGCGTCCGGCAAAGAGCCTGATTATCTGGATATTCCGGCCTTCCTGCGTAAGCAGGCGGATTAAGATTATCCTGAGAATTGGGAATCTCCGCTCTTTGTGCTAAAGTATTCGCCCGCCGGTAATTTATACTGGCGGTCGGATGGGTAATATTGCGAGATAATGCGATGATCAAACAAAGGACATTAAAACGTATCGTTCAGGCGACTGGCGTCGGTTTGCATACCGGCAAGAAAGTCACACTGACGTTACGCCCTGCGTCGGCTAATACCGGGGTCATCTATCGTCGCACTGACTTGAATCCACCGGTTGATTTCCCGGCTGATGCAAAATATGTGCGCGACACCATGCTGAGTACTTGCCTGGTGAATGATGAAGGCGTGCGTATTTCGACGGTTGAACACCTGAACGCTGCATTGGCTGGACTGGGTATCGACAACATTATTGTTGAAGTTGATGCGCCAGAAATTCCGATTATGGATGGCAGTGCCGCACCTTTTGTCTATTTGCTGATGGATGCAGGCGTCGAAGAGCTGAACAGCGCAAAGAAATTCGTGCGTGTGAAGCAGGCGGTGCGTGTTGAAGATGGTGATAAGTGGGCCGAGATTAAACCGTATAATGGTTTCTCGCTCGATTTCACTATCGATTTCAAACATCCGGCAATTGACTCAAGCTCGCAGCGTTACCAGCTCAACTTCTCGGCTGAATCGTTTGTTCGCCAGATCAGCCGTGCGCGCACTTTTGGCTTTATGCGTGAAATCGAATATCTGCAGTCTAAAGGCCTGTGCCTGGGCGGTAGTTTAGATTGTGCGATTGGCCTTGATGATTTCCGCGTACTAAACGAAGACGGTCTGCGCTTTGAGGACGAGTTCGTTCGTCACAAAATGCTGGACGCGATTGGTGACCTGTTTATGTGTGGCCACAACGTGATTGGCGCATTCTCTGCGTTTAAATCCGGTCATGCGCTGAACAACAAGTTGCTGCAAGCGGTACTGGCAAAACAGGAAGCCTGGGAATGGGCGACCTTCGAAGACGAGGCTGAACTGCCGCTGGCCTTCAAAGCACCAAATTTAGTGCTGGCATAAACCAGCATCTAAACGGCGGGTTCTCCTGACACTCTCTCCGGTCAGGAAGCCCGCCGTTTTTTATTGCCCGCTCCGCCTCCTGTAAGACCGCTCTCAATTTTCTGCTGTTGTGGTGAAACCCTGCGCAAAAAGCGTGAAATCCGCCGTAAGCCCTTTAATCGCTGGTGTCGAAGCCACACATAAGTGCTATTATCTGGCGCTCATATTAGCCGGCTGGCGTAATGCGCTGCCGCAGCTGTATAACTTCTTTGATGAAATTGTGGACGGATTGTGATCAGGATTTTCTCACGCTGGCGACAATTAGGCAGACGCTATTTCTGGCCTCATCTCCTGTTGGGGATGGTAGCGGCCAGTCTCGGTTTGCCTGCCTGTGCGCAAAGCGCAGAGTCATCAGCGGCCAGTGATTCCCCCGTCAGCAGCCTGTTTGTGGGCAACGTTGTTCATTTTGATCACCTGATTCGCCTGCAGGAGAGTGCCCGCCGGCCCAATTTCAGTGTCGATTACTGGCATCAGCATGCGATCCGCACAGTTATCCGCCATCTCTCCTTTAGCATGGCTCCCTCTGCGGAAGCGGAAGCTGAACAGGTGCTGCCCTTTGTGGCGCAAAAACTGGCGCTGATTGACTCCTTACAGGCACTGCTGACCTCGCCTGCCCAGCCGCTGGCCATGGCCGAGCCGCACCGCAATCTGCGTCATAATGAACTCGCTATCCATACCTCTGCAGACTGGCAGGCCGCTATCCACGGCATTCGTGCCGGACCTTTCATTGCTTAACCGCTAACTTTTTTCCTATCCTGTTTTGATTTTGCAGCCCGTATACCACGGCTGAATTGAGAAAAATTTAATATGTTAATCAAATTGTTAACGAAAGTTTTTGGTAGCAGCAATGATCGTACTCTGCGTCGCATGCGCAAAGTGGTTGATGTCATTAACAAAATGGAACCGGCATTCGTCGAGCTTTCTGATGATGCGCTTAAAGCAAAAACCGATGAATTTCGTGAGCGCCTGAAAAAAGGCGAAACGCTGGAAAGCCTGATCCCGGAAGCTTTTGCTACCGTACGTGAAGCCAGTAAGCGCGTATTCGGTATGCGTCACTTCGATGTGCAGCTGATTGGCGGTATGGTGCTGAATGAGCGCTGCATCGCGGAGATGCGTACGGGTGAAGGTAAAACCCTGACCGCAACCCTGCCTGCTTACCTTAACGCGCTGAGCGGCAAAGGCGTGCACGTTGTCACCGTCAACGACTACCTGGCGCAGCGTGATGCCGAAAATAACCGTGCGCTGTTTGAATTCCTGGGTCTGACCATCGGTATCAACCTGCCGGGCATGCCAGCCGTGGCTAAGCGTGCAGCTTATGCTGCCGACATCACTTACGGTACCAATAACGAGTACGGTTTCGACTACCTGCGTGACAACATGGCCTTCAGCCCGGAAGAGCGTGTACAGCGCAAACTGCACTATGCGCTGGTGGATGAGGTGGACTCCATCTTAATCGATGAAGCGCGTACGCCGCTGATTATTTCAGGCCCGGCTGAAGACAGCTCAGAACTCTATACCAAAGTTAACAAAATCATCCCGCATCTGATTCGTCAGGAGAAGGAGGATAACGATAACTTCCAGGGTGAAGGTGATTTCTGGATTGATGAAAAAGCGCGTCAGGCGCACATGACCGAGCGTGGTCTGGTCAAGGTAGAAGAGTTACTGGTAAGCCAGGGCATTATGGAAGAGGGCGAGTCGCTGTACTCACCCACAAATATTATGCTTATGCACCACGTTACGGCCGCGCTGCGTGCGCATGCGCTGTTCACGCGCGACGTGGATTACATCGTCAAAGATGGCGAAGTGATCATCGTTGATGAGCACACCGGTCGTACCATGCAGGGGCGTCGCTGGTCAGATGGTTTGCATCAGGCGGTTGAAGCCAAAGAGGGCGTGGAGATCCAGAACGAGAACCAGACGCTGGCCTCCATTACCTTCCAGAACTACTTCCGTATCTACGAAAAGCTGGCGGGTATGACGGGTACCGCCGATACCGAAGCGTTTGAGTTCAGCTCTATCTATAAGCTCGACACCATTGTGGTTCCAACGAACCGCCCGATGGTGCGTAAAGATATGGCCGATCTGGTCTACATGACCGAGAAAGAGAAGATCGACGCCATCATTGAGGATATCCGCGCATGTACCGCTAATGGTCAGCCGGTTCTGGTCGGTACGATCTCGATCGAAAAATCGGAAGTGGTCTCGAACGAACTGACGCGCGCCGGTATTAAACACAGCGTTCTGAACGCCAAGTTCCACGCCAGCGAAGCGGATATCGTGGCACAGGCGGGTCAGCCGGCGGCGGTGACGATTGCCACCAACATGGCCGGTCGTGGTACCGATATCGTGCTGGGCGGCAGCTGGCAGGCCGAAGTGGCCGCGCTTGAGGAGCCAACCGAAGAACAGATTCAGGCAATAAAAGAGGCCTGGAAAGTGCGTCACGATGCGGTACTGGCGGCGGGCGGTTTACATATTATCGGTACTGAACGTCACGAATCACGCCGTATCGACAACCAGCTGCGCGGTCGTGCGGGTCGTCAGGGTGATGCCGGTTCATCCCGTTTCTATCTCTCAATGGAAGATGCGCTGATGCGTATCTTTGCCTCCGATCGCGTTTCAAACATGATGCGTAAGCTGGGTATGAAGCCGGGTGAAGCCATTGAGCACCCGTGGGTAACCAAAGCCATTGCCAATGCGCAGCGCAAAGTGGAAAGCCGCAACTTTGATATTCGTAAGCAGCTGCTGGAGTATGATGACGTTGCTAACGATCAGCGTCGCGCCATCTACAGCCAGCGTAATGAGCTGCTGGATGTGGCCGATGTGTCAGATACCATCAACAGCATTCGCGAAGATGTGTTCAAAGCCACCATCGATACTTACATCCCGCCTCAGTCACTTGAGGAGATGTGGGACGTATCGGGGCTGGAAGAGCGCCTGCGCAACGATTTCGATCTCGATCTGCCAATTGCCGAGTGGCTGGATAAAGAGCCGGATCTGCATGAAGAGACGCTGCGTGAACGTATCATGACCCGCGCCAGCGAGAGCTACGCGGCGAAAGAAGAGGTGGTTGGCGCTGAGATGATGCGCAACTTCGAGAAGGGCGTCATGCTGCAAACGCTGGATTCGCTGTGGAAAGAGCACCTGGCGGCGATGGACTATCTGCGTCAGGGGATTCATCTGCGTGGCTATGCGCAGAAAGATCCTAAGCAGGAGTACAAGCGTGAATCGTTCGCCATGTTTGCGGCAATGCTGGAATCACTCAAATATGAGGTGATCAGCACCCTGAGCAAGGTGCAGGTGCGTATGCCGGAAGAGGTTGAGGCGATGGAACAGCAGCGCCGCGAAGAGGCGGAGCGCCTGGCACAGCAGCAGCAGCTGAGCCATGTGGACGATGAAACCGTCGCCGCTGAAGCGCTGGCTGCACAGGGCGGTGAGCGAAAAGTAGGGCGTAACGATCCTTGCCCGTGCGGTTCCGGGAAGAAATATAAACAGTGTCACGGCCGTCTGGCCTGATAATGTGAAAGGAGCCTACGGGCTCCTTTTTCTTTTGGCGCTTAGCGCGTCATCGTCATCGCCATCAGCTTCTCTTCATTCAGTCGCACACCGTGATACGGCAGGGTGACGATCAGCCCTTCCGGTAAACCGTGACGTTTAAGCAGCGCCCGGCTCTGAAACAGCAGCTGGTGGTAGTTGTTGTCGCTTATACCCGGATAGCTCTCTTTCCAGACGGTGGCGATGATCTGCCGCTTGGAGGTAATGCGCAACAGCAGGCAGGAAAAAAAACGTTTCTGCGCTTCATTGAGCATGATGGTTCTGTTTTCCGGCCACCATGTCAGGGTGTTCCGCGCGCTGTCCAGCGTCAGGATGTCATGAAAGACCAGATGGCGTAATGCGTTGATGTGTTTCTGTGCGTCCTGCGCCAGAAAGGTTGTTGCTTTAAGTTCCATAGGGAGTAGGGCCCGGCTGTGTAAAGTGGCTGCGAGTATTCCCAACATCCCTCAGTGCGATCATTACGACCTGTCTCAATCATGGTGCCTGCAGCGGCGCGAAAGGAGAACGGGGGGCGGTTAACATTGGCCCGTCTCTGCTTTACACTCAGCGCTCATTTACTAAAAGCGGAATCCAGCTAATGAAACACCTGCAGGTTGCAGTCGGCATCATTCGCAATGCCAGCCACCAGATCTTTCTTGCCCGGCGTGCGGCCAGCTCCCACATGGCGAACAAATGGGAGTTCCCGGGCGGAAAAATTGAAGCGAGTGAGACTGCGGAACAGGCGCTTAAGCGCGAGCTCATGGAAGAGACGGGGATTGAGGTAACGGCAGCCACCGCCATCGGGCAGGCTGAGCACAGCTATGACGACCTGCGCGTCACGCTGCATTTCTTCCTCGTCGAAAGCTGGAAGGGTGAGCCCTATGGGCGTGAGGGCCAGCCGCAGCGCTGGGTTGAACAGCGCGATCTGGTCGCCGATGAGTTTCCACCGGCAAACCATCAGCTGATTGCCCGCTTAGTAGCCGGCGAGATTTAACGTCAAGGGGCTGCCTGCCCCTTCACGGTCAGCGTTGCTCTTCGCTCCAGTCATCACTGTCTGTCAGATCGCCTTCGCTCGGTATGCGTTTCTCTTCAGCTGCCCATTCGCCAAGATCGATCAGCTGGCAGCGCTTACTGCAAAATGGCCGCCACGGGCTAAGCTCATCCCACATCACATCTTTACCGCAGTTAGGGCAAGGTACGGTAATCATCTCTTCGGGCATAACATCCTCTAACAACAGGCTAATTCAAAATTCAGTCGGGCTGGCACTTCACCACGTTCGCTATCAAGCGGCAGGAAGCGGATGGCGTAACGGCTCTTATGGCCGGATATCTGCGGATAAAGCGCATCCTCCAGCGTCAGTTGCAGACGCAGCAAGTCGGAACCCTCCGCATTATCCTGGTAAAATCCGTTCAGGCTGGTTTGATGACGAAATACGCCGGACTGGCGGATTAAATCCAGGATCATCGTCAGGCTGTTACGCAGCGGCAGAAGTGATGCCAGCCAGCCATCAACCTGTGCATCGCGTAGCGCTTGTTCCTGATGCAGCCAGATATGCAGGCCGGGCAGGTCAAAGCTGCAGCAGCCACCCGGAATACTCAGGCGCTGACGCACCAGCGCAATCAGGCGATCTTCACGCAGTAGCTGACCCATGCGTGGCGCGCTCATTAGTTCGCTGGATTGCTGTTTCAATTGATCGCGCAGATGACTGACGGTGTGTTCATCCACACCCGGGACATCCAGCCAGGCGCGCAATTTTTGCTGCTGCCGCTCCAGCTCTTTCAGCAGCTCGGTGCGCATATCGCCACGTTCAAAGATATCCAAAAGATCGCTGATGATGCGAAAAACACCGAGTGCAGAAACAGAATCCGTCACCGGCACGGTGTCCTGCAGTTGGTTCAGTAAAAACTCAACGCGCAGCCAGGTGCGCATTTTCTCATTCAGTGGGTGTTCAAACAGAACGACTGTACTCATGATATTAATCCCGTCCGGTTGCTGCCAGGCGTAAATAGCGCTGGTGAAGTTCAGCAACGCGCGGTAGTGCCTGTTCCGGCGTGCCGCTATTATCAATGATGTCGTCCGCGCAGGCTAAGCGCTGCTGGCGGCTGGCCTGCGCGGCGAGAATATTTTTAGCCTGAGTGAGAGATATGCCGTCGCGCTGTTGGGTTCGCTGGAGCTGGATGCCTTCATCAACATCAACCACCAGCACCCGGTCAGCCTGATGCTGCAAACCATTTTCTACCAGCAGTGGCACCACCCATAACACGTAAGGCGATGTTGCCAGCGCTTTCAGCTGCTGGGTACGGGCATTAATTAAAGGATGCAGTAACTGATTCAGCCAGTTTTTCTCTTTGGGCTGCCGAAAAATTATCTCACGCAGCCGGGCGCGATACAGCGTACCCTCTGCTGTCAGAATTGATTCGCCATGACGCCTGACAATCGCCTGTAACGCGGGGGAACCGGGTTCAACCACTTCGCGCGCAATCACATCGGCATCAATAATCTCTACACCCAACGCGGCGAATGCGTTAGCAATAGTCGTTTTACCACTGCCAATGCCACCGGTAAGTGCAACAGTAAAAGGCATCGCGTTCTCTCAATGTTGATGTCACCAGGCAACCATCCGCTACTGCAAGATGAGAGCACGATCACAATCGCTTTTCTCAGCTAAATTTAAGGGATTGTAGCTTAAATAAAGTAAAATTCGCAGTCTTGTCGCGGAACGAATGGCGCGTATGATAACGACACTGGAGCCGTGAGCGCTACCCGAACTGCGGTTCGTCGTCACTAACCAGGACACTCAGCTATGCGTATTGAAGAAGATGTAAAACTCGGCTTTAAAGATGTTTTGATCCGCCCTAAACGTTCCACGCTGAAAAGCCGTTCCGAGGTTGAACTGGAGCGCACCTTCACCTTCAAACATTCAGGCCTCAACTGGTCCGGCGTACCGATCATTGCTGCGAATATGGACACCGTTGGCACCTTTACCATGGCCGAAGCGCTGGCGAGCTTTAACGTACTGACGGCCGTACATAAGCACTACAGTGTTGACGCCTGGCAGGCGTTTATCCAGCGTGTACCGGCGACGGTACTGAGCCACGTCATGGTCTCCTCCGGTACGTCAGAGGGGGATTTTACTAAGCTGAGCGCGATTCTGGCGTTATCGCCGCAACTCAACTTTATCTGTATTGACGTGGCGAACGGCTATTCCGAGCACTTTGTCGCCTTCCTGCAGCGCGTGCGTGAAACTTTCCCCGGCAAGACCATCTGTGCCGGTAACGTCGTCACCGGTGAGATGGTGGAGGAGCTGATCCTCTCCGGCGCCGACATTGTGAAAGTAGGTATCGGTCCAGGTTCAGTGTGCACAACGCGGGTCAAAACCGGCGTTGGCTATCCGCAGCTATCGGCGGTCATTGAGTGTGCCGACGCGGCCCACGGCCTGGGCGGCCAGATTGTCAGTGATGGCGGCTGTGCGGTACCAGGGGATATAGCAAAAGCTTTTGGTGGCGGAGCGGATTTTGTCATGCTGGGCGGTATGCTGGCAGCGCATGATGAGTGCGAAGGCACCCTTGTTGAGGAGCAGGGCGAGCAGTTTATGCTGTTTTACGGCATGAGCTCTGAATCCGCTATGAAGCGCCACGTAGGTGGCGTAGCGCAGTACCGTGCAGCAGAAGGCAAAACGGTGCGCCTGCCACTGCGCGGGCCGGTTGAGGAGACCATGAAGGACATCCTCGGCGGTCTGCGTTCGGCCTGTACCTATGTAGGGGCGGAGCGCCTGAAAGAGCTGACCAAGCGCACCACCTTTATCCGCGTGGCTGAGCAGGAAAACCGCGTGTTTAACCGCTAATCCGGGAATCGAAACGGGTGCGCTTGCGCGCCCGTTAGCGTATAGCATCCCCCAGCCCGAATACCGGCAGGTACATGGCAATCACCAGCGCACCTACTATGCCGCCAATCACCACCATCATTAATGGCTCAAGCGAGGCAGCCAGCGCATCGGCACGGGCCAGCGTCTGTGTCTCATGCCACTCGGCTAATCTCGCCAGCATTACATCCAGCGCACCGGCCTCCTCCCCGACGCGCACCAGCTGCATGCACAACGGTGTAAACAACAGGGAGCGTTCAAGCGCCTGATGCAGTGGCGCACCGGCCGCAATGTGCTGCTGTAAATGCGCGATAGCATCGCGCCAGAGCGGCGAAGCCAGCGTTACCTCAACAGCCTGCAGGCTGTGCAGTAACGTCAGGCCAGCCTGCTGGGTCAGTTGCAGGATGGCATAAATCTGGCTGAGCTGGCCGCCACGCCATAGCGGTGACAATAGCGGTAGTCGCAGAAAGGCCCGCTGTGCATGCATTTGCCATTGAGGGGAGCGTCGGTAAAGCTGGCGTAATACCATCCACAGCACTGTTCCAATCAGCGTGAGCGGTAGCGCTGCCTGTTGTAATCGTTCAGACAGCGCGATCACGCCAGCGGTAAAGGCGGGCAGCGGCGCATCAAAGCTGGCATAGACCGCGACAAACTCTGGCAGCACAAAGAGCAGCATACCGGCGCTGACCGCCAAGGCTACCAACAGAATGAACAGCGGATAGCGCAGCGCTTTAACCACCTTCTGGCGCAGATACTGCTGCTTACGTTGCTGTTCAGCCAGCTGACGGCAGCACTCATCCAGCTGTCCCGTCAGCTCGCCCACCTGCATCAGGGCGGGAAACAGCGGGGGAAAGATCTGCGGCCACTCCCGTAGCGCCTGAGAAAAGGGCTCGCCAGCCATCACGCGCTGCTGCAAACCGTGCAGCAGCACGCGCCATCCGGCATGAGGGTGGCCATCCGCCAGCAGGGATAGACTCTCGGCCAGCGGCAGTCCAGCCCTGAGCAGCGTAGCCAACTGACGCACCAAATCGATCTTCTGCTGCCACTTCCAGTCACGCACGCGCCAGCACTTACCGCGTTGCCAGCTCACCGGTAACATGCCGCGATCGGAGAGCTGATGCAGCAGGGCCGTCTGGCTGCTTATCAGTGATTCGCCCTCCTGCAGCAGACCCATGGTGTCCAGCGCCTGCCAGCGGAACTGATACAGGTTAGCCATCGCCCAGCCCTATTACGCGCTGCATCTCTTCAAAGGAGGTGTCGCCACGGCTCACCGCTTCCAGCCCGGCAGAGAGCAGCGTTTTCATTCCCTGCTCGCTGGCCAGCGTCAGCACATGCTCCAGCGGCATATCCGCAGATATCGCGTTTTGCAGCTTGCTGGTCATCGGCAATATTTCAAACAGCGCCAGGCGTCCATAGTAGCCAGAGAAACAGTGATCGCAGCCCGGCGCGCGCCATGTTTGCAGCGTACCCGGCCAGAGTTCTGGCGGCAGGTGGGCGATGGCCTGCGCCGGCTGGCGACAGTGCACACATAACCGCCGGACCAGCCGCTGCGCCACCACCAGCTGCAGCGCCGGGCCGAGTAAATAGCCAGGAATATCCATCTGCCTGAGCCGCGTCAGGGTTTCGGCGGTGGAGTTGGTGTGCAGCGTAGAGAGCACCAGATGGCCGGTTTGGGCGGCTTTTACCGCGATGCTGGCCGTTTCCGCGTCACGAATTTCACCGACCATGATCACATCCGGATCCTGGCGCAGCAGGGCACGCAGTACGCGGTTGAAATCCAGCCCACTGCGCGGCTGAATCTGCGTTTGGTTGATGCCATCCAGCGGAATTTCCACCGGGTCCTCCACGCTACAGACATTTTTTTCCGGCACATTAAGCGCGCTCAGGCCGCTGTAAAGCGTAAACGTTTTACCGCTGCCGGTCGGTCCGGTCACCAGAATCAGACCCTGCGGTTTAACTAAAGCCTGTTTCAGCAGACGCAGCTGCGCCACGGGCATGCCGAGCTTATCCAGCGTGATGGCGTTGCTTTGGCTCTGCAGCAGGCGCACCACCGCTTTTTCACCCCGGCTGACAGGCAAGGTAGACAAGCGAAAGGCCGCCGGTTTCTCATCAATTTCCAGCGTGAACTGCCCATCCTGCGGCAGCCGGCGCTCCGCAATGTCCAGCCCACCAAGAATTTTCAGGCGCGCCAGCACGGCTGCGGGCTGCGCTTCCGGCGGCTGTGGCAGTTTGTGCAGGACGCCATCAATGCGCAGCCGTACACGCAGGCCGTTACGCTGCGGTTCAAAATGCACATCCGAGGCGCGCCGCTGAAGCGCCTGACGCAGAATCTGGTCGACGGCGTTGATGGCCGATGCTGCATTGGCCTGTTCAGGTGGCGCCGGGATATTTCCCGGCTGATGCAGTAGCTGCTCCAGCCGCGCAGCCGGCCAGCACTCCACCTCGACCGTGCACTGGCTGGCAAACTGCAGCGCCTCCAGTAGCAGTGGATCGGGCGTTTCCGCCACGGCCACGCGCAGTTGCGTGGCGTCATGCTGCAGAATCACCGCCTGGTAACGAGCGCACAGCGCCTGTAGTGAGCTATCCGGCTTATCCATTGCTGACATCCTTATCTGCAAAGCGGAACTGCTCAAGACAGCTATCACGCAGCGCAGCACTGTTGCTGGTGCAGCTGCGCTGCCAGCTCAGCGCCCCTTCGGCCGCGTTCCACACCGGCAGCATCTCTACCGTCAGCCCGGCAAGGCTCTCCTGTCCGGTCAGGGTGATAGCGCCATTCACTACGCTGAGGGTGGCGATATATCGTGAACCTTTGGCGGCAGGGATACCGCGCTCACCGGCCTGACACTGAGCCGGTCCGCCGCGCTCAATCGCGCAGAGCTCTACCGCTGTTTTATACGGCACCATGGTTTGCAACATGTCGGTGAGCGCAGCGCGCTGCAGGTAGTTTTGGTAAGCGGGCAGGCCAATAGCACTGAGAATGGCGACGATACCGATAACAATCATCAGTTCAATCAGGGTGAAACCACGTTGTCTGTCCATCGTTAAGCTCCTTGTCATGGAGCTGCTACGGTAGAAAAGCGCGGTGAAAAGCGGAAGGGAGTCAGTAATGATGCTGGAAATGTCGCGCAAACAATCTTCAGGTTTGCAGTCAGGGAGACAATAGGATGGAAGCCAGCGCGCAGATCCGCCGCCGCACAGGCGGCGGTTGCGTTCGTCAGATATCGCGAAAACGCATCGACAGATCCAGCGCACGTACATGTTTGGTCAGGGCACCCACCGAAACAAAATCGACGCCGGTTTGGGCAATGTGCGGCAGCGTCGTTTCAGTGACATTGCCGGATACCTCCAGCAGCGCACGCTTCCCGGTGCGTTCTACCGCCTCATGCATCATGGCGAAACTGAAGTTATCCAGCATGATGATATCGGCACCGGCATCCAGCGCCAGCTGCAGCTCATCCAGCGTCTCAACCTCCACCTCTACCGGGACATCAGGATGTAGCCACAGCGCTTTTTCCACCGCATTTCTGACGGAGCCGCTGGCGATGATGTGGTTTTCTTTGATCAGGAAGGCATCAGAAAGACCGAGACGATGATTACTGCCGCCGCCGCACAGCACTGCATATTTCAGCGCAGTACGCAGGCCAGGCAACGTTTTACGCGTGTCCAGCAGCTGAGTTTGACTACCCGCCAGCAGCGCAACGTAGCGGCTGACCTCTGTGGCCACGCCGGAGAGCGTCTGGACAAAGTTGAGCGCAGTACGCTCCGCCGTAAGCAGCAGGCGCGCCGGGCCCTGCAGCTCAAACAGCAGCTGATCGGGCTGGATCGGTTGCCCATCTTCTACATGCCATTTAATCGTCACGCGATTGCCCAGTTGCATGAAGACTTCTTCTACCCAGCGTTTACCACAGAAAACACCGGCTTCCCGGGTGATGATGCGCGCTTCAGCCTGTTGATTGGCAGGCAGCAGCAGGGCAGTGATGTCATGATCGGCATCTGCCGTTCCGCCTAAATCCTCCCGAAGCGCGCGGGCCACGGCTTCCGGAATATCTTGCTCAATACGCGTAATCAACGCCTGACGACGCTGCTCGGGATCGTAACGACGCGATGCCATGACTTGCCACTCCATGAGACGTTTGCAGTGCGCCCACCTTAGCCTGATTCCACAGACGTTGCCAGCGATTGGCGTAAAAATGTTTAGTATACTTAACAAGGCTGGTGTGCCGCATTTAGTCGCAAGCAGCACACCAGAATCATGATATTCTCAGCCAGATTTCGTTCAGGAAGAGATGTATGAAACTGGAACAGGGCTGGATCAGCAGCGCGCGCAAAGTGCCGTCGCCGCACTTTAACCAGCGGCCGGAAAATGAAGTACCTTCGCTACTGATTATTCACAATATCAGCCTGCCGCCCGGCGAGTTTGGCGGACCGTGGATCGATCGCCTGTTCACCGGCACCCTACCGGCTGATGCGCATCCTTACTTTGCTGAAATCGCTCATCTGCGCGTGGCGGCACACTGCCTGATCCGGCGCGATGGTGAACTGGTGCAATATGTCTCTTTCGAACAGCGCGCCTGGCATGCCGGCGTTTCGCAGTTCGACGGGCGGGACAACTGCAACGATTTTTCCATCGGCATTGAGCTGGAGGGCACCGACACGCTGCCCTATACCGATGCGCAATATGCCACTTTGCAGCAGGTTAGCACGTTGCTTTTGCAACACTATCCGTTGACGCCGGAGCGCATCACGGGCCACAGCGATATCGCGCCGGAGCGGAAAACCGATCCGGGCCCGGCGTTCGACTGGGTGCGCTATAAACATGCTATTAAGCAGGAGAAACCCTGACACCGCAGGAGCAGGTATGACGTTGTTTAGTTTGTTATTGGTTTTAGGCTGGGAACGCCTGTTTAAACTGGGTGAACACTGGCAGCTGGATCACCGGCTGGAGCCGCTGTTCCGCAGGCGGCAGCATTTTTCGCTGCCGCGCACGCTATTCATGACCGCAATCGCCATGCTGATTGTCTGGCTGGTGGTCTGGAGCCTGAAAGGCATTCTGTTTGGCGTTGTGCAGCTGCTGTTCTGGATCATGGTAGGGCTGCTGTGCATCGGTGCCGGCTCGGTACGCCTGCACTATCATCGCTATCTTAAAGCGGCAAGCCATGATGATGAAGCCGCACATCAGGCGATGGCCGCCGAGCTGACGCTGATTCATGGCGTGCCGGTGGCCTGCAGCGAGCGTGAGTTTTTGTGCGAGCTGCAAAATGCGCTGATCTGGATTAATTTCCGTTACTATCTCGCGCCGATGTTCTGGTTTGTGGTGGGCGGTCCGTACGGTCCGGTACTGCTGGTCGGGTACGCCTTTTTACGCGCCTGGCAGAGCTGGCTGGCAAAACACCGCTCGCCGCTGGAGCGCGCGCAATCCGGGGTTGATCGCATACTGCATCTGCTGGATTGGGTGCCGGTGCGTCTGGCGGGCGTGGCTTACGCACTGCTCGGTCACGGGGAGCGTGCGCTACCGGCCTGGTTTGCCTCACTCAGTGACCGGCATCGCCCACAATATCAGGTGCTCACCAGCCTGGCGCAGTTCTCGCTGGCGCGCGATCCGCATCTGGATAAAGTGGAAACGCCACGGGTGGCCGTGGCGCTGGCAAAACGTATCTCCCTGGTGCTGGTGGTCGTGGTGGCACTGTTGACGATTTACGGTACGCTGGTGTGATCGGCAGGCGGTACACCGAAATCCGGTGTACCGTCTTTGCGCCAGGTAAAGTATTTCAATCGTGTATGGCGATTCGGATCCCACAGCGGATCGCCCTCAATTTCGGTGTAGTTACGCGCGTGATACACCAGTACATCCTGGCCTTTCTCATCCTGCGTGAAGCTATTGTGTCCCGGTCCGTACTGCTGGTTATCCCAGCTGGTACTGAACACCGGTCGCGCGGATTTCTGCCATGCCCGGCTATCCAGCGGATCGGCCAGCGCATCAATGCTTAACATTCCCAGACAGTAATTCTCATCCGTGGCGCTGGCGGAGTAGGTGACAAACAGCCGATCGTTATGACGAATCACGGCCGGCCCTTCATTGACGCTAAAGCCTGCACACTCCCACTCATATTCCGGCCGGCTTAGCATCACGGGCGTGCTCTTCAGCGTCCAGGGGTTGAGCAGTTCCGCCAGATAAAGGTTGGAGTTACCAGGAATCGCCGGATCTTTCTGCGCCCACAGATACCAGTTTTTGCCCTGATGCACGAAGTGAGTCGCATCCAGTGCGAAGCTGTCAATGTGGGTATATACCCGGCGGCATGGCTGCCAGTGGCCGCTCAGGGGATCGGCATCGTCACACACCAGCGCATACATGCGGTGCTGGAATAACCCCTCTTTGATGGCGCGCGTGGGGGCTGCGGCGAAGTAGATCACCCACTGCCCGTTAATATGGTGCAGCTCCGGCGCCCAGATCAGTTCGCTGTACGGTCCGGTATCCGGCTTCTGCCACACCGTTACCGCTTCCGCCGCGATCAGGCCATTTAGCGTGCTGGCATAGCGGATCTCCAGCCGGTCATACGCCGGCACTGAAGCGATAAAGTAGTAGCCGTCGCCGTGCCGCAAAATAAACGGATCGGCGCGTTGAGTAATAAACGGGTTAGGCCAGCTCATTTGATCTCTCCGGGTTGAGTAGTGGCGGTGGCGGAGGGTGCCGATAAATCACGGAAATTAGCGCGGCGCAGTGCCAGGTCATCCTGAATGGTGCGCATTAGCTGGCGATCGACTTTGAGCAGTCGCACCACGCCCGCGGTGATCAGGTAACCGACACCAGGGATAACGGTGAACAGCAGCATGATGCCATTGATCGCCTCAGCGGATTGCTGCTTCGCGCCCGCATTGTAGCCATAGATGGACAGTAAAAAACCGACCATCGCACCTGCTACCGCCAGGCCGACTTTCAGGAAGAACAGGTTGCCGGAGAAGCTCATGCCGGTAATGCGTTTACCGGTTTTCCACTCACCGTAATCATCAACATCGGCCATCAGCGACCAGTGCAGCGGCGAGGGAATCTGGTGCAGGATATTTAGCAGGAAGTAGGCAATCACTACCGCGACAGTGGCATGCGGATCAATCCAGTAGAAACCGCAGGAGAAGAGCGCCAGTGCGATGTTGGTCCAGAAGAACACTTTCAGCTTGCACCAGCGATCGGTAAGGATTTTTGCCAGCGTGCTGCCGAACATCATGCCAATTACGCCCAGGCTGATAAACAGCGTGGCGAAGTGCGTGGACTGACCCATCACCCAGGTGACGTAGTACATGGTGGCCGCCATGCGAATAAAGCCAGGGCAGACGTTGCAGAAGGTCAACAGCAGGATGCGCACCCACTGATCGTTCTTCCACACATCCCGCAGATCCTTCTTCAGGTCATCGTTGCTCGGCACTGCCGGACGAATACGCTCACGCACCGTGGCAAAGCAGAACAGGAACATCGCCAGACCGATCAGCGCCAGTACGCTCATCGCCAGCTGATAGCCGCGCGCTCTGTTTTCACCACCAAACCACTCGGCCATGGGCAGCAGCGAGAGTGAGAGGATCAGCGTTGCCACGCCAACCATGACAAAACGATATGACTGGCAGGAGACGCGTTCGCTCGGGTCATTCGTGATAACGCCGCCCAGCGAGCAGTAGGGAATGTTGATGGCGGTGTAGGTGAGCGACATCAGGAAGTAGGTGACAAATGCCCAGATGACTTTGTTGTCATAGCTCCAGTCTGGCGTGGTGAACATCAGCACGCTAAACAGCACGTAAGGCACTGAGACCCAAAGCAGCCACGGGCGAAAACGACCCCAGCGGCTCTGCGTACGGTCGGCGATAGCGCCCATAATTGGATCGGTTACCGCATCAAGCACGCGCACGGAAAGCAGTAGCGTGCCCACCAGCGCCGGGGCGAGTCCAAACACATCAGTGTAAAAATAGTTGAGGAAAAGCATGATGGCGCCGCCAATCATGTTACATCCGGCATCGCCCATGCCGTATCCCAGTTTTTCTCTGAACGAGAGGGTTGCTCCTTTCATAGTCGTCTCCTGCGACAGGTGGAGCAAAAATTATCTGCGTAAAATCAGCAGTCTGGTGGTAAATAATCGGTCGGGTAGATGGACAAAATGCGCGGAGGAGGAAAAGTGTGAGGCAGATCGGCTGAATGGCCCGACGCTAATTTGTCGGGCCGCAATACATTAGGCTTTCTGGACTTTATTTTTGATGGTGTAACCTATCGCCAGCACCACCAGCCAGACCGGAATCAGCCAGACAGAGATCGCCATGCCCGGCGTGATAGCCATGATGACCAGCACGGCAGCCATGAACAGCAGGCAGATCCAGTTACCCAATGGATAGAGCACCGCGCGAAAACGGGTAGTTACGCCCTGCTGATCTTTCTTTTTACGGAATTTCATGTGGGCGAGGCTAATCATCGCCCAGTTGATCACCAGCGCAGAGACCACCAGTGACATCAGCAGGCCGAAGGCTTCGCCAGGCATGAGGTAGTTGATCAGCACACACAGCGCGGTAGCCACCGCAGAGACCAGAATAGTGCCGACCGGAACGCCGCGGCGATCCACTTTCAGCAGCGCTTTCGGCGCGTTGCCCTGCTGTGCCAGACCAAACAGCATACGGCTGTTGCAGTAAACGCAGCTGTTATAGACCGACAGCGCGGCGGTCAGGATCACCACGTTCAGTGCGTTGGCAACCAGCGCATCGCCCAGTTCATGGAAGATCAGCACGAAGGGGCTGGTCTCTTCCGTTACGCGCGTCCACGGCATCAGCGAGAGCAGCACAGCCAGCGAGCCAATATAGAAGATCAGAATACGCCACAGCACCTGATTGGTGGCTTTAGGGATGCTCTCTTCCGGATTGTCCGCTTCTGCGGCAGTGATGCCAACCAGCTCCAGCCCGCCGAATGAGAACATGATGATAGCCATCATCATGACCAGGCCCGTCATACCGTGTGGCAGGAAGCCGCCCTGACTCCACAGGTTGCTGACAGAGGCTTGCGGGCCGCCGCTACCGCTGAACAGCAGCCAACCGCCAAACAGAATCATGCCAATAACCGCCACCACTTTAATGATCGCGAACCAGAACTCCATTTCGCCAAACACTTTGACGTTAGTGAGGTTGATGGCATTGATAACCACGAAGAAGATCGCGGCGGTAGCCCAGGTAGGGAAATCCGGCCACCAGAACTGGATATATTTGCCCACGGCCGTGAGCTCAGCCATCGCCACCAGTACATACAGCACCCAGTAGTTCCAGCCAGAGGCGAACCCGGCAAAGTTGCCCCAGTACTTGTAGGCAAAATGGCTGAAGCTGCCGGCTACCGGCTCTTCTACTACCATCTCACCCAGCTGCCGCATAATCAGAAAGGCGATGAAACCGGCGATCGCATAGCCGAGAATGACCGCCGGACCCGCCGATTTAATCACTGACGCGCTACCCAGAAACAGGCCTGTGCCTACGGCACCGCCCAGCGCAATCAGCTGAATATGGCGATTTTTTAAGCCGCGATGCAGCGTTTCGCCATGCTGTTGTTCCATACAAACCTCGTTATGTAGTTATTGTGCGCCTGCAGTGCGCGCACTGTAAGGCTGTTTTGCTCAATGTAATCTTTTCTTTACGGCATCTGGCGTGCTGTGTGCATGCGCTGGCTACCATGGCGACCAGAATAGTGATAAGCGCGTCGCTTTGCACCTGCTTTTGCTTTTTGTGCTGAGAGATGGCTGAAAAAGCAGCAGCATCCTCTGCCTGCCCTAATGACTATTTTTGCCACGAATAAAAGCAGTACACGAATAGCTTTCCCTTATGGCTGCAAGGGAGATGCCGGGCTAACTCAGTGTAAGGTTTGGTAAAAGTGAAATTTGTTAACATTTGCCTGCACTCGGACATTTCTTGCCTGCTACCGGTAAGTTAGCGCGCTGTATCAGGAATCTACCCCGGAAGGGTGACCGGCGGCATCTGGACACAAGGTGAATACTTTGTTACTTTACCGGCACCATTTTTCAATTGGTATTACCAATTTACTCCGGACGTTTGGCTCATAAGAAGGGAAGATGGCTTACAGTAAAATTCGCCAACCCAAGCTCTCCGATGCGATTGAGCAGCAACTGGAATCGCTGATCATGGAAGGCACGCTCCAGCCGGGTGAAAAACTGCTTCCCGAACGCGAACTGGCCAAACAGTTTGATGTCTCACGTCCGTCACTCCGTGAAGCGATTCAGAGCCTGGAAGCCAAAGGTTTGCTGATGCGCCGCCAGGGTGGCGGGACGTTTGTGCAGCAGAATCTTTGGCAAAGCCTGAGCGATCCGCTGGTTGGCCTGCTGGCTGAGCATCCGGAATCACAGTTTGACCTGCTGGAGACGCGCCATGCGCTGGAAGGCGTAGCGGCCTATTATGCGGCGTTGCGCGGTACCGATGAAGATCTGCAGCGCATCCGCGACTGCCACATACATATACAGCAGGCGCAGGAGAGCGGCGATCTCGACGCGGAAGCGGATGCCGTAATGAAGTATCAGATCGCGGTCACAGAAGCGGCCCATAATGTGGTGCTTCTGCATTTGCTACGCTCTATGGGCCCTATGCTGGAACAAAACGTCCGTCAGAATTTCGAATTGCTCTACGCTCGCCGGGAAATGCTGGCGAAAGTGAGCGGTCACCGCGCCAGTATTTTTGAGGCGATTGTGGCTCGTGAGCCGGAACAAGCACGCGAGGCATCCCATCGTCACCTGGCGTTCATTGAGGAAATCTTGCTGGACAGAAGTCGGGAGCAGAGCCGTCGTGAACGCTCCCTGCGTCGTTTACAGCAACGTAAGGAATAACGCACGGCAATGAACGTGCGACATAAACGACGGGCCTGTCTTCTTGTGCTGTGAACCTGAAGCAAAGCATAAGAAGACAGGCTCCTGATAATTCAACGTATTAGACACAGATAAGGAATAC
>Ga0157361_1000336_pt1 | contig 20748 bp, 8 predicted proteins | sample AttlaeALBM2_FD_111481 | JGI IMG/M metagenome (GOLD analysis project Ga0157361, IMG submission 111481) | Fungus gardens microbial communities from leaf cutter ant in Ribeirão Preto, State of São Paulo, Brazil - Atta laevigata ALBM2 | ecosystem: Host-associated > Fungi > Mycelium > Unclassified ...
ATTCAATAGCATTAGATTATAGATTGTATTTGTATCTAACAATGGACTTGAGATTGATTTTTAATGATTTGAGAGATGAAAAAAGAGCAGACTGCTATTGAAAGGAAGCATAGCACACCTTTCTGTCTATACTATCTACTATTCCATAGACTGTTGTAGAAAGAAAATATAGTGGATTGACTATAACACAAACTCAATAACATAATATTACAAAAATTAAACAAACTTTAACCTCATACACTGTTGAAGGAAGGGAGCATAGTGACCTGACAAACAACACTATCTGCTACTTCACAGACTGTTGTAGGAAGGGAGCGTAGCGGACTGACTTCAACACAAACTTCACAAGCCAGGCCGAAGGCCTGGATAAAAACCTTGTAGTCTATACACTAGAACAGATTATTACATACTACTGCCTATTGTTCTATATATAGTAGTGCCTTTGTACTTGAAAATGCAATAAAGTAACCATATGGAGGCTGTCCTCTGTTCTAAGAAAAGAACAGATGACTATCTATAGATAATTAAGTTTATATACAAGCATTAAGAACTTTATATCTCTACTGATATTGATTGTGTCAAGGTCATTCTAGGCTCATTCTGAGCAGTATAAAGAGGGTTTCTTTGTCCTAGAAGTAAAGCATCAATTATGGTGGTTCTTAAGATATTTGCAATTTAATATATGATATTATAGTAGTTATCTACTGATTTGCTCAATAGCTTGTCCAATATTGATTGTCTTAGAACGTGACTAGTATTGATCAGAAGCAGTTTTTAAGGGCTTTCTGGAGTTGTTAAGACTATAGAAATTGTTAAAGAATTAATGGAGATATGACCAAATGAAGTTTGTGATACCATTTTATAGTCTTTTATTTTAGAACCTTTAACAACATGGAAATAAACTACAACATACATGATAAAGAGTTGTTAGCAATGTATGAGGTCTTTAGGAAATAGAGACATTACCTAGAAAAAATTTTTATTCCTATAAAAGTGTTTATAGATTACAAAAACCTTATTTACTTTTGTGACTTTGAATCATTCTCTTGACACCAAGTGCATTGGTCTGAGTTCCTGTTATAGTTCAATTTCTTAATATGCTTTAGACCAGAGAAGTTGGAGATGAAATCTAATGCTCTAACTTGTTATTGGGATATATATGACAAAAGAGAATCATTAGAGAAGTTTAATCAATAATCTTTATTTCTGCCTAGTCAACTATTATCAGGACAAGTATACAAACTACCAGAACCAAAAAAACTATGAGTGGCGACCTTCCTGAATACAGAAACACTAAACTTGCACATCAAAAGGGCAGTAATTATTATGACTTGGCAAAATAGCTAAGTTATTATTTATATTTCTTTTCTTTGTCTTTTCTTTTCTGGACTTACTACACAAGAATAGAGTATGAGAAAGTATCATGTGACTAAGTGTCACATAGTCATGGTCACATGGTAGAAAGTTATAGAGTGATATCACATAATATTATATAATGGGTCACATGATGAGTGTGGGAAAACAGTACATAGACCATGTAGTAGTTGTATAAGTAGTATAGAAAATCTAATAGGAACTCCATTGAGTTCTCTTTGTTAACTCAGATAAGGAGTGAGACTAAGTTATCTTAACTAAGTCTTTACATCAGAGCAGTCTATTCTGTGTTCCATATATTCTAACTTGAGCCAGCCCTTCAGCAATATCCCAAATCGCAACAATCTATTCCTACCTTCTATTGAACTGGATAGAAACCTTGAATTTGAGGTAGTACAAATCCTTGACTCAAAGTAGAACAAACAAAGAAAGAATCCCCTTATATACTATGTACAATAGACTGGTTACAAAGATACCTCAGAGGAATACTTCTGGCTCAATGCAATTAACTTGACAAATGACTGTTATGGATATAAGATAGAACTACCAGTATTATTAACCATGGAACAACAATAAATAGTTGATTCAAGAACTAATAGACAATGATAATAATATCAAAAGAGATGATAAAACCAATGATAGAAGTTATTTATAACTTTCATTGCAAGCACAGAAGATCTTGGATTAAAAGAACATTCTGGATTTATCAGAGAAATATTGGATAAATCTCAGACAATAATATTAGTATTGATAGTTTATTTATAGACTTTTAACTAAAGAAGAATCTTTGAACTTGGTTATGAATAGACACTAACTCAACTAGTTACTTTTAGTTACTCGAATACTTTGTAAGTAGTAACATCTATAATACTAAAAACTAGTATAAATATAGGCCAAAAAGAATAAGAATGGCAAGTTCTTTCTTTCTGTGATTCTTGTGTAAAACTCTTTACTCTTGTAACCTCATACTCTCTTCAGTCCTTGGACTATAGTACAGAGTGTGACTAAAAGTCTCAATACTTTCACTTATTATATAACTTTACTGAAAACCTTAACCAGACCCTTTGTAAAGGGATGTAAAAATATAGCTTCAAGTTAAAATACATATTCAACTTTGAGGTTTAGAGTCTTAACAATGCTAGTGACCTAATCAGGGAGTTTCACACATCAAATTTAACAAAACTTGGCCCCAACAATGTGCTACTGAACTCCTAAGGACCCAAAGTCATTTTGTAACCAAGCAATCAAGTCTTGAATGTGAATTTTGATAATAGCCACAAGAGTATGGCCATTAAAGGGAGAGTACTGTCACAGTCCCTCATGACATGTGATTACAACAGCCTTATGAGAGAACCTCATCATTCCTAATTATATTGCCTATGGTCATTATTACAAATGATCACTTACTATTTGTGATGGGTGCTTTGATACTTTAAAGAGTTCAAAAATATGAAGTTAGACAAGTGTAAGGGGATCACTCATAGGCAACCCCTAATCACACTAGGCATGAGTGGTGAAGATGAACTTAAAAAGGAATAGTGAATGGCCCAGAAGTTCCAATTAATGTTGAGGTAAGGTATTCTACCATATATCACTAGCTATATATACTAGACTAGCCAGTCTGTGCACTGGTCGCTAAGAGAACACAGATCAGGACACTAATAACTACCATATCTAATAAGGCTATATAGTACTAACCATAGCAATGAGAACAAGAGGAAAGGGAACTATAAATAGTGGGCTCTGAGGATCTGAGGGCAAGCTAGATAATACTCACCCATACTAGGTTACCTAAGCTACTCTAGGGCATCCCCTTACAACAAGTGACAAAAGATGCTGTTAAGTCTGAGGTCTAATCCTCAGACTATGGGTCCTTATATACATGAAAGTGATAGTCTGTGCACTAGAACAGATTATCACATGCTACTACCTATTGTTCTACATATGGTAGTGCCTTTGTACTGTAAATAGTAATAACTTAACCTTATGGAGGCTGTCCTTTGTTCTAAGAAAAGGACAAATAACTATTTATGGGTAATTAATGAAGTCCATGTGCAAACATTGAGGCCTTCATATCTCCACTGATATTAATCGCCTTGAGGTTTTTTTAGGCTTATTCTGAGCGGTATGAAGAGGGTGTCTGATGAGCCTAGAACCAAAGCATTGATCATGGCAGTTTTTGAGATATTGATGATTTAATAAACAGTACTATAGTAGTTACTAGTTGATCTGCCTAATATCTTGGCCAATACTGATTACCTTGAGACATGACTGGCATTGATCAAAAGGTCTTTTTAAGGGCTTTCCATAGTTATTGAGAATATGAGAATCTTCGAAAAATTGATGGAGATATGGCTGAATGAAGTTTGTGATAGTCATTTTCTACTATTTGTACTAATTTACCAAAATTCTTAGTTATAAGCTAGCACATTAGGGTTGTCATCTTAGCTTGGTTCTCTACCTAGTAAACTTCTTTTAAAATCTATTATTTTTGAATCTATTATCTCTTCTTATCTTAGCTCTTTCTAGAAAAGTTTTTTTTTCCTTCTCAGATAGACACTGTGTAGAGGTTAGTCCAACCAGTTGGTTAAGATTATACTAGTGATCACAGAGTCCCTACTTGATACCCATTTATACCATAGAGTCCAATGTTTGTTTAGAATCTCTAAATATTTAATGTATTATTGCATTATAATGTCTTTATCCAGCAGCACCAATATCCCATCTACTAATCACTTATTATCGGACCATAGCTCATAATAGTTATAGTTCTACTCAATAATCATAACAAAAGACATTATAAATTAACAAAGTAAATCTTTGACCTTAAATCAAACTAACTACTAAGACAAACAACAATTGACCAAAACTGAACATAATAAATAGACAAAGAAGACCAAGAAGAAAATAAAAGACAAGAAACATCAACAAAACCCATAGATAAAGAGACAACAACAACAACAATACCAACAATACTATAAATGAAATACCATATACTACAACCTCAAAAACATAAAATGAAGACTAAAATAAAAATCATAGATAATAACACTATACACTAATAAAACACATACTTAACAAACCAAGACAAATAATATGAGGAAAAATGAAACTAAGAGAAATAAAACTTAAGAATCAAACAAATAAGTACCAAGAAGAACTTAATAAAAGATATATATAAAATAAGATAAACCACAAATTTTAACAATAATAGACAAGAAGACAATGGAAATAACCTAGGTAAAAGCCTAAAACCATTGGATCCATCCAAGGGACTGGAAGCCAAAAGACTAAAACTCTACTTAGATAAGGAACTGTCACAAACTTCATTCAGCTATATTTCCATCAATTCTTTGATGATTTCTACAGTCTCAACAGTGCCAGAAAGCCCTTAAAAAGACCTTTGATTTGATACCAGTTACATCCTGAGGCAATCAATATTGGCCAAGCTATTAAGCAAATTAGTAGACAACTGCCATGGTACCACATATTAAATTGTCAATATCTCAAGAACTGCCATGATTGATGCTTTGCTTCTAGGCATCAGAGAAGCCCTCCTCATACTTCTCAGAATGAGCCTAAAATAACCTTGAGACAATCAATATCAGTGGAGATATGAAGTCCTCAATGTTTGTACATAGACTTAATTAATTACCCATAGATAGTCATCTTGTCAAGCCCAACAATTAAACAAAGGGTTAACAATTGAAGAGTTGAACTAAGTTGCTTATTTGAGAACTAGACTAAAGAGATAATACAGGATAATTGCATAATAACTCAGTGTTAGTGAGTTCTTGGAAGATACCATACAATGGTGGGCAATATTATGTAATTAACTAAGGGGTTTGAGATTTACAGGGGAGTGGTAACAGTGTCACATGAGGGTAAAAGTGTGACAGTACCCCCCCTTTAGAAAATGCTCTTCTAATTCATTGAGTTTTGAGTAGATGATGATGTGTAGAGAAGATGTAATATAGAGAGAGGACCTGGTTTCAGTGGGTTTTGGATGTGGAAGTCATTTACCAATTCCTTAGCATAGTCTAATTCTGTGGCACTAATCCATGAGTTCTCTTCATCTGTGCCTTCATAGCCTGCCCACTGAACATAGTAAAGGAGTGGAGATTTTCTTTAATGGTCAACCTTTGAGTTCGGAATACAAGAAATTTCATATTCTAGGTCACCCTCAACCTCGACCGGCAGTAGGGGAAGATTAACTCTATTGGGGATTGAACTACAGACTGCTAGTTCTAGTTGAGATATGTTGTTATGCCACAAGCAAATTTTCTGCAGAAGATAACATTTGATATACTTTATACCAATAGATTCTTAATTAGAGTTCACTCTAGAACCCTTTCTATAATCCTCAGAATGTAATACTATATGATAAAAATATTAAGCAGGTAATAAGTGACCTAGAGCTCATGCTGATACCTTGAGAGGCAACTAGGATGAGCTGGCATTGGGTTACTAAGAAAGTTACTAAGAGACTGTATTCTAGATCCACCTTTGAATGGACTAGCTTAGAAAAATAACAGATTTGTACTCTAGAACCAGTACTACTCAGATGACAAACTTAAACTAATAGACTTTGTGCTTGTACATAAGAATTGATGGCATCAGATCAATTATATTTAGATCAATGATACAACTTGGAGATACTAGACATTGATTGAAACTCACTAACTATTTAACAGGTAATCAAGAAAGTCCACATTACAAAGCAGTATCAAGAGAATGATAGGAGGAAAAGGAAGAATATTCTAGAAGGAAGCAGCAATGAAGACACATTATCTTTGATGGGAAGGACTTGGTGAGAGGACACGTTATTATAAAGACAGGAGAAGAACACATTATCAGTAGGATCTTAGGAGGACTTAGGACAGAAAGGAGTTGAGGGAATCCTAAAAGTAGTAATAGTTTTCTTTTTATATTTTATTCCTTGAGTTTCAGGGCTTTGTAATAACTTTAATATAGTATCCAGGACAGAATAAAAGAAGGAGAACCTCTTGGCACTTACCTCTATTATCACTGCCTTTGGAATTGTGAAATGTGAAACTATTGAGTATAAGAGTTTGGAGTCAGTAGAATGTCTTGAGCAGAACACAGAATATATCCAGAACTCAATCTAGGGAGGAATAGCAGATGCAACTTAGACAGGCTTCAGAGAGAACAGCAGACTGGGAAAGCTTGGCTAGGTGTACATTTGGATTGCATCACACCCATAAGGTTCAGTGTTGGGGGTGCAGACAAGGGGGCAACTGAGTGTGGAGGGTCCATAAGTGATCAACTAACTATATTTTCTAGTTGAGTTTAGTCATGGTGTGTAAAGGTTGATACCTTAGGAAGGCTATATGACGACGATCTAGAGAGATCTTACATTCATTTTACAACAACCAACATATATTTTATTAGAGCTACGTATAATTCTACTTTTATTTATAAACCTTCATCTTTGATTATCTTCCCTCAGACCTTTAGCACACAATTGGGAGCTGGCACATTATTGTTTTGTTTGTCCCAGTATGCAATTCCCTTTTGTACCCTTTCAACATAGAAGACTAGTATTATGAGAGCCCCAGAAAAGAAGAAGTTTCCCATGTATTCAAACATTTGATCTCCAACATCAAGTTGTATAATGGGGTCAAGATATAAATAGCATGGGAGATTAGGAAATCATATCACATGATAAGGTCATGTGATCATAGAATGTTCTGGAAGGATATGTGATTGTGTAAAATAGGGACATAGCCACTTGTAAAAGTGTATAAGTAGGTAGCCAAATCCAACAGAGAACTCTATTGAGTTCTTCCTAAACACTCACCTCAAGTGGTCCCTAAGTCATCAAGACTCTGCAATAACAACTAGATGAATAAAGCATAAATGGTCAGGTAGCTTCACCTGAAAGGAATGGGAGCTAGGTCTTCCAGTGATGGTAAATGGGCCTAAAAACCTCTTGGCTAGCTTCCTGGACAGTCATGTAGTCTGAAAAAACTTGGCAAGGACAAACACTTGGTTCCCTACTTAGTAGTTTAGGGGTGTTGATTTGTGAGCATCAGCAGGACCTTGGTAATGTTTTTGCACCTCTAGTATTGCATCTTTCAGCTCAGAGTAGACAGTTTCTAGTTGATCAGCAAACAAATGGGCATTTTTAGATGATAAGTCCTGTAAGAAATGCACCTATAGCCTAGAATGATAGTCTTTATTAGCATAGAATAGAGATACTTCCATTGTAGTAGAGGGGGTATTATTATAGGCAAATTTGGCAAGAGGTAGTAATTTTATCCAATTTGTCTGTTGATAATTGCAGTACATCCAAATGTACTATTCTAATGTTTGGTTCACTCTCTTAGATTATCCATTAGCCTCAGGGTAATATCTAGACATAAAGTAGAGCCTTATACTCAGTGCTTAGGCCAGGGACTTGGAGAATCTCAATATGAACTCCAATCTGTGATCAGATGTGACATGGAAAGGGACGCTATGTTTCGAGAATACCTAAGAGATGAACAAGATAGCAAGGGCAGCAAAGTCGAAGGTGTTGGATATTGGTATGAAGATGGCCTGTGTAAGGGTGACTGGGTACAAGACTCCAGGAGAATCCTCAGTTATATTACAATCTGTGATTATGATACAACTTACCTCCAGAAGAATCCTCAGAGATTAGGATGAGGCTTCTAAAGGGATATTCTACATTATATACTAGGTTTACATTCCTTGTGTCAGGGTCAGTGTGATCAGAGCTATACTAGTGTGTTTAAGTATTACTAAAGTAATACTTGAACAGGCTTAGATCGCTCTAGAGCATCATTATGCAGTTCTGGAGTGGAAATAGAGCTGTCCCCTTATATTCACCCTCCCTTCAAGATTGCTACATCTCAGAGCAATGGACTTAGAGTAAAAAATATTGTCAAACTCCACATGCCGGATGTGTCTTGGAGCACCAGGGTGTTTGTGGTGGAACTCTGCTGTCAGTTCTGGAGCGGAGACTTCAGAGGCTGACTCCCAGGAATTGTGTTCATGGCCATATCCTTTCCACTTAATGAGATACTGGAATCTTCTCCAGTGCCAACGACTGTCGAGTATCTCCTCTACTTTCCACTCTGCTTCTCTGTCGATGACTATGGGTGATGGGTAGTCTGTCGTTTTCTGTTCTGTAATCGGGTCGTCCAGAGCCAGAGTAAGCTTTACTATATTGAACACTGGATGGAGTTGCTTCATCCAGTGTGGCAGTTTTAAGTGATAGGCCATGGGTCCAATCCACCTGTCATGACTTGGCAAAACGGCTAAGTCATTATCTAATATTCTTTTTCTTTTCTTTTCTTTTCTTTTAATTTGTAATAATGGACGCACGAGAGCAAGTTGACTCATAGGGAAGCACAGGATAAAAGGACAGGGTTAGGGTTACTCTGCTTGTATAAATAGTGTACAGAATCTAACGGGAACTCTATTGAGTTTTCTTTGTCTAACGCTGAACAAAGAGCAGTTGGCTTAATTCTGGCCCGGAGTTTGGCTCTCTGACACTAGAACTCAATTCCACATCGCGAGCACCGTCCACCTTGGACTCTGCTCAATCTTACTCTCACACTACCAACCCTCGGTCGCTGATCATCACGATCAGTAACCACCTCCATACATAGCTGGGCCCTTGGCTTAAGGGGACTTTGCAGTCAGTTAGGGACTGCAGGTGGAGACACAGTACCAAACCCAGGTATTGCGTTCGAGACCTGACCTTGCAATTGGGTAGTGTTTAGTAGCTTACTTGTATTCCTTCGAGTATAAACCTTGTGCTGCGCTCCATTGTGAGTTGGTACATGCAAAGGATTGACGGTTACCACTAGTGGGCCGTCTAGATTAGGGATCCTCCCCGTTGAGGTGATAGTATAACCATATTATTAGGGAGATAGTCAGTAAGGCGGTAGGTGTCTAGCTGGGTGAAGATCTTGCGTCCTAGTAGACGTAGCAATAAGTGAGATCAAAACCATCATTCATTCCGTACCCACCTTGAGACGTCGCCACGATGTCTCAAACACAATACAATGCATTGATGAGCAACTTGCTCAAAGAAAAGCGTGCCCTCGCTAAATTAAGGGCAGAGTTAGAAGGAAGACAGGGAAAGTTGTGTAGATGTTGTAAGAAGTTCAGGCACCTGGCCCGAAACTGCAGAAATAGAAGAAGAGAGGAAAAGGGAACTGTCGTTCTCCAAAATAAATTTGAAGTACTGAGAAGTAGAGTGATGCAGTGTGGGATTGAGGAGAAAGCAGTAAGAAGCATGAGGACGGTAGTGGTAAAATGTTACAAATGCGGGAAAGAAGGGCACAAGTGTAGGGAGTGCCCCTTATGGGAAAGGAAGGAGAAAAGAGTGGCACACCCGAAGAAGGGAAAAGCACACCAAGAAGAGAGGAGGCCGGCGCGTCCCATTAGGAAAAAGGCGCAGGGAGGAGAAAAGAGGCTGAGGAGAATGGAAGAAGAAAAGGCGGCGCACCCTGCAAAGGGAGAAGCGCAGCAAGAGTGGAGGAGGAGCTCGATAGAAGAGCTAAGGAAGAAGGTAGAGGAGCATTGTGGAAAAGGCGTCCCAAGAGAGGCGCAATTGTTAGAGTTAGGGTGGATGACAGAAGAGATGGTAGTGTCGTACTTGACTTGCAAGTGCGGGGAAAAGGGGTCTCATGTAGAAGACAACCGGGGGCAAGGAGTGATCCCCTTTTGGAAGTGGAAAGAATTAAGCTGGTGCAGATGCAAAGAGAAGACAGAAGGGAAAGCGGCGCGGCCCAGAGAGGCAAAAGCGCAGCAAAGTGGCGCACGGTCAGGAGAACTGGAAAGCGCAGTAAGAGAGGGGGGTAGTCGAAAGGAGGTCAGGAGAACCTTCAAAATGTTGAGAGAAGTGTGGCTGAACATCGGGGTAGAAAAGATAGACACGCATGAAGGCGTGATGATAAAAGCACTCTTGGACAGTGGCGCAACGGGGATGTTTATGGACAGACAGACGGCAGCTAGACATGGGTTCAAGCTGCAGAAATTAGAGAAACCCCTAATGGTCAAAAATGTGGATAGAACTGCGAACAGTGGAGGAGCCATAACGCACCAAGTAGAGTGCAATGTGTTCTATAAAGAACATGTAGAAAGAATGAGGATGGATGTCTGCGATTTGGGAAAGACAGAGGTGATATTGGGTATGCCATGGCTAGCAGCACATAACCCAGAGATAAATTGGGAAACGGGAGAAGTAAAAATGACGAGATGTCCACCCTTATGTGGTGGGAGAAGTCAAAAAGGGAAGAAGGTCAAGATGATGGCCACAGAGGAAGAAGAGAAAATCGTCCGATGGGCGATAGATGACAAAGAAGATTGGGGAAGAGAGGAGGAAATAGAAGAGGACCACAGGAAAATTGAGGAGATGGTTCCAAGAAAATTTTTGAAGTGGAAAAAGGTGTTTGGGAAGGTAGAGTCCGAGAGGATGCTAACCAGAAAGATTTGGGATCACGCTATAGATCTCAAGGAGACGTTCAAACCACGAAAAGGAAAGATTTACCCTCTGTCCAAGAATGAGAGAGAGGAGGTTCAAAATTTCGTGGAAGATCAACTGAGAAAAGGCTATATTAGGCCTTCAAAATCACCTCAAATGTCGCCAGTATTTTTTGTTGGCAAAAAAGATGGAAGTAAGCAGATGGTTATGGACTACCGCAGTCTAAACAGTCAAACTGTAAAGAACAACTACCCATTACTGTTGATCACAGAGTTAATCGACAATATGGGAAGCAAGAAAGTATTTACGAAGATGGACTTACGATGGGGGTTCAATAACGTAAGGATAAAGGAAGGGGATGAGTGGAAAGGAGCGTTCACAACGCACATCAGCTCTTTCGAACCAACAGTGATGTTTTTTGGGATGACGAACTCGCCAGCAACATTCCAAGCAATGATGAACAAGATCTTGAGAGACTTAATAAACGAAGGAAAAGTAGCGGCATTCGTGAATGACGTATTAGTAGAAACAGAAATGGAGGAGGGACATGACGAGATAGTAGAAGAAATATTGAAGAGGTTAGAGGAAAACGACTTATATATCAAGCCAGAAAAGTGCGTGTGGAAGGCGAGGAAGATAGGATTCCTAGGGGTAGTTATAGGACCCAATGGAATAGAGATGGAGAGAGAGAAAGTGGACGGCGTACTCAGCTGGCCACGACCAAAGACAGTAAGGGATGTGAGGAAATTCCTGGGCCTTGCCAACTATTATAGAAGGTTCATTAAGGATTTTGCTCCAGTCGCTAGGCCAATGAATGTGCTTACGCAAAAAGATGAGAAGTGGCAGTGGGAAGAGCCTCAGCAGGAGGCATTTGACAAGTTAAAACGGGTGTTCACAATGAAACCAGTATTAGCAGCTCCAGACTTAGACAAAGAGTTTAGAGTAGAGGCAGATGCTTCAAATTATGCTACTGGAGGAGTACTCTCAATGAAGTGCTCAGACAAAAAGTGGAGACCAGTTGCTTTCATTTCAAAATCTCTTAGTGATACAGAACAAAACTACGAGATACACGATAAAGAGATGTTGGCAGTTGTCAGATGTTTAGAAGCATGGAGGCATTTCTTGGAAGGTGCTACGACAAAATTCGAGATCTGAACAGATCATAAGAATCTCGAATACTTTATGAAGGCCCAGAAATTAAATTGTAGACAAGCAAGATGGGCTCTATACCTATCTAGATTTGATTTTGTACTAAAGTACGTCCCAGGAAGTAAGATGGGGAAGGCGGACAGTCTGAGTAGGAGACCAGACTGGAAGGTTGGAGTGGAAAAAGATAATGAGAACGAGATGTTAGTAAAACCGGAGTGGTTGGAAGTAAGGAAGACAGAAGCAGTAGAGATCATAGTAGACGGGGTAGATCTACTAGAGGAAGTCAGGAAGTAAAAAACGAAGGATGACGAAGTAGTAAAGGCAGTAGAAGAGATGAAGCGAGCAGGAGTAAAGATGCTGAGGGATGAAGAATAGAGAGAAGTAGATGGCATCATGTATAAAGAAGGAAAAGTTTACGTGCCAAAAGATGAGAAATTAAGGGCAGAGATAATTAGACTACATCATGATATGCCAATAGGAGGGCATGGAGGACAGTGGAAAATGGTAGAACTAGTAACCAGGAACTTTTGGTGGCCAGGAGTAACCAAGGAGGTAAAAAGATATGTGGAAGGGTGCGACGCCTGCCAACGAAACAAGAATCGCACAGAGCAACCAGCCGGCAAATTAATGCCAAATTCAATACCAGAGAAGCCTTGGACACATATATCGGCAGACTTCATTACGAAGTAGGGATACGACTCAATCTTAGTAGTAGTTGACAGACTGACGAAAATGGTACATTTCATACCTACTACAGAGAAAACGTTGGCAGAAGGACTGGCCAGGTTATTCAGGGATAATGTGTGGAAGTTGCATGGTTTACCTGAAAGTATCATATCAGATAGGGGACCACAATTCGCAGCAGGGTTAATGCGAGAGTTGAATGAGATGTTGGGGATTAAGAGTAAATTGTCAACGGCATTCCACCCTCAAACAGACGGACAAACAGAAAGGGTGAACCAAGAGTTAGAACAGTACTTAAGGATGTTCATCGATCACAGGCAAGAACAGTGGCCAGAGTGGTTAGGAACGGCAGAGTTTGCATATAACAATAAAGCGCACTCAAGTACTAGAACGTCGCCCTTCAAGGTAAATTACGGGCAAAATCCCAGAATGGGGTTCGAGAGAAGAAAGAAGGGGAAATATGCAGGAGCAGAGAAATTCATCGAGAAGATGAAGGAAATGCAGGAGGAAGCAAAGGCAGCGCTAGGGAAGGCGCAAGCAGATATGAAGAAATACGCCGACAAGAAGAGATCAGACGTAGAGGAGTATAAAGTAGGAGACTTGGTCATGCTCAGTACCAAAGATCTGAAATATCAAATGGTCGGAAGGAGGACAGAGAAGTTGACAGAGAGGTTCGTGGGCCCTTACAGGATCAAGAAAATTGTATCGTCGAACGCAATAGAATTAGAATTGCCGAGTACAGTAAAGATACATCCGGTAGTCAATGTTAGTAGAATATGCAGATATGTAGGGCAAGTAGAGGGGTAGAGAAAGGAGCAACTGCTCCCAGTAATAATTGAAGAGGAAGAAGAGTGGGAGGTAGAAAGAATCCTAAATAAGCAACAGGTAAGAGGGAAAGACAAATACTTGGTGCGCTGGAAAGGATTTACGGCGGAGTCCGATACCTGGGAAGGAAGAGAGAATTTGAAGAATGCACAAGAAGCGATTAAAGAATTCAAAAAGGAATATCAGTGAGATATGGAAGATGTAGCACGACAAGAACGCGAAGAAACAACGTTCAAGTGAGGAGAGTTACCAGGGAAGTTTACAGCGAAGATGTTATATGGGTGGTTGGATAAAAGGTATGACCAAGAATATTGGGGTAGGTTGGAGAGAAATTGGAAACGATGGAAGGGCAATATGGGGGACTCATATTATGAGTTGTAGAGAAATTCCTCGGGACAAGGAAGCCTAAGAGGGGGGTGGTGTCATGACTTGGCAAAACAGCTAAGTCATTATCTAATATTCTTTTTCTTTTCTTTTCTTTTCTTTTCTTTTAATTTGTAATAATGGACGCGCGAAAGCAAGTTGACTCATAGGGAAGCGCAGGATAAAAGAACAGGGTTAGGGTTACTCTGCTTGTATAAATAGTGTACAGAATCTAATGGGAACTCTATCGAGTTCTCTTTGTTTAACGCTGAACAAAGAGCAGTTGGCTTAATTCCGGCCCAGAGTTTGGCTCTCTGACACCATTATTCCACTACAAAGGGGCTAAGCCGTCGATGTGAGAGTTTCTGTGAAGGGCACATAGTCCAGATATCTAATATGTCGAGAAAGACTTTATCGCCAGGATTGAACACCAGAGCCGAAGTTCTTTTTTGGTCGTAGTATTTTTTCATGTCGTTCTGTGCCTTGTAGATTGCAGATTTTGCTTCTTTGATTGCCGTTCTCATCCTTTCCGTGAATTTGTTGACTATCTCCAGACTGGAGGGGTTCTGTCAGGGTTCAAAGCCCATGCGAGGAAGCTTTCCAGTGTCAAGCAGGAATGGAGGCTGTTGGGTGATGGAGTGGATGTGATTGTTATGCTGAAACTCTGCCAGGGGTAAGAGGTCGTACCAATTGCCTTGTCACTCATTCACAAAGAGCCAGAGGTACTGGTCTAACTCCTGGTTGACGTGTTCCGTTTGTCTATCAGTTTGAGAATACCAGGCTGTGAAAGACACCAACTTTATTCCTAGCAGGCAGTAAAGTTCTCTGGTGAAACGAGCTACAAACTGGGGTCTGCAGTCCGAGACTATGCATGTCAGAAAGCTGTGGAGCTTCCAGACTTGATGCAGAAAGAGCCTAGCTACTCCTTCCGCCGTTGCCGTCATGTGCATCAGAATGAAGTGTGTTTATTTCAATACTGAATCTACCACTGTCATCACTGCATTGTGCCCAGAGGAGAGGGGAAGTTCCACAACGAAATCTACACTAAGTGTGTCCCATCGCAAGTCTGGGATCTGGAGAGGATGCAATTCATCTACTGGAGTCTATCTTATCAGTTTCGTTCTGAGGCAGAGGTCACAGGTGCTAACGTACTGTCCAATGTACCTAAACATTTGAGGCCACCAGTAATCCCTAGAGACTAACTCCAGTGTTATGAACATCGAGTGGGACTACAGTTATTGTCAGCCTTGGTCTGATAATGAATGTATCACAAATGGTCACTTACTTAGTTTGTGATGGGTGGAAATATAGATTTAAAGTGCTTATGAGCAGAGTTAGACAAGCAACAAAAGATGTTGTTAAGTCTGAGGTCTAATCCTCAGACAGGGAGTTCTTATATACAGAAGAGTGATAGTCTATGCACTAGGACAGATCATCACATGCTACTACCTATTGTTCTATATATGGTAGTGCCTTTGTACTTAAAATAGTGATAACTTAACCATATGGAGGCTGTCCTTTGTTCTAATAAAAGGACAGATAACTATCTATGGGTAATTAATAAAGTCCATGTGCAAATATTGAGGCCTTCATATCTCCACTGATATTAATCATCTTGAGGTCATTCTAGGCCCATTCTGAGCAGTATAAAGAGGGCTTCTGCTGAGCCTAGAACAGAAGCTTAGATTCTAGCAGTTTCCGAGATATTGGTGATTTAATAAATGGTACCATGGTGGTTACCAGTTGATCTACCTAATATCTCAGCCAATACTGATTGCTTTGAAACATGACTGATATCAATCAAAAGGTTTTTTCAAGGGCTTTCCGTCGCTGTTGAGACTGTGAGAATCGTTGAAGAATTGGTGGAGATATGGCTGAATGAAGTTTGTGACAGAATAGCTAGTAGACGAAATGATAGCAATGCGAGAAGAGACATTGATGGTACGGAATGAAGACATTACTATGCAATAATGCATAGAATGTCAAAGCATCTTAGGAGACAATGGACTCGTGGTATGGACAGGACTCTTTGGAGAAACCTCGGACTATTTTTCCTTTTCTATCTTTGGACTTGTGCTAAATGGGACAATATTGGACTAACCCATTATTAGACATTGACTCACTTCTGACTCACTTGTCACCTTGTCACTGATCTGTCACTTAACCAGTCACTCTTAGTTACAAGTAGTGTTACCATATTGTAACAATAGTTACATTCCTAGTTAGGATAAATACAGACCAGAAAGAGAAGAAAATGGCAAGTTCTCTCTTTCTGTATCCCTTTCTGTATTTCTCTACTCTAAGGGATCGGTACTCTTATCTGTCTTTGGACAAACCTCAAGAGTGCTACTCAAAGTCTCGTTGACATCTCTCCTCCAATATAACTTTACTGAAAACCTTAACCAGATCCTCTAATGAGGAGCATGAAGATATCAAGTGTTAGATATAAGCTTCAAGTTGAAATGCATATTCAACTGTGAGGTTTAGAGTCTTAACATCCAGTGTTTTCTAGCGTCCGGGGTGTCCAGCAACCTTCATGTCATGGCACAGCGAGACCACTCGCCTTTGTAAGTCTGTGTTCTGGGAAACATAGATCTTGCCTCTGAACCTTCGTCTTCCAACCATTCCATGAAACAGACCATCTTACCTAATGCTTGCCAGAGTTCCCTTGCCGCCTTTGCCACTGGCTCTTCCTGTTAAGACTCTAAACCTCACAGTTGAATATGTGTTTCAACTTGAAGCTTATATCTAACACTTGATATCTCCACGCTCCTCGTTAGAAGGTCCGATTAAGGTTTTCAGTGAAGTTATATCAGAGGAGAGATGTCAACAAGACTTTGAGTAGTACCCTTGAGGTTGTCCTAAGACAAGTAAGAGTACCGATTCCTCAGAGTAAGGATTTTACAAAGGGAATACAAAAAGAGAGAACTTGCTGTTCCCTTCTTTTTCTGATCTGTATTTATTCTAACTAGAGATGTAACCAATCGTTACAATGTGGTAACACTACTTGTAACTAAGAGTGACTAGTTAAGTCACAGATCAGTGACAAGGTGACAAGTGAGTCAGAGATGAGTCAGTGTCTAATAATGGGTTAGTCTGATGTTGTCCCATTTAGTACAAGTCCAAAGATTAAGAAGGAAAATGGTCCAAGGTTTCTCCAAAGAGTCCTGTCCATACCATGAGTCTATTGTCTCCTAAGATGCTTTGACATTCTATGCATTACTGCATAGTAATGTCCTTGTTCTGCACCATTGACGTTTCTTCTCGCATTGCTATCATTTCATCTACTAGCCATTCATTATCAGACCAAGGCTGATAATAACTGTAGTCCCACTCGATGTTCATAACATGAAGTCTGAACTATCAGCCTCAATATGGAAGGGTTCCGAGTCCTGAAATGATACCAAGACTAGAGCAGTGGTCACTGCCATCTTGAGGCGTTCAAAGGCTTCCTGTTCTTTGGTGTCCCAGTTCTAGGCCTGGTCAGAATGAGTGAGGTCTAAGAGAGGTCTGGCTATGGTCGAGAAATCTTGGTTGAAGTGATGGTAGAAGTTAATGAAGTCTATGAAAGCCTGCATGTCAGTTTGGTTCTCCAGGGTGGACCAGTCATAGACTCTGGCAACTTTAACAGAGTCCATCGCAACCTTGTTCTCCAAGATGACCAGTCTGAGGTATTCAATCTGCTTCCGATAGAACTCACACTTCTCCGGATGGAGGAATAGCTTGTGTTCCACCAGTACTTCCAAAACCCTCCAGACCGCTTGTTCATGCTCCTCTTCCGTCTTTGTAAAGATCAGAATGTCATCCAAGTATACCACTACGATCCCCTTGGCTATGAGAGTTCTGAAGATGTCGTTCATCATAGTTTGGAAGGTGGTGGAACTATTGGTCATTCAGAAGAACATCACAAGGGGTTCAAAAAGGCCGTAATTGGTACAGAAGACTGCCTTCCATTTATCTCTGGACTTAATATGTATGTTATTGAAACCCCAGCAGACATCTAATTTCATGAAGTACCAGGCTCCACAGAGCTGGGTAATGAGTTTGGAGATGAGTGGGAGAGGATATCTATTCTTTACAGTTATAGTATTCAGTGCGCGGTAGTCTTGGACCAGCTAGAGTGAACTATCTTTCTTAATAAAGAACACGGAGGCTGCAATAGGGGATTTAGAAGGTTGGATTCATCTGGTACGGAGGTTTTCCTTCAGGAAGGCATCTAACTCAGCTTGTTCCAACAGGAACAGGGAATAGACTTCCGACAACTTGGGCTCTGCTCCAGAGGTCAGCTCGATAGCATGATCCCATTTGCGGTGCTTGGGTAGTATGTCAAAGTCCTCTTTAGTGAACACAGATCGGAACTCCGCGACATAGGTGGGCAGTAGATGTAAGGGCGACTGGGCACAAGACTCTAGGAGAATCCTCAGTTAATATTACACTTAGTAGTTATGATACAACTCACCTCCAGGAGAATCCTCAGAGATTAGGATGAGGCTCCTGAAGGGATGTTCTATATTATATACATCCCTAGTATCAGGGTCGGCAGGATTGGAGCTAAACTAGTGTGTTTAAGTATCACTAGCAAACAGGCTAAGGTAGCTCCGGAGGGTTGTCATAGCGTTTAGGGGTGGAAATAGAAGTGTCCTCTTACAGTAGAGTAGTAGTAGCAAGTGTCTCCTTACTGCGTCTGGCTCCTTCCATGAGGTGCTGGGAGGTTGTTGTCAGACTAGCTAACTCCAAAGCCAGAATTAAGCCAACTGCTCCTTTATCAGTGTTTGACAAGGAGAACTCAATAGAGTTCTCATTAGATTTTCTACACTACTTATACAACTACTATATGGTCTGTGCACTATTTTCCCACACCTATCATGTGACATCATGTGATGTGATGCTATGACTTCCTGTCATGTGACTGTGACTATGTGACACTTGTGACGTGACACTTTCCCACACTTCCTTCTGTGTAGTAAGTCCAAGATAAAAGAAAAGAAATATAGATAATGACTTAGCCGTTTTGTCAAGTCATGACAGTTGTAGTGGTGGCTTAGAGATCGGCCTAGGTAAACTCCGGGAAGAGGCTTGTAAGAAACAGTCAGTCTCCAAGCTCCCAATTGGGGCTGTACGTTTGCGAAAGCGTTTCTTTGAGGTCTGGTTCTTCTTGGAACAGGGGTATGGGTCCGTCGTGACATGATCGGAGGGCCCAGAGTTCAATCTTTTTCTGGCAAGTCTGTTCCTTCCGCTGGGCGCATCCTTCTTCACACTGGAGTGAACAACGGGTCATTTCAACTTCTTCCTTTTCCCAGTCAACCTTGGGGTTGTGGTCCTTAAGCCAGTTATAGCCTAGGATCAAACTCTGTTTCCCAAGGCTGGAGACAGCTAAGAGCATCCTTTCGGAGTGAGTTTTGTAGCAGAGAAGTACGTTTACAACCTCGGAAATCTGGCCTGCCTCATTAGGGGAACCGTCGATGTTGAAGACCGGGATGTTGTGCAAGAGAGTTTGAGTATTTATCCCTTTCGAACAGACGAACTCCCAGTCGATGAAGCTTCCAGTTGCTCTGCTGTCCAAGAGGGCTTTGACGGAGTGGAGTTCACTTGTGTCCATAGTTCTGATTTCCATGGGCAGGAGCAAAGAGGTCCCTCATGTGTCCAAGGCACTGATCGAGAGGAGCTTGGGCAGTCTCTTCTCCCACTTGGGTTTATGGAGCGGAGTAGGAACCAAGGGGATGAGAAATGGTATGTCTGTTAGTTCACTGTCAATTGTATTGGGGTCTTCTATAGTCAATATAGTGAACTTATTTACTGGTGATCAGGGTGCACTTATCACCGGCTGCACTACACAAAATCCTCTTCCTCCTCTGGGGGACAAGATCCTTCAATCGGAACTACATCTTTTAATGCCAACAAATCTTCAATTAGCTCCTCCCGTTGTTTTGCGGTGAGCTGACGGACGTCCATGTAGTGAGGACAGTTTAAGACTAAGTGATTCGCATCTTTGCATCAGTAGCACTCTCGCAGAGACAGGGACCTCGTCTTCCTGGTCACATCGACGTCCATAGGGACTCCCACAGACGGAGCGGGCAGCGGAGATTTCAGAGTGACCAAAAGGGGCAGAACAGAGGGCAATCTTGCTATGGACAACAGTGGAGGATAGGCGGAGGCAGTTTTGGGCAGTGCAGAGGGGGCAGAGCATGACACGGACTGAAAGGCCTCATTGGCGAGGTGTGCCTGGTCAATCCTCTATGCTGCTCTGTACCACACGTTGGGGTCAGTATTGACTAGTCGTTCATATAGCATAGTAGCAATCTGGTTCTGGATGCCCAACCTGAAACTGCATTGAAACTTTACCACTAGCATTGAAAAGGGCAAAAGGGAAGTTAGCTGTGACAAGCAAGTAGAAAGGGGTGGTGACAGTTCCCAATTGTGTGCTAAAGGGTTTGTAGGGAGAAAGAGGAAGTGGGGGTATCAGAAAGAAATTAAAAGGAAAAGTGCAGCTTATCTGTAATATAAAAATAGATGGAATGATTGGGAGCTCAATCTAGATCCGCCTCACATGGTGTCTCTAAGGTGTCCACCTTTACATACTGTAACAAGCTTACTAGTAGAATAGTCAGTAAACCACTCATGGGCCTTACCACACTCAATCAAGCCCTCATCTGCACCTCCACACCAAACCTTATGGGTGTGATACGATCTGAGTCAATGATTAGCCAGGCTTTTCAGGCCTGCTATCCCATAGAAGGTTTCCTGAGCGACCGCTGTATCTTGGCTCATGAAAGAGTAGGGTATATAGTAGAAAACATGCACCAACTCAACCTCTCACCAAGATCACCCCTTACACACTCAAGAGAATCGCATTTACAACCTCAAGAGCTTCTGAGATGAAGGCAAGGGCCAAG
>Ga0157361_1000337_pt1 | contig 20724 bp, 20 predicted proteins | sample AttlaeALBM2_FD_111481 | JGI IMG/M metagenome (GOLD analysis project Ga0157361, IMG submission 111481) | Fungus gardens microbial communities from leaf cutter ant in Ribeirão Preto, State of São Paulo, Brazil - Atta laevigata ALBM2 | ecosystem: Host-associated > Fungi > Mycelium > Unclassified ...
CCCATCGACGATAAATTAATTGTGAATATTGTCACGTTTGATGATGAAGTTGTTGGACGGATTTTTTCACTGAGTTAATTTCCTGTGAGCAGAAGATTATGCTTTGTGAAGCCTTGAGCTGGAGTCAGCGATGCGAGTGGTAATTTTAGGTAGTGGAGTGGTGGGCGTAGCCAGTGCCTGGTATTTGGCGAAGGCGGGGCATGAGGTGACGGTGATCGATCGTCAGCCAGGTCCTGCACTGGAAACCAGCGCGGCGAACGCCGGGCAGATTTCACCGGGCTATGCCGCTCCCTGGGCGGCGCCGGGCGTGCCGCTGAAGGCCATCAAGTGGATGTTCCAACGCCATGCGCCGTTGGCGATCCGTCTCGACGGCAGCAGCTTCCAGCTCAACTGGATGTGGCAGATGCTGAAAAACTGCAACACCGAACACTACATGACCAACAAAGGCCGCATGGTGCGCCTGGCAGAATATAGCCGCGACTGTATCAAGGCGCTGCGGCAGGAAACCGGCATCCAGTACGAAGGCCGCCAGGGCGGCACGCTGCAGCTGTTCCGCACCCAACAACAGTTCGAAAACGCAGCGAAAGACATTGCGGTATTGGAAGATGCCGGGGTGCCTTACAAGCTGCTGGAGGCCAGCCAGCTCGCCAGCGTTGAGCCGGCGCTGGCCCAGGTGGCGCACAAGCTGACCGGTGGTCTGCAGCTGCCGAACGACGAGACCGGCGATTGCCAGCTGTTTACGCAACAGCTGGCGAAGATGGCAGAGCAGGCGGGCGTGACTTTTCTGTTCAACCGCAGCGTCGATCGTCTGCTGGTGGAGGGCGACAAGATCGCCGGCGTGCAGTGTGGCGAGGAAGTGTTCAAGGCCGATAGCTACGTGGTGGCGTTCGGCTCCTACTCCACGGCGCTGCTGCGCGGCCTGGTGTCGATACCGGTTTACCCGCTGAAGGGCTATTCGTTGACCATTCCTATCACCGACGAAGCGGCGGCGCCGTTCTCTACGGTATTGGATGAGACGTATAAAATCGCCATCACGCGCTTCGACCAGCGTATTCGCGTTGGCGGCATGGCGGAGATCGTCGGTTTCAACACGCAGCTGGAGCAAAAACGGCGCGAAACGCTGGAGATGGTGGTACGCGATCTCTACCCGAACGGCGGCAGAGTGGAGGACGCGACGTTCTGGACCGGCCTGCGGCCGATGACGCCGGACGGCACGCCGATTGTCGGCCGCACTTCGCTGAAGAACCTGTATCTCAATACCGGGCATGGCACGTTGGGCTGGACGATGGCCTGCGGTTCCGGGCAGCTGTTGTCCGATCTGATGTCCGGTATTACGCCGGCGATCCCTTCCGATGATCTGGCGGTGGCGCGTTACAGCGCCGGGTTTCGCCAGCAACACGCGGTTCCGCTGAACGACGTGCATCCCGCACGTTAATCGTCGACGCTGTCATAGACTTTCCCGGCCACGCGCAGGCGCGCGTGGCCGCTGTATGCTGCCCCAAGGAGAACCGATGCCCCGTCCCATAACCGCCACGATGCATCTCGGCGCGATTGAAAATAACCTGCAGGTGGTGCGCCGTTTCGCCCCCGGCGCCAAAGTGTGGGCGGTGGTCAAAGCCAACGCCTATGGCCACGGTATCAAACACGTTTGGCGCAGCATGGCGCAAACCGACGGCTTCGCCATGCTGGATCTGGCCGAAGCGGTGCTGTTGCGCGAATCGGGTTGGCAAGGGCCGATTCTACTGCTGGAAGGTTTCTTCCAGCCGCAGGATCTGGCGTTGCTCGATCGTTATCGCCTGACGACGGCGGTGCACAGCGACTGGCAGCTGGCGGCGATCGCCGACGCCACGCTGAGCGCGCCGCTCAATGTCTATCTGAAAGTGAACAGCGGCATGAATCGGTTGGGGTTCGCACCCGAGCGGCTGCGCGAGGTGTGGCAAAGGGCGCAGGCGGTTGCCAACATCGCCGAACTGACGCTGATGAGCCATTTCGCTACCGCCGACGGCCCGGAAGGCGTAACCCAGCAGATGGCCACTATCGAGACGGCGGCTACCGATATACCGCTGCCGCGCTGCCTGGCCAATTCGGCCGCTACGCTGTGGCACCCTTCGACCCATGGCAGCTGGGTCCGCCCTGGGATCATTCTGTATGGCGCTTCGCCGAGCGGTTGCTGGAATGATGTTGCGGCGACGGGGCTGCAGCCAGCGATGACGCTGAGCAGCGAGATCATCGGCATTCAACAGCTGAAGTCTGGCGATCGCGTGGGCTACGGCGGCCGTTACAGCGCCGCTGGCGCGCAGCGTATCGGCGTGGTGGCCTGCGGCTATGCCGACGGCTATCCGCGCCATGCGCCGACCGGTACGCCGGTATGGGTGGATGGTGTACTGACCCGCACGCTGGGAACGGTATCGATGGACATGCTGGCGGTGGATCTGACGCCCTGTCCGCAAGTCGAACTGGGCGCCGAAGTGGAGCTGTGGGGGAAACGCCTGCCGGTGGACGAGGTGGCCACGGCGGCAGGGACGTTAGGCTATGAGCTGCTGTCGGCCTTAGCGGCGCGGGTGCCGGTCGTCACCGAAGCCTGAGCCGCGGCTCAGGCGACTTTTCTAATCAGCCCTTTAATCTGCTTGCTGAGCCGCCGCGCATGCAGCGCCAGCAGGCAGCCTGCCAGCATCACCAGCGCCAGCGAGAGCTTGGGTTGCAGCGGCAACGCCATCGCCACCAAACCCAGCGCGGCGCCGCCCGCCATCTGCACGAAACCGACCAGCGCGGACGCGACGCCGGCCTCATTGGAATACGGCTCCAGCGCGTAGCTGGTGGCCGGGCCCATCACGAACGCCAACCCAGCGCAGGCGCTGGCGACCGGCAGCATATACGCCAGCCAGTGCGCTTGTGCCGTTGCAGGCAACAGCATGACGCCCAGCAGCAGGCCCAGACAGCCCAGCCCCATCAACATGCCGCCGGTCGCCAGACAAACCGGGCGGCCGACCTTGTGGATGATGCGGTTGGCGAAGAAGCTGACCAGCATGATCCAGAAACCGTTGGCGCCGAACACCAGCGAGAATTGCAGCGGGGTCAGGCCGGCGGTACCCATCAGCACGTTCGGTGCCAGAGAAACGTAGGTCAGCGCCATGCCCATCGCCCCGGAGTTCACCACCGCAAAGGAGAGGAAGCGGCGTTCGCTGAGGATGCGCGCGTATTGGCGCACCGGCAGCCCTTTGACCGGCACGGTATCTGCGGGGCGGGTTTCCGGCAGGCGCAGCGCGATGAGCGCCAACACCAGCAGCGCATAGCCGACCAGGAACCAGAAAGGCGCGCGCCAGCCGAAGGCTTCGGCGAGCAGGCCACCGAGCAGCGGCGCCAGCGCTGGGATGATGTTCAGCGTGCCGTTGAGAAAACCGAAAGCGCGGGCGGCGTCGTCGCCATTCAGGCGATCGCGCACGCCGCTGAAGGCGACGACGGCGGTGCAGCAAACCGCCACCCCTTGCAGCAGACGCGAAGCGATGAAAACCGTCGGGTTGGTGGCCAGCGCCGCCATCGCGGCGCCGATCATGTAGAGGATAATGCCGGCCAGCGCCACCGGCTTGCGTCCATAGTTATCGACCAGCGGGCCGGCGATGACCTGGCCGAGGCCGAGCACCAGTATAAACAGCGATATGGTGGATTGGATCAGCGCTTCACTGCTGCCGAGGCCGACGGCAATGGCGGGAATGGTCGGCAGGTAAAGATCGATGCCTAATGGGCCGAGCAGCACCAGGCTGAGAAGCATAAACAGAAACTTTTGCATAACAGGAAAGGCACGTCCGAGTGACAAAGAGGGCTAGAGTAGAGACTCTGGCGGCAAATGAAAAGGGGCAAAGCGGGTCAGCGCTGCGCCCCCTGGCGGTAATAGAGCGCCGAGACGGTATCGGCCACATAGCGGGCCTGGTGGCGAGCATCATCCAGCGCGCGATGCGGCATGCCCTCGAACGGGCGGGTCTTTTTCGGGTTAAAGCCGTGCAGTTCCGCCAGCGTGATCACCGTGCGTACGTCCTGAGTATCCCAGAATTTCCACGGGCAGGGCATTTCCAGCTGCTGGAAGGCGTGCTCGAGGATCGCGCAGTCGAACTCTTTGCCGTTGCCCCAGACTTTCACCGTATCGGTGCTGTTCATATGGATGAAGCGGCTAAGGCTGCTCAGCACGCGCTTCAGGCTCTCGGTGCCGCCGAAGGCCTGCTTGCGCGCTTCATCGGACTGTTTCGCCCACCAGGCGACCGTATCCAGGCTGATGGTACGGCCCGGTTGGTCTTTCTGGCTGCTGACGGCGGCTTCGAATTCGGCGCCCAGCTCCCCGGTTCGAGGATCGAAAAACACCGCCGCAACCACCAGGATGACGGCGCTGGGTTTTATATCCAGGGTTTCAATATCTAACATCAGATGGTGCATCGGCGTTTCCGGTGGTTGGCGTGGTGGCTTAATGTTACTACAGAACGTGCGCCGATGCGGCCGGTGCGCACATGAAATCCTTTTAAAGCGCCGCGTTCAGGTTATGATGCTTGGGATACTCTTGTCTGGTTGGTCGCTATCGGTGAGAACGCTTATCTTTATTCTGTGCATGGTTGGCTACTTGCTGCTGCTGGGCTACCTTAGCGTGTTTGTCACGGACAAGATCTGTGAGAAGGCGGGCAACTACACCAAAATATGCCGCATCGTAGACATTTCCGAGCCCCATATCCCCAAATAGCGCCGTGTTTACCCCAGGTAGTCAGTGGTAATCAACGGGGTCAGAATGGCCGCCAGCGCCGTGAGCGCGCCCCATTGCCGCCAACCCAGCCGCGCCAGCCAGTCATGCCGCTGCGGGGGCGTGGCCAGTTGCCCGACGGCCACGGCACCGGTAAGCAGCAGCGTCAGAATCAGCAGCACCAGGCCGCGGCTCACCAGCGTGAATTCAACATGCAGCACATTGGCGTAATACAGGCGCATCAGGATAAAATAACTCAGCAAGATCCAGGCGAAAACGACGTTCTTCTTGAGCACCTGCTGCAGCATCAGCGCGAGGAACAGGCTGTGAAACAGCGACAGCAGGGGCGCCTCAAGCGGATGCCGAACGCAGACGTTGTAGACCGCCATGTAAATGTTGAAAACCAGCAGGATATAGATCACGTAAATATACCAGCCGTAGATCACTTTGAGCTTTTTCGGGCTCGGCGGCAGGGCGAGTGCGTCCGGTTTCATTAATGCCTCCTGATGATGCCAGGCAAACGCTGCGGTTGAAGACGGCGCGGCGGCATCGTAATTTAAAATTCACAGGGTATATATCACCCGCGCGCTAAATGACGATTAAACACAGGATCGGCTTTATTTCCGCGCTGGCCTGGAACTCTTTTTCGTGCGCGGGGTCGGCTGGCGTGCGACTATTTGGCCGTTTCTGCACCATGGTGAAAGACGCAATATATTGATATGAAAGATTATAAAAACACTTCGGGCACTAAGATTCTGCTGCTGTTCAGCCTGGCGTTTTACACGCTGTTGCCGCCGCTGTTGACGGCGGCCGTGTTCAACCGTTTCAATCTTAACCCCTTCGCGATCGTCAAATTTTTGCACTTCAACCCGTTTTTGGCCGACCGGGGCATACCCGGTTATCAAACTTTCTTCTACTTGCTGATGCTCTGGTTGGGGATAAATATTTTTCTGTGGCTGCTGGTGTGGGGGACGGGGCGGTTGTATCGGTGCTGGCGAGCGCCGCGCGGCTGATATTTTCCCAAAGGGAAAACGTTGCGCAGGGAAATGACTTTACAATCAATAATGAGACGTATTATCATCTTTTCGCCGGTGAGGGGAAAGGGTTGTCTCCTTCTGTGCCCCCCGAGCCGGCACGACATTGCTCACATTGCTTCCAGTTTTCATGCCAGCCTTGCGCTGGCGTTTTTTTATCCCACGCCAAAAATCCGCGACGCCGGCGGCCTTCCCTTTTTCATTAGCATGGCTGTTTAAAAACCCAAACCCGCCGCGAGGTCTGTTGGGGGATTAGAACAGCGAAAACAGCAACACGACCGGCAGGCTCAACGGCCAGGTTAACCCTATGGTCAGTGCGCTGATACAGCGTATTTTGACGGTGTCCCGGCTAACCAGGTAGGTGAAAATCATAGAAACTAACAGACCAATAAAATAACAGTATTGCGTTGCAACCCACAGCGACGACATGAAACCCGATCCCAGTTGTATTTTTACGCGCGAATTCTAGGAGCTTGGCGGGTGATAATCAATGACCAAAGGCCGTTTATTCATACCTTTATCCATAAGAATGCATAATTTATTTCTATAAAGAACGTAGGGTTATTAACGGCTTTCCGGTTATTACAAAAAGAAATCAACAACATAGTTACCGGTAACATTTTGCGTCTGGCAAGCCCTCTGTTTGGGGGGCTACGCCAGGTCAGAAAAAAGTCGACGAGGGACGCAGAAAGGGGATGGGACTGTTATACGTAAATATTATTGATGTATCTGTGGGCGGAAAGGTTAAGGCGGGATGACGTCAGGTTTTGCTTTCGTGGGCACTTTGGGGGGCGGTTTTAGCGCATCGTCCCGATGCGCTGCTTGCCAGCCAGGGAGGGGGATTTATTGCCGCCGCAGGTTTAATGAATGTTAAGACCGTAGACGAACAGCCACGAAAACAGCAGCGCCAGCAGGCATGCCATAAAAACGATGGAGATCATTTCCTTCACAACTTCATTCCTTTTCCCGGTGAGCTAAATTTACTTCTCTTTGTTTTTGCGCGAGATTTTAGATCGGTATGGGTAAAAATCCTAGTTTTAATCCCGTTTTTTGCTTTGCACGCTGCGTGGATAGGCCATGGCGATGCCGGGAAATCGCGTGCGTTAACCCGTCGTAGCTATTGCCGAACGCCGCGAGCCTGACTATATAAAAATGAGGACTGCGTGACGTCGCCGGTAGCAAGGCGCGCCCCTTAAGGGCTGCAGTTTATCTGTCTATAGCGCTTCCCTAAGATGAAGGAGTCGGCAATGAGCACAAAACCCACTATCGTGCTGGTACACGGATTCTGGGGCGGCGCCGCGCACTGGAGTAAGGTCATCCTCGAGTTGTCGCGTAGGGGATATTCGGCGATGCATGCGGTGGAAATGCCGCTGACCTCGTTGGCTGAGGATGCGGAACGCACGCGCAAGATGGTCGCGCAGCAAGCGGGGCCGGTATTGTTGGTGGGGCACTCTTACGGTGGTGCCGTGATCACGGCAATGGGCAACCTGCCTAATGTGGTCGGCCTGGTCTACATCGCCGCCTTTGCGCCGGACGCCGGAGAAAGCCCCGGCGGTATTACGCAAGCGCATCCTCCTGCGGCGGTGGCGAATCTGGCCCCGGACAGCGACGGCTATCTGTGGATCAAAGCCGACAAGTTTCACGAGAGCTTTTGCCAGGATCTGACTGCCGACGAAGCGCTGGTGATGGCGGTGGCGCAGAAGGCTCCGCTGGCCGATACCTTCGGTAACACCATCGGCGAACCGGCATGGAAACATAAACCGTCATGGTATCAGCTCTCCAGCGACGATCGCATGATAACGCCGGAGAATCAGCGGCACATGGCGCAGCGGCTGCGGGCCAAGAAAGTTATGGTGCTGGATGCCAGTCATGCTTCGCTGGTTTCCCATGCCGCAGAGGTGGCGGGATTGATTGACGAAGCGGCCGGTTATGAATAAAGCCAGGGCAGAAAGGTAATCAAGGTGACAGCCCGCAACAGACTGTCTATTACGTCGGGCTAAAGAGCCGGCGTAATAGGCGCTTATTAAGGATAAGGGTTGATATCGCTATCAAGGGTAATGATGAACATCATCATTAACACCACGAGGGTGGCAATAATGGCGTAGATTTCCGCCTTGCGCATATCGCCTTAACGCCCGTTGACGCCGATCATTTCTATTGCTGCACGATGCAGTCTCTGAAAATAATCATCGGGTTGTTTTTCCACCTCCTGGATAAGGCAGGCGAGCAGATTCTGTTTGGTTATCGGCTTGTTGGCGGTCAGCACCAGCAGCACGCTTTTGCCGAGCAGGCAGCATATTTGCTTATGGTATTCATCAACATCTTGCTTGTTGAGGCCATAGAGAGTGTAGTCGATCATGATGTCTAACCTGCTGACAGGTAAATGCCCGCCGTGGAGGGCTGAGAAGCCATGGAAAAATAAAATGGGGCAAATTTCGCTTAGTAAAGGACTTAAGCGATGAGGTAACGATAACTGAATGGGAATATTCCTATCAAGCCGTGCGGGCCAGGAGGCGAATGTTTAGGAATAACCTCAGAAGCGCAAATAATAGGGAGGGCCGTTCTGGGCAATGTGGCTTATTATTGATATTGGGTTTGTTTAAAAATTAAACATAGATATTCTGAATATATAATGGTGAAAAAGAAACAGCCGGAAAATGTCATTCTCCGGCTGTGGTGACGTTCGCGCGGTGCTATTCACACGGTTTGCTTGCGAAACAGTTCGCGGAATACCGGATAAATATCGTCCGGCTCGCGGATATGCTGCATGGCGAAGTTGTCGAATTTCGCCTGCAGATCCTCATATTCGCGCCACAGCGTCTGATGAGCGCGACGAGTGATTTCTATATAGCTGTAATAACGCACCATCGGCAGGAGCTTCTTCGCCAACAGCTCATGACACAGCGGTGAATCGTCGGCCCAGTTGTCACCGTCCGACGCCTGCGCGGCGTAGATATTCCATTGCGCCGGGTCGTAGCGCTCTTCGACGACGTCGTTCATCAGCTTCAGCGCGCTGGAGACGATGGTGCCGCCGGTTTCTTGCGAATAGAAGAACTCCTGTTCGTCCACCTCTTTCGCCTGGGTGTGGTGGCGAATATAGACCACCTCGACGTTTTTGTAGGTACGGCTCAGGAACAGATAAAGCAGAATGTAAAAACGTTTGGCCATATCTTTGGTCGCCTGATCCATCGAGCCGGACACGTCCATCAGGCAGAACATCACCGCCTGGCTGGAGGGTTCCGGCCGGCGCTCATAGTTTTTGTAGCGCAGATCGAAGGTGTCGATGAACGGCACGCTTTCGATTTTCTTGCGCAGTTCGGCAATCTCCTTGCGCAACCGCTCCTCTTCCAGCAACTGCACCGGTTCAGTGTTTTCCAGCTGGTTCAACTCGTCTTCCAGTTCGTGCAACGCGCGCCTTTTCCCGGCGGTCATGGCGGTACGCCGCGCCAGCGAGTTTTGCAGCGATCGCACGACGCTGATGTTGGCCGGCACACCGTTGGCGGTATAGCCTGCGCGGTGGGTTTTGAACTCGGTCAACTGCTTGTACTGGTTCTTTTTCAGGTTGGGCAGGGCAAGATCTTCGAACAAAAGATCGAGATACTCGTCTTTGGAAATCTGGAAGACGAACTCATCCTGGCCTTCACCGTCCTGGCTGGCGTTGCCCTGGCCGCCGCCACCGCCTGATCCGCCCTGAGGCCGCTCAACGCGATCGTTCTGCACGAAGTGGTCGTTGCCCGGATGCACCCGATGGCGCGTGCCGCCGCGCCCCTGATGAAACATCGGTTCGTTGATATCGTCAGTGGGGATGGAGACCGATTCCCCGCTGTCTACGTCGGTGACCGAACGCTTGTTGATGGCTTCGGCAATCGACTGTTTGATTTGCGACTTGTAACGACGCAAGAAGCGCTGGCGGTTCACCATGCTCTTGTTTTTGCCGTTCAGCCGTCGGTCAATGAAATAGGCCATACTTCCCCCAAACGACGTTGCCAACTCTTCATGTCCCGGCCGCTGCAGCGCAATGTGCCGCCCCTCCGTGGGCTGCGCTGCAACGTCCATGACGGTGGACATGGCCCTGATAATGCCGCTTACCTGAGGCGTTATGAGGATTTTCTGACCCGCAGATACCATTCACACAGCAGGCGCACCTGCTTACGGGTATAGCCTTTCTCCATCATACGGTCGACGAAGTCGTCGTGTTTTTTCTGCTCGTCCGTCGAGGTTTTGGCGTTGAACGAAATCACCGGCAACAGCTCTTCGGTATTGGAGAACATTTTCTTCTCGATCACGGTGCGCAGCTTCTCGTAGCTGGTCCAGTTCGGGTTACGGCCGTTGTTATTGGCGCGGGCACGCAGCACGAAGTTCACGATTTCGTTACGGAAATCTTTCGGGTTGCTGATCCCGGCCGGCTTTTCAATTTTCTCCAGCTCGGCGTTCAGGGACTCACGATCGAACAGCTGACCGGTATCGGGATCGCGATACTCCTGATCCTGAATCCAGAAGTCCGCGTAGGTCACGTAGCGATCGAAAATGTTCTGTCCGTATTCCGAGTAGGATTCCAGATAGGCGGTCTGGATCTCCTTGCCGATAAACTCGGCGTATTTCGGGATCAGGTAGCCTTTCAGGTGCTCCAGGTATTTCTCGGCCAAATCCTGCGGGAACTGTTCGCGTTCGATCTGCTGTTCCAGCACATAGAACAGGTGCACCGGGTTAGCCGCCACCTCGGCGTGATCGAAGTTAAACACTCGCGAGAGGATTTTAAAGGCGAAACGGGTGGAGAGGCCGTTCATGCCTTCGTCAACCCCGGCGTAGTCGCGGTACTCCTGATAGGACTTGGCCTTCGGATCGGTATCCTTGAGGCTTTCGCCGTCGTACACGCGCATTTTCGAGTAAATGCTCGAGTTTTCCGGCTCTTTCAGCCGCGACAGCACGCTAAACCGCGCCAGCGTCTCCAGGGTGCCCGGCGCGCAGGGCGCGTGGGTCAGCTCGCTGTGGTCCAGCAATTTGTCGTAAATCTTGATCTCTTCCGACACGCGCAGGCAGTAAGGTACCTTGACGATGTACACGCGGTCGAGGAACGCTTCGTTGTTCTTGTTGTTACGGAAGGTCACCCATTCGGATTCGTTGGAGTGCGCCAGAATAATGCCGTTGAACGGCAGGGCGGAGATGCCCTCGGTGCCGTTGTAGTTACCTTCCTGGGTCGCCGTCAGCAGCGGGTGCAGCACCTTGATCGGTGCTTTGAACATCTCGACGAATTCCATTATCCCCTGGTTGGCGCGGCACAGGGCACCGGAGTACCCGTAGGCGTCCGGATCGTTCTGCGCGTGGTTCTCCAGTTTACGGATATCCACTTTACCGACCAGCGCAGAGATGTCCTGGTTGTTCTCGTCGCCCGGTTCGGTTTTGGCGATGGCGATCTGTTCCAGAATGGAAGGGCGTACTTTCACGACTTTAAACTTGGTGATGTCGCCGCCGAACTCATGCAGGCGCTTGGCCGCCCACGGCGACATGATGGTGCCGAGATAGCGACTGGGGATGTTGAACTCTTTTTCCAGGATCGAGGCATCTTCCTGCGGATTGAACAGGCACAGCGGATGATCGTTGACCGGGCTGCGTTCGCCGTTGGCGCTGAGGGTATAGATGGGCACGCGCTGCATCAGCGCCTTCAGGCGTTCCGCCAGCGAGGATTTACCGCCGCCCACCGGGCCGAGCAGGTACAGGATCTGTTTCTTCTCTTCCAGGCCCTGGGCGGCGTGTTTCAGGTAAGAGACGATCTGTTCGATGGCCTCTTCCATGCCGTAGAATTCTTCGAAGGCCGGATAGCGTGCGATCACGCGGTTGGAGAACAGGCGCGACAGGCGTGATTCTAGCGCAGTGTCGACCATCACAGGTTCACCGATAGCCATCAGCAGACGTTCGGCCGCGTTGGCATAGGCACTGCGATCTTGCCGGCAAATGGTAAGAAATTCCTGCAGTGTGAACTCTTCGTCCTTGGCAGCTTCGTAGCGCTGGCGATAGTGGTCAAATATGTTCATGATGCCCGTCCTTTCGTTATTAGCACAGGTTAAAGAGAGCGTGTGATAGTGTTCTGGCTCCCGAAAGATGAGAATACGCCTGAGTACAGCAACCCGTATGCCAACTTGGTGCGCTTATTATCGCGAGTTGCGCTGTATGCCACTGGGCCCAGGATAAATTCACCTTCTGATTTAAGCTTAGTTTGCTTGCCGGAAAATTTCCTGCCGCAGAAAAAGCTTTTTTTAAGTCATATCAATGACTCAGTTATTACCGTGTGAGCCAAATGCCTTGTCTGGCGCGGCCTGCGGGATGAAACGTCACCGTTCCGCCATGATTAATTCATAATTCCGCTATAAGTTATTCGATCTTGGTCGTTTTCTATTGTAAAGATTAGGCGCGTAACTAAATTTTCACATAAACTGTTGCAGCTATTAACCCTGTAATTTATGGAAAAAGAACCAGTGAAGATTTCAAAACTCAAAACGCTAGCAATTATCGCTTCCGCAATGGTTTGTGCGCAAAGTGCTCAGGCGGGAACCTGGTCACTCGGCGCTGCCGCGCTGGTTAGCCCGGACGCGTATCGTGGTTATCAGGACCGCGTTTATCCGGTGCCCGTTATCGACTATGAAGGTGACGACTTCTACTTCCGTACTCTGACCGCCGGTTACTACCTGTGGAAGGATCAAGAAAACCAGCTGAGCATCATGGGTTACTACACGCCATGGGGCTACCGTCCGGGCGACAGCGACGACGATCGCATGAAGCGTCTCGACAAGCGCCGCGGCACGCTGATGGCCGGCCTGGCCTACTCGCACAACGCCGAGTGGGGCACCCTCCGCACCACCTTCACCGGCGACACGCTGAACAACAGCAACGGTCTGGTGGGCGATGTGGCTTACCTGTACAAGTTTGATCTGGACGCGCTGACGCTGGTCCCGGGCGTGGGCGTGATGTGGAACAGCAAGAACCAGAACAAATATTACTATGGCGTCAGCGCCAATGAATCGCGCCGCAGCGGCCTGGACAGCTACACCCCAGGCGATAGCTGGGCACCGTATCTCGAGCTGAGCGCCAATTACCAGATCAACAAAAGCTGGAATGCCTTCTTCGTCGGCCGCTATGTGAAGTTGTCTGATGAAGTGAAAGACAGTCCGATGGTGGATAAATCCTACACCGGTTTGTTGATGACGGGTGTGAGCTACACCTTCTAATCACGCATTGCACGATCATCGTGCATGGCGTGCATCAAAAAGGGGCGCTGGCGCCCCTTTTGCACATCTGTGGTGCGCTGCCGCGCACGGCTTTTCAGGCTTTCTTACGGCTGCGGAAGGTCACACCCAAACGGGCCGGTTGTTCGCCGGCGGCGACCAGCGGTTTACTGACGCGCCCGGTCTCTACGCAGACCATGGTCTTGTAACCGTCGTTCGGCATATCCCCCATGCTGCAGGAGAGCTCTACGCCCGGGTTCCAGGCGATAACGTCACTCATATGATGGTGGTGAACCTCGATGGTGCGCGCGAGCGCCGGATCGCGGATCAGGCTGAAGGCCTCGGGGCGGGTGTAGACGCGATCGGTTTGGCCGACAAAGGTCACTTCGCCCGCCTGGCGCGTCTCTGCGCCACCCGCTACCTTGTCGATATAAGGCTCACCCAGGCCCGCCACGCTAACCCGGTCGATGTCGCCCACCTGGAAGTAGCTGTGCAGCGCCGCCGTAGCCTGATAATCGCCGTGCGATTCCAACTCGATCTCGCACTCCACACCCAGCTTGAAGCGGGCAATCAGCGTGAAGGCGTGCGGCCACAGTTTGCGGGTCTGCTCATTGTCTTTCAGGGTAAAGGTCAGGATGACGCCGTTGTCATCTTCATCGTGCGCCGTCAGGCTCCAGGGCTGATTACGGGCAAAACCGTGGGAGGGTTGTGCTACCGGGCCGAACCACGGCCAGCAGATCGGCACGCCGCCGCGGATGGCCTTGCCTTTGGCGAAGGGGGTATTGCTGCTGAGCCAAATCACCGGCTGCTCACCGCTGGGCTGCCAGGCCAGCAAATGGGCGCCTTGCAGCGCGACGGCCGCGCGCACTTTCGGGTGCGACACCACAACCACGCCCAGCTCATCGAGTTGACGCTGGCTGATGTAAGGCGAAATCTGTTCGGAAACGGGCAGGGTGAAAATTTTCTCGTTCATTTCATTACCTTAATGTTTGCCGGAGAGACAAATAAAAAAGGGCGACAAAAATGTCGCCCTCATTATCAGCTTAACATCATGCCATTACTTGGAGATGTGAGCGATCAGGTCTAGAACCTTGTTGGAATAACCGGTTTCGTTGTCGTACCAGGAAACCAGTTTCACGAAGTTGTCGTTCAGTGCGATACCGGCTTTGGCATCGAACACGGAAGTCAGCACTTCGCCGTTGAAATCGGTGGAAACCACGTCGTCTTCAACGTAGCCCAGAACGCCTTTCATAGAACCTTCAGCGGCATCTTTGATGGCTTTCTTGATTTCTTCGTAGGTAGCCGCTTTTTCCAGACGCACGGTCAGGTCAACAACGGATACGTTAGGCGTCGGTACGCGGAACGCCATACCGGTCAGTTTGCCTTTCAGTTCTGGCAGAACAACGCCAACCGCTTTCGCTGCGCCGGTAGAAGAAGGGATGATGTTCTGGGATGCGCCGCGGCCGCCGCGCCAGTCTTTGTGGGACGGGCCATCAACGGTTTTCTGAGTGGCGGTGGTCGCGTGAACGGTGGTCATCAGGCCTTCAACGATACCGAAGTTGTCGTTGATGACTTTAGCCAGTGGCGCCAGGCAGTTGGTGGTGCAAGAGGCGTTGGACACGATGTCCTGGCCGGCATATTTGTCAAAGTTGGCGCCACGCACGAACATTGGGGTCGCATCTTTGGATGGGCCAGTCAGAACGACTTTTTTAGCGCCAGCGGTGATGTGTTTACGTGCGGTTTCGTCGGTCAGGAAGATACCGGTCGCTTCAGCAACCACGTCAACACCCACTTCGTTCCACTTCAGGTTAGCCGGGTCTTTCTCTGCGGTAACACGGATGGTTTTGCCGTTAACAACCAGGTGGCCGTCTTTAACTTCTACCGTACCGTTGAAACGGCCGTGAGTAGAGTCATACTTCAGCATGTAAGCCATGTACTCTGCGTCCAACAGGTCGTTGATTGCAACGATCTCGATGTCAGAACGCTCTTGAGCAGCACGGAAAACAATGCGACCGATACGGCCAAAACCGTTGATACCTACTTTGATAGTCATATATTCCACCAGCTATTTGTTAGTGAATAAAAGGTTGGTTGTAAAATTACAAAAACCTTACCCAGCGTCAAGCGGAATCGTGTCAATTCTTGCGGCAAGTCAAACCGGAAGGGTGGTTTTGCACGCTTATTGCACAGTCCATTTGCGCTCGGCCTCATCCGTTATATGGGGACAAGCCGCCAAGTATAAAGTCAGCATACGCAAGATGTGTGATCGCTATCACAGATCATCGTGACGTGGCCTTTATGGGCTACAGTTTAGGCCAAAAACCCCTGCAGCGGTGTTAATTTTTTGTTATTATTAATCATTGTTTTCGTTGACATTATCCACATTCAGAGATAAGCACAAATGGCTAAAGAGACAACCCCCGGTCATCCGGTCACGGAACTGAATGAAATCCAACGTTATGTGACGCAACAGCGCGGCACCGAAGCGCCGTTCAGCGGCAAATTGCTGCACAACAAGCGCGAGGGCGTGTACCATTGCCTGTGCTGTAACCAGCCGCTGTTCTATTCCGAAACCAAATACGATTCCGGCTGCGGCTGGCCGAGCTTTTATGAGCCGGTTTCCGCCGATGCAATCCGTTATCTTGATGATAATTCACATAATATGCACCGTGTTGAAATCCGCTGCGGTCATTGCGACGCGCACCTGGGGCACGTTTTCCCCGATGGCCCGCAGCCGACCGGCGACCGCTATTGCGTCAACTCCGCCTCGCTGAGTTTCACCGATGGCGAAAATGGCGACCAAACGGCCGGCTAAGTGGTAATTTAACTAACAAAATCGATTCAGCTAATTATTCATCTGTAAGCGAGAAGGGCTCTGATGGACGTGAAAGATCTGATTGCGGCGATGACGCCCGAGATATACCAGCGCCTGGTACAGGCGGTTGAGCTGGGCAAATGGCCGGACGGCGTGGCGCTGACGCCGGAGCAAAAAGAAAACAGCCTGCAGGCGGTGATGCTGTGGCAGTCGATGAACAACGTCGATCCGCAGCACATGAGCATCGGCACCGACGGGCAGATCGTGATGAAGAGCAAGCAAGAGCTGAAACAGCAGTTCGTTGCCGAGCCGCTGGCCAAACTCAAACCGCAGTAAGGTTGCCCTAAAGCGGGGCGATGACGCCATCGCCCCGTCGGTTCACCGTTTTTCGCCCTTGATACCCAGCGATTCCGCCAGCTGCTGCGCCAGCCGGTTGTTATCGTCCGCGCCGTACTCCCAGAACATCGCCCCTCCCAATCCCTGGCTTTTGATGTACTCGGCCTTGATGGCCACCGAACGCGGGTTCTCGTAGGAGATGGCGAACAGCGATTTGCCTGCGGCGGATTGCAGCGTCAGGTAAGGTACCTTGGCGTCGTCATCCCAGTGCTCGTGAAAACGATGCTGCGGATCGTTGAGCAATTTGCTGACGATATCGTGGTATTTAAAGTAGGTGTCTTTGCCGAGATCCAGCCCCAGCGCGTTGAACAGGGCGGTTTCGCGCGTGCTGAAGTATGGCTGCGTCACCGGATGTTTGGCGGCGTCCGGCTTGTCCCAGTCGATGCCCGCCTCGGTCGCCCGCTTCGGTACCCGGCCGTAGAAACCGATGCCCAGGTTCATCTGTGCCGGTTTCAGTCCGGCAGCCAGATAATTCTTTACCACGAAATCGGCGCTGTAACGGTCGGCGGCCGCCACGGTTGGCCAACGCTTTGAATCGTACAGGTTGGCATTGAAATACTGCGTGCCGTAAGCCATGTCGTAGGTCATCAGATTGATGTAGTCGAGGTAAGGGGCAATGCTTTTCACATCGACCCATTCCTGCGGGCTTTTGACGTTGGCCCCGACGGCGATGGTTAACAGCTTGCCTTTACCCAGCGCCTGGTGAAGCTCTTTCAGCAGCAGGGTGAAGTTGTCGCGGTCTGCCGGTTGGCTTTCCACCAGCCCCCAGGCGCCGTTCACCGGATATTCCCAGTCCAGATCGATACCATCCAGCTGATACTGGGCGATCACCTGCAGCGCGGAGCGGATGAATATCGCCCGGTTTTCCGCAGTCGCCGCGGCGGCGGAGAAGCCCCGTGCGCCCCAGCCGCCGACCGACAGCAGCACTTTCAGCTCGGGGTTCTGCTTGCGCAGCGTCGGTAGCCGTTGCAGATCGGCCATCACCTTTGGCGACAGGTAGATCTGGTGGCGGCGAGCGGGGTCTTTCAGCGCCGCATTGGTTTCGTCTTTCTCGCCGTTGTAGATCAGGCCGAACGAATAGTTGAGGTGGGTGATTTGCGTGACGTCCAGTTTGTCGATGTCGCCACCGGGGCCGGCGGTGACGTCGCCGCCGCCGTTGAAGTAACCGACGGAGAGATAAGCCGCCTGGGCCGTGCTTGCGCCGGCCATAGCCAACTGCACCGCCGCCAGCAAAGGCAGCAGTTTTCGGGTTATTTTCATGTCTGTCTCCTTGGGCCGGCAAGGCCGACCGCACCGCCAGAGGCGGTCACAATAAAGCCGGGCTCAGCGGGCCCCGGATGCGTATAACCGGTTGACGCCAAAAGCGTCGCAGCCATAACAGCAAAAGCGCCTGCCGGTCACAAGCCGTTGGGGAAGAAGAAGGGCGGTATTGTGAGCGGCGTCGATATTTTCGCCGCCGCGCAGAGAGGGCGCCGGTGGCACCCGAGAGGATTTAGCTGGCGAGAAATTGTGACAGGGTAACCAGTTGCGCACCGGCGCGCGCCATGTCCTGCAGCGCCCCTTCGCTGTCGTCCGGATGCAGATTAACGCCGCGGCAGCCGTCGACGATCACCTGCGTTGGATAGCCGGCAGCCAGCGCATCCAGCACGCTGAATTTGACGCAGTAGTCGGTCGCCAGGCCCATGATTGCCAGCCGCTGGACGCCCTGCGATTGCAACCAGCCGTGCAGTTCGGTCTGCGCACGGTGGCCGTTATCGAAGAAGGCGCTGTAGCTGTCGATGTCCGTCTCCTGCCCTTTGCGAAAAACGGCATTGATATGTTGCCGCTGCAACCGGGGGTGAAAATCGGCACCGTGGCTCCCTTGCACGCAGTGCACCGGCCACCACACCTGCGGCAGGCCCTCCAGCTCGCCAAGGGTGCCGACCTGCGCATGGGAATTCACCGCAAAGCTGCGGTGATTGGCGGGGTGCCAGTCCTGGCTGGCCACGACCGGCTCGCCACGCGCCAGACAGGCGGCGATCGCCTGATTGGCAACCGGGATGACGGCGTCGCCCGCCGTGACCGCCAGCGCGCCGCCGGGGCAGAAATCGTTTTGCAGATCGATCAACAACAGGGCCGTTTTCATCGCCGCTCCAAAGATCAGTAGGTTAACCGTTGATGCTCAGTTCGCCGCGCAGGTCTTGCTGCATCAGGGCGCGGATTTGTTCCGGCGTCAGCGGCTGGCTCAGCAGGTAGTGCAGCTTGGTCAAGGCGGCTTCCACCGTCATGTCGAAACCGCTGATCACCCCGGCGTGCGCCAGCGCGTTACCGGTGGCGTAGCCTTCCATATTGACGCGCCCGGAGATGCACTGCGTCAGGTTGACCACCACGATGCCGCGTTCGGAGGCCGCACGCAACTCGTCGATCAGCTCGGCCTTTTGCGGCGCGTTACCGACGCCGTAGGAGCGCAGGATCAGCGCCTTGACCGGTTGCAACAGGAAGTTGCGCACCACCGCGCCGGAAATGCCCGGATAGATGGTGACCACGCCGATCGGCTGCGGCGTGATATCGTGCACCCGCAGCGCGCCGTTGCAAGCCGGGCTGTCGATGCCGTGCTGGCGACGAATGTGAATGCCGGCTTCCAGCAGCGGCGGCAGATTCGGGGAGGCGAAGGCGTCAAAGCCGTCGGCGTGCGCTTTGGTGGTGCGGTTGCCGCGGAACAGCTTGTTGTTGAAGAACAGGCTGACTTCGTTCACCGGATGGTTAGCCGCCAGATACAGCGCGTTGAGCAGGTTGGTCTGGCCATCGGAGCGCAGCTCCGCCAGCGGAATCTGCGAACCGGTGACGATCACCGGTTTAGCCAGGTTTTCCAGCATGAAGGAGAGCGCCGATGCGGTGAACGCCATGGTGTCGGTACCGTGCAGGATCACGAAGCCGTCGTAGCGATCGTAGTTCTGTTTGATGTCGTCGGCGATGTGCTGCCAATCTTCCGGCGTCATGTCCGAAGAGTCGATCAATGGCGCATATTCATGAATGGTGAAATCCGGCATTTCCGGGCGATGGAATTCGGGCATCAGCGCCAGCTGGCGCTGCAGGTGGCCGGAAACCGGGATATAGCCGTGATCGGAACGCTGCATGCCGATGGTGCCGCCGGTGTAGGCGACGTAAATGGATTTCTTTTGCATGGTCATGATTTTAACAAAGATAAGATGGGCTGAATTATAGGGGCATGGCGGCAGAAAAAAAGCCCGGCGATGGCCGGGCTGCAGAATTATTTGTTAGCGGACTTCTCCGCAGGTCAGACAGATCGCATAACGGTTTTGCGGATCGTTCAGGTTATTGAACAAGCCCGGCTGTTCTTTCACCGCGTTGGCGACCGAGGCCAGCGGGGCGGGCAGCATGGCCTGAATCGCCGCCGGCAGCATGGCGTGAATGGAAACGCCGAACTGGCTGAGCACCATATCGCTCAGGCTTGGGGTATCGACGAACCAGTCGAGCTGCCACTGCTGCAGCTTCGCCAGCTCGGCGGCTTTCTTCACCGCGTCGTCGAAATCGCCCAATTGATCGACCAGGCCGTTGGCCTTGGCGTCGCTGCCGAGCCAGACGTGGCCTTGCGCGATTTGGTCAACCTGCTGCGGGGTCATCTTGCGCGATTTGGCGACCAAATCGAGGAAGTTCTTATACCCGTTTTCGATGTTCAGCTGCATCATCTGCGAGAACTCTTGCGGTAATGCCTTGGTGACCGCAATGTCGGCCAGCGGCGAGGTCGCCACGCCGTCGGTGTGCACGCCCAGCGTATCCAGGGTTTTCTCGTAGGTGTTGATGATGCCGAAAATGCCGATGGAGCCGGTCAGGGTGCTCGGGCTGGCGATGATGTAGTCGGCCGGCGTCGAAACCCAGTAGCCGCCCGACGCGGCCATGCCGCCCATCGACACCACCACCGGTTTGCCGGCGGCGCGCACGGCGGCCAGTTCGGAGCGGATCACTTCGGATGCGCTGACGCTGCCGCCCGGGCTGTTGACGCGGAACACCACGGCCTTGATGGCCGGATCCAGGCGCGCCTGGCGCAGCTCGGCGGCGGTTGTGTCACCTCCGACGTTACCCGGCGTCTGCGGGCCGTCCATGATGGCGCCGTTGGCGAACACCACGGCGATCTTACCGCCCTGGTTGGCGTCCGGCTTCGGCTGGTAGTCGTAGATGCTGGTGGCGTTGAAATCGTTCGCCTGTTTATCCCAGCCGAAGGCCTTGACCAACTGATTTTCGATCGCGGTGCGCGAGGCCAGCTCGTCCACCAGCTTATTGTCCAGCGCATAGCGGGCGGTGTCGCCACCGGCCGCCTGCAGGCCGCTCAGTACGCCGGCAGCGCCCGGGAACAGCTGCTGCGGCGTCAGCTGGCGGTTGGCCGCCACGGTTTCCAGATAGTTCTGCCACAGGCCGCCAATCCAGCGGCTGTCCGCTTCGCGCGCCGCCGGGGACATATCGTCGCGGATCAGCGGCTCGACCGCCGATTTATAGGTGCCGACGCGGAAGATATTGGTGGTGACTTTAAGCATGTCCAGC